>ERZ1740060.540-NODE-540-length-19065-cov-5.888164_pt1 | contig 19065 bp, 16 predicted proteins | sample MGYA00581743_ERZ1740060 | MGnify/ENA primary metagenome ERZ1740060 (study PRJEB43018, sample SAMN04849235) | marine metagenome | isolation source: floating plastic debris | place: Pacific Ocean | collected 2008-08-27 | study: EMG produced TPA metagenomics assembly...
AGCACGATGATCACAATGTCTAAGCCAACAATCGGAAGGCCGAAGAAGGAGTTCATGGATCTCTACCTTGTAAAACTGTGCACGTACCCCGCCTCTAAATGCGCTTGATGATGCTTGGACGCAATGATGAACGTCAGCGTCTGTTGGCTGGACGACATCATTTGGTGCAAGGGGCGCTCTTACCGGAAAGCGAAACAACAGCCTGAGCTTGTGGTTACGCCAATGGGTTCCCATGTCTCGTCGACAAAAACCGGGGGGCGAGCCAAATGCCAACACTGCGGTTTGCATGCTCATTGCTGCTGATAGCCGCCACTTTTTTCCCAGCGCACGCGTTCGCCCGGTTAAGTGGCCAGGTGATTGAGGTTCAGGTTCCTGCACCATCCCTGACCGGAAACCTGCTCGGAACGCCAGATGTGCAGGACGCGGCCATTTATCTTCCACCGAGCTATGACGAAGAGACTGACCGCCATTTCCCGGTGTTGGTCCTGCTCCATGGCATCTTCGATGACTACGGCGTTTGGTTGGAGAACTATGACGTTCCAGCCATGCTTGACCGTCTTGTGGCCGCGGACGCAATACCCGAACTCATCGCCGTCATGCCCAATGGAGGCAACCAGTATGGCGGCGGATTCTATCGCAATTCACCGGTGAGCGGCGATTGGGCCGACTACATCGCTGATGACGTGCTGGACTTTGTCGACGCCAACTTTCGAACCCTGAACGACGAAGGCAACCGCGCGGTGATCGGTCATTCAATGGGCGGCTACGGCGCATTGAACCTTGCCATGACAAGACCCGGCCTGTTCTCAACCGTCTGGTCAATGAGCCCTTGTTGCCTCGCCGCGCTTGATGATCTGAGCTTCGGCAACGACGCCTGGAAGCGCGCTGCCGCCGTTTCGTCGACCGACGATGTGCAGCAGCTTTTCGACACCAATGACTTCTTCCCAATTGCCTTTCTAGGGCTCATCACAGCCTTCAGCCCGGGTGTGGACGCCGCCCCGATCTACGGCGATTTCCCGTTCGACGTGGTGAGGGGAGAAGTGGTTCTGGTTGATGCGGCCTATGACCGGTTCCTTGATGCGTTCCCGATCCGCCAGGTTCGTCAAGCACGCGAGAACCTTCGAAGCCTGCGAGGGTTGGGATTGGATGTAGGGCTTGGGGAGCAGTTTCTGCACATCCCGACCGGCACGCTTTCACTATCGCAGCGGCTTGGCGAGGAACGAATCGCACATCGACTGGAGGTGTACGACGGCGATCATCGGCAACAGGTGCCTGAGCGTCTGGAGACGATCATCCTACCTTGGGTCGGCGGTCATTTGATGACGCAGCAGTAAGCCGCCTGAAGTGAAGGAAAACGGGGCAGGTTTGCCTTATCGCACCCAGCCCTGGAGCTCGCGGCGCACCACGGCTTCAAGAACCCGCATACCATTGTCGCTATCATTAAGGCACGGGATGTAGCTGAAGTTCTCGCCGCCATGCTCTTCAAAGATCTCATGGGCTTCCATGGCAATCTCTTCCAGCGTTTCCAGGCAATCTGAGACAAAGCCTGGATTGAAGACGGCGATGTTTTTCACACCGTCGCTGGCAAGCTTTTCCACTGTCTTATCGGTGTAAGGCTGCAACCACTCTTCCGGTCCGAAGCGGGACTGGAATGTGGTGATGATCTTACCCTTCTCCCAGCCAAGGCGCTCCAAAACGAGGCGCGTCGTCTTGTGGCACTGGCAGTGATAGGGATCACCCTTTTTGAAATAGCTCTCCGGGATGCCGTGATAGGAGGCCAGAATGACATCCGGCTCGAAATCGAGCCCCGCCAGATGCTCTTCGATCGAACAGGCCAGCGCATCGATATAGACCGGCTCATCATGATAGGCCGGCACCGTGCGCAGCGCAGGCTGCCAGCGCTGCTTCATCAGATGTGCAAACGCTTTGTCATTCACCGTAGCTGTCGTCGCCGCGGCATAATGCGGGTAGAGCGGGAAGAGCACGATGCGGTCGCAACCCTGCTCCTTCAGCGCGTCCAAACGTGAGCCGATGGATGGATTGCCGTAGCGCATGCCCCAATCGACAATGAGATTGTCGAAGTCAGACAGACGCTCGGCCAGCTTGTCAGATTGCGATCGCGTATAGGTCCGCAGAAAGCTCTCATCGAGCTCATCGTTCCAGATTGTCGCGTAGTCTTTGCCCTTGCGGCCCGGACGGGTGTTGAGCACGATGCCGTAAAGGATCGGATACCACAGCGCCTTGGGCCACTCGATCACGCGGCTGTCGGTCAGAAACTCTTCCAGATAACGGCGCATCGGCCAGAAGCTCGTGCCTTCTGGCGTACCCAGATTGACGATCAGCACGCCAACTTTGCCGAACGACACAGCCGGATGGTCCTTTGGCAAAGCCGCCGTCTCAAGCGAACGGTTGATCTCTGCAGCGTCCTCAGGCACCTGACCTGTCTTCAGCGGCGTTGCGTCTTCAAAGGAAAAAGGGTCGTGCTTGTTCACGGCTTGGCTGCTCCCGACGGCCTAAAAGTCTTATAAAGGTCGCCGACGCCCGATCGCCCGGCATATCACTAATATATTATACGAAGCTGCAATCCAATTGGATGGGTCAGATCAACCCACCACCCGCGCAGATTGACGCAGTCACAGCGCACCAGGAAGGCATGCCCAAAAGCTCAGCACCGACTTGCTTGCCTGCTGTTATATTTCTGTCATGGTGCCGTCACAGAGCCGCGATGCCCCCATGGCAAGCCAATCGACAAGACAACATCACTAAAAGGGAGTGCCTTCCATGTTCCACACACCATCACGCCTGCTTGCCGCAGCGGCGCTAACAACAGTGCTGACCGCACCGGCCTTCGCGCAGGAAACAACCGTCAATCTGACATTCCTTTTGGTCAACGACGTCGACACGGTGGACAACTTCTCCGACCAGGGCGGTTTTGGCCGTATGGCCACAGTCGTCGCCGCCGAGCGCGCCGCCAATGAAAACCTGGTGTTCGCGGTTGCCGGCGATGTCATATCGCCGTCCCTTCTGTCGAGCTTCGATCAGGGCGAGCACATCATTGAGCTGTTCAACATGGTCTCGCCGGACATCTTCGTTCCAGGCAACCATGAGTACGACTTCGGTGAAGACGTGTTTCGTGCGCGCATGGGCGAGTTGGACGCACCGCTTCTCGCCGCCAATCTGCGCAACGAAGACGGCTCAGTGCTCGACGGCTTTGCCGACACCATGATGATGGATGTGGACGGCTTCATGGTTGGTATTATCGGTCTGACCGCCGAAGACGCCGTGGTGAAATCCTCGCCTGAAAGCCTGCAGATCGCCGGCGCCATGGAAACCGGCCTGGCCCAGGCAGAAGCCCTGCGCGATGCTGGCGCCGACATGATTGTCGCCATCACACACAACCATATCGGCATCGACCGCGAGATGCAGGAAACCGGCGAGTTCGACCTCATCCTGTCGGGCGATGATCACGATCTGCGCATCGAGTACGACGGCCGCTCGGCCCTGGTGGAATCACGCGAGCAGGCCGACTATGTGACCGCTGTCGACATCACCGCCACCATCCGCGAAGGCGACCGCCGCCGCGTTGGTTGGGAACTTGGCTTCCGCCCCATCGCAACACTGGGTTTGGGGCAGGATGCGGAAGTGCAGGCCCGCGTCGATGAGTTCAACGCGATCCTCGATGAGGAGTTGAACGTGACCATCGGCACCATCACCGCCGAACTTGACTCGCGCCGCGCTTCGGTGCGCTCCGGCGAGGCAACCATGGGCAACCTGGTGGCAGACGGCATGCGCGCCGCTGTGGGTGCCGACATTGCCATCACCAATGGTGGCGGCATCCGCGCCGACAAGGTGTATGAGCCGGGCAGCGAAATCACCCGCCGTGACATCCTGACTGAATTGCCGTTCGGAAACGTCAACATCATGATCCAGCTGACCGGCGCTGAGGTTCTGGCGGCGCTCGAAAACGGCTTCTCCCGCGTGGAAGATGGCTCCGGTCGCTTCCCGCAGGTCTCCGGCATGATGATTGAAGCCGATCTCACCCGCGAAGCTGGCGACCGCGTGACCTCGGTCATGATTGGCGATGCAGCGCTTAGCCCGACAACGACCTATTCGGTTGCAACCAACGACTTTATGGGTCGCGGCGGTGATGGCTACTCGGTCTTTGCCGAAGCACCGCGTCTCGTCCGCGAGGAAGATGCCAAGCTGATGGCCAATGACGTGATGGTCCATGTGCGCAGCTTGGGTGAGTTCGCTCCGGCGCTTGATGGTCGCATCACGCTGACGCGCTAGATCTCTTTAAGAGAAAACAATCAGAGGGCCGGGAGCAATCCCGGCCTTTTCTTCAGGCCGCAGCGCGAACCAAAACGCGCCCAGTGTTGGGCAACTGTCCAGGAAGCAGACGCTCGATGCGCGGCTCAACACCGGTGCGCTTCTCAAAGGCGCGCTTCAGATCACCGTCTATCCAGTCGCCGGCTTCGGTTTCCACCTGAAGGATTGGCGCCGATGAGATCTCCTCACCGGTAGCTTGCTGCTCACAAGCGATGAGGCGTGCATCCAGCACATCCTCATGGGTCGCGATAATCGCCTCAACATCACCCTTCGAGACCGAGTGGTCCTCATCCAGCCTAAGTGTTTCGGTGACCAAACCCATCCAGCCGACAAGTTTTCTACCCTGCCCCGTGTGCGGCGCCTGATCTATCGCGCTCAGAACGCCAGTGCGCATTTGGCCACCATCGGTGGTTTCCAAAACGACTTCACCAACCATCCCGTCGGCGAGCGCCGTATCACCGGTCGGACGCATCACCTGCATGTCGACGCCATCCAAAAGGACAAACGACCCCTGGCCGTCCTTGCGCACCGCATAGGGACCAAATGCCAGATCGCTCATAACATCGCTCAGCATAACGGCATGGGTCACGGCAGCCTGGCGAACGATTGGGAAAACCGGGCCACCAGCCAAGAGAGCGGTTTCGAGCACCGCGCCATAGCCTGCTTCCAACAGGGCCAACAAACGATCAGGCGGCCCGACGAAATGGGTCGCGACCCGATCTTCGCTTTCTAGCAGAGCCTGCGGACCAATCGGCGTACATCCATGGGCTTCGATGGCAGCATTGGCTAGCGCGTCGAGATCGGCATAGGCGGGCCCAAAGGCGTTGAGAACAAGCCCACTGGTTGGAAAGCCGGCCAACTTCAGCGCTTCGCCAAATCGGCTGATTGCCTCCGGCGACGCCTTAATCGCATCACTCATCGGGTGGGCCTCCACCACTACGCTTACGCAACATGCGGCGAGTGATGACCAACATGCGTCGCCATCAAGCCGCAAACTCTAAAGCGACAGTGTCGGTCGAAAGCCTTACCAAGAGATGGATTTGTGCCCAAGAGGCCGGATTACCTGGGGTCGGCTCACTCATCCCAGGGGATTTGCTGTCGGTCGCGAAAGATCTGACCGGTGGGACCATTGTCCGGCAGCGTCGACAGAAAGATCGCCGTATCCGCCCCTTGCTCGGGCGAGCGATCCGCGCCTGACCCGCCCATCCGCGTGCGCACCCAACCCGGGCACATGGCGTTGACCTTGATCGACCGAGGAACCTCTCGCGCCGCCTTGATCGTGATTGCGTTGAGAAACGCTTTGGTGATGCCGTATGCGCCAGGCCCAAGGCCATTCAGCGACCCCCAACCCGAGGACACGTTGACGATCCGGCCATAGCCACGCTCGGCCATGCCGGGAACCAGTTCACGGATGAGCAGCAAGGGTCCAAGAGCGTTGATACGGGTCGAGTGCTCAATGTCGTCCCAAGGCATGGTCAGCATGTCGCCATCGGGCAGGATGCCAGCATTGTTAACCAGCACATCCACGGTCACATCGTCACTGGGGAGCTTCCTGAGCTGCTGACGAATGGAAGCTGGGTCGCTGACATCCATCGTCAGTGTCCGCATCTCCACATTGGGGTGCTTGCTGTGCAACTCCAGGAAAACATCCGCCAGCGCATCGCCATCGCGGCCGACCAGCACCACGTTCAGACCATCAGCGGCCAGACCATCCGCAATCGCTTTACCAATCCCGCGATTGGCACCGGTAACGAGCGCTGTGCGTCCGCTCATAAAGACCTCCTTTTGGTTCCAGAAGGTCTAGAGGACACAAGCTTGGGTGCTAAGGCAACAGGTCCGGAACGATGGTGACAATGCCTGGGAAGAGCCACAACAACCCCAAGGCGATCACCTGGATGCCCACAAACGGAAGCACCCCTCGATAGATATGGCCCGTTGTCACTGTCGGTGGTGCCACGCCGCGTAAATAGAAGAGCGCAAAGCCAAACGGCGGTGTGAGGAACGACGTCTGGAGATTAACCGCAATCATGATCGTCACCCAGGCCGGGTCGAGCGTACCGCCATAGATCACTGGTCCGACAATCGGGATCACGATGTAGATGATCTCCAGGAAGTCGAGCACGAAGCCCAGAATGTACAGAATGAGCATGACGTTGAGGAAGACACCAAGCTCATTGTCGAAGGATCGCAGGAACTGCTGGATGTGGTGTTCGCCACCAAACGAGATCAGCACCAGGTTTAGCAACTGACTGCCGATCAGGATGGTGAACACCATGGAGGTGACTTTGGCGGTCTCGCGCACCACCGGCGTGAGCACCTTGCCGCGCAGCAGAACCCAACAGCTGTAGAGCAAGCCAAGGAAGGCACCGTGATAGGCAAGCTGGGCGAATATGAAGGCGACCCAGTCTTCCATCGGCACCACTTCGCGGGTGGTCCGCAAATCAAAGTTGACGCCAAGGATGATCATGATGATCAACGCGAAGCTGGCCCAAATGATGTACTTGCCGAACGGCGACTGCTCATCTTTGAGCTTGCGATAAGCCGCCAGCATGATGGCGCCCGCCGCGCCAAGCGCCGCAGCCGGCGACGGGTTGGTGATGCCGCCGAGGATCGAGCCCAGCACAGACACAATGAGAATGAGCGGCGGGAACACCACGCGCAACAACTCGTTCTGCGCAAGGCGGCCCATGGCATGGCGACAGCCATAAAGCGTGATCAACACAGGGATGGCGAGGATCGCAAAGGTTGCACCGGGGCCGGTAAGCGGTCCAACAAGAAGAACGTCGACGATGATCGCCAAAACAACCCCGCCCGCACCGATCAAAAGTGGAGTTGGATTGGCGGACGGCGACACCCCGCGCGCCAGAATTAGCACCAGGGCGAGGATGGTGAACAGGGCAGTGACACCAAGGCCAACGGGCGAAGCAGCCGAAACAGCTTCAGCCTCAGCAGCGGCAAACTCTTCATCGGTCAGTTCACGAAGCTCTTCTTGGCCGCCAGCTGCCGCAATCGCCGCAGTTTCAGCCACCGCTTCGTCCCAAGCGTCCTGGCCATGAAGCTCGATCATGGAGGCCTGGCACTCTGGCGACACGTTGGTGCGCAGGCTGGCGCCCTCAGTAACATCTGAATAGATCGACACATCAATGTTCTGCGAGCCGATCATGCCAACATTCATGCCCAGAACAACAGCGGCGATCAGGCCGACCGGTGCAGCGAGGTACCATGTCAGAGCATGGTTGCGGCCAACCGGTTCAGACGAACCGTCGCCTAATTGGACGGCCGGCGCCTTACTGGGATTAAGGACCGCAAAGCCAAAGGCATAAAGGGCATAGAGGAAGGCGATGAAGATGCCTGGAAGCAGCGCAGCCTGGAACAACGTTCCGACCGACAGCACGGCCGGTTCGCCCAGATAGGTGAGCGCGTCGGTACAACCGGCAAACTGCGCCCGTGTTTCCTGCCCCGTTGCATAAAGATCCCCGACCAGGGTTCCCAACAGAACAATCACGATCGACGGCGGGATGATCTGCCCAAGCGTGCCGGATGCGGCAATCACACCTGCCGCCAGCTCTGGCGAGTAATTGTTGCGCAACATGGTAGGCAACGCGAGGAGACCCATGGTGACGACGGTCGCGCCGACAATGCCCGTCGAAGCAGCCAGGAAAGCACCCACGGTGACGATGGAGACAGCCAAACCGCCAGGCAGCGGGCCGAACACGCGGGCCATGGTCGTCAAAAGATCTTCAGCGATCTTCGAGCGTTCCAGCGTGATGCCCATCATCACGAACATCAAAACGGCAAGCAGCGTGTCGATGGACTGACCGGCAATCACACGCTCGTTCATGCGGTTGACGATGAAGGAGATGTTGCGCTCCATCGCCTGTTCCCAACCACCGGGGAACAAATGCTCTTCGATGCGCGGTAACTCTGGGTATCGGAAGACGGATATCGCATCGCGCGCAATACCCTCCGCAACCAGCGCCCGATACTCTTCGGACGAAACATCAATCGCTTGGTGGATCAGAATTCCAGCCGAATCCAAAACCGCGATGATCGCAAACGAGATAACCCCGGCGCCGCCGATGGCAAACGCGACCGGGAAACCCGTCATGATGCCAGCAAACAGCGTCAAGAAGACGATGATCAGGCCAACTTCGACCCCATCCAATCCAAAAAGCATAAGTCCGAACTACCTCGTGAACGCACAGGGTCGTGTGAGGGGCCGCATCACGTCGATCCCGTATGCACTTCGTGCTGAAGATCCTCTGCGTCGTCGCCCATGACGTCTTTGTCATGGTACTTGCCGGCGCTCGCCTCCCCTTCGACAAGCTCCAGATAAGAGCGCCAGAAAAACGCCACCGCCTGCAGGAAGACGAGGACACAGAAGGCGACCAAAAGGACCTTGAAAAGGAAGTAGGCGTCAAAACCGTTGGGGCTGAAGCCAATGGTCTCCACGTTCCAGCGCAAAATGCGGGACTGCATCAGCATGCGGTCAAGCGGCGTAGTTGCCGACGGGTTGGGCACCACCAAATGCCGCCACATGAAGAACCAGGCGTAAAGATAGGTGATGATGATCGCCGGCATCATGAACAACAGGCTGCCGACCATATCGATGATGCGCTTGGTGCGGTGCTTGACCGAGGAATAGAAGAGGTCAACGCGCACATGCCCGCCCTGCACGAAGGTGTAGCTGACGCACAGACACACGACCATCGCATTGTAGAGCTTCAGCTCTTCTGACCACCAGGACAGGTCGCGCGTAAAGGCCGAACCAAGCGGGCCAAGCTGAATTTCAGCGACCCGGAATATCCGTTGCAGGAAGACGATCATCACCTGCTGCAGGACCATGAGGAGGCCAACCCAGGCGACCGCGCGCCCAACGGTGTTGGCCATCCACTCAAGGCCGCGGACGCCGCCCCACAGGATGGAGCGCTTCCAGAACATGCCAAGCGCGGTGATGAAGATGAAGATCGTCAGAACGACGAAAAGAAACTCAATCGATCCGCCATAGTAGATGAACCGCACCAGCGCTTCCGGGTTGCCCCAGTCCAGCCAAAGATGCGGATTCACAATGGCGAGAAACAGATGATAGGGCGCAAGGGCAATGCTTTGCACAAGCCAGATAAGAAAATCGATCATGCGGATGCACCCCAGAAGTGACGCCGCTTCCTAGAAGGTGCGGCGCAACCAATGTCCCAGATAGGAAGAGCCCCGCCCGAACACGGTCCGGACGGGGCGCGATCCAATCGTCGGCTTAGCCTGCGTTAACGCGGTTGCGCTGGCGCATATACTCGCCGTCGCCAAGCTCAAACCAGCTGGACGATTCCGCCAGGGAGGCGAAGTAGCTGTCAGCGATTTCAGCGTAGAGCGGGTCAGCCATGTTCTCTTCGCGAACTTCGGCAGCAGCGCTACCGAACGCATCCCAAACATCATCTGGGAACTCGCGAGCCTGCACGCCAGCAGCCTGAAGACGGGCAAGAGCAGCACCGTTTTCTGCCAAAGACATGGACAGGTTGTTGGCATGTACGGCCTCACAGGCCACTTCCACGATCTGCTGCTGAGCAGGCGTCAGGCTTTCCCAAACTTCAAGGTTGAAGGACAGGGCAAGCGCCGAACCGGGCTCATGGAAGCCAGCTGTGTAGTAGGTGTTCGTGACTTCCTGGAAGCCAAGACGCTCATCCGCGAACGGACCGATCCACTCAGCACCATCGATCTGACCAGACGCAAGCGCCTGATAGATTTCACCACCAGGAATGTTCTGAACCGATGCGCCAAGGCGACCGAGAACCTGACCACCCTGACCCGGCATGCGGAAACGCAGGCCCTGAAGGTCATCAGCTGAGCTGATTTCGGTGTTGAACCAGCCACCCGGCTGCATGGCCGTGTTGCCGCAAAGGAACGGCTTGAGGTTGAACAGGCCGGCAAGGTTGTGGTGCAACTCTTTACCGCCACGGTGATGGTACCAGCTGGTGATTTCCTGACCGGTCATGCCGAACGGCACGGAGGTGAAGAAGGCAAAGCCGGGATGCTGGTTGAGGAAGTAGTACTCAGCCGAGTGATAAAGGTCGGCCTGACCTGACGACACGGCGTCAAAAACCTCAAAAGCGCCAACCAGGCTACCGGCTGGCATTTTGTTGATGGTCAGCTGACCATCTGACATTGCGGTGATGTAGTCAGCGGCAAGCTGAGCGGCATCATCAAAGATCGCGAACCCGTCCGGCACCGAGGTAACCATGGTGAGCGTACGATTGCCCTGGGCGATGGCCGGGGCTGCAAGCGTTGTCGAAGCGGCAGCACCTGCCGTGACCACGCCAGCCTTTTTGATGAATGAACGACGATCCATATAGAAGTCCTCCCAAACGTCTTTCTAGCGGATGTTCTTGTAACCGTTACAGAACCCAGCCATGCGTAAATTGCATAGGCCCTATGCGGCTGGGGCACTTAAAGCCCAAAGCATCATCCAGCACAAGCCCTCGTAGTCGACCCCATAGACGAATGGATAAGCCCAAAAATATTTTCATGATTTCAAGGCTCTATGATTAAAGATAAGGCAAACTCCTTATCTGCTTGATTCACTGGCAAGAAAGGTCCCCCGTGAGCAGTCCACTACCCCCCCTCATTCTCGTTTCTGCCGACATTCGCGAGTTGGATTCCTACCGCTGGCACGCCGCCATCGATACCTATGTGCGCGCTATCATGCAGGCCGGTGGACTGCCGGTCATCGTACCGGCGCTTGGTGAGGCGATGGACATAGCCAGCCTCATCGCCCGCGCCGATGGTGTTCTGGTGACAGGCTCACGCACCAATGTGCATCCGGCTGTATATGGCGAAGACCCGACCATAGCCCATCAGCCGTACGACCATGACCGCGATTCAACGACGCTTCCGCTCATTCGCGGTGCGCTCGATCAGAACAAGGCATTGCTGGCAATCTGCCGCGGTCATCAAGAATTGAACGTTGCAATGGGCGGAACACTGGCAACTGACATTCACACCGAAGATGACCGGTTCAACCATCTGGGTCCCGAGGCAACCGCACCTGTCGAGGAGCGCTTTGCCAATCGCCACGAAGTGAAGCTGCAGCCGGGGGGAGAGCTCGCCAATATCCTTCAGGCCGACACGCTTTTGGTGAATTCAGTCCACAAGCAGGCGATTGCCCGGCTGGGCGACGGTCTCACCATCGAGGCAACCGCGGACGATGGCACCATCGAGGCGATCAGCGTGACAGATGCCAGAAGCTTTGCTCTCGGTGTTCAATGGCACCCGGAGTATTGGGCCAGCCAGACGACCGACGCCGATCCGCCATCGACGGCGCTCTTCGATGCCTTTGTCAGCGCGGCGCGCGGTGAAGAAAGCGGACGGACCTAACGGGCCAAAGAAGCGGCGAGCAGCAGCGCTCCGAACCCAACGATCAGCACGCCGCCGCCAAAACTCAAAACGTGTGGCATCCATCGCAGAACGCGCGAGGCATCGGCGGTCTCACTGTGGGTTCTGCGATCGATAAACCGTGCCAAGGCACCGGCAAGCACGGCGAGCATGCCGACCGTCAGAGCCGTGCCGATGCCCATGGCATAGGCCGCCGCCGAGCCAGCCCAGAAAAGCCCCTGGGAAAGGGCGAGCACCAAAACCAAAAGCGCACCCGTGCAGGGCCGTGCCCCAGCGCCCAAAATGAGCATGGCGGTCTGAGCAAAACCCCGAGACGCCTTCAGGCTCTGCGCATCGGGAATGTGAACATGGTCGCAATGCGCACCATGATCATGATCGTGGTGATGATGAGCACGGGAGTGATCGTGTGCATGCTCATGGGCATGATGGTGCCCGTGATGGTCATGGTGATGATCATGACCATGGACGGGAAGTTTGGTTTCCTCAGCCACGGTCTTTCTGCCGACCAGGCGCCTCGCTGCCCGGTAGAGAAGATAGAGCCCAAGCACGATAACCAACCCGTAGCTAAACCGTTCCAGCGTGATGGTTGTGGAGGAAAGCGCCGAGCGAGACAGGTTGAAGAGCCCGGCCAGCAGTCCGACAAGGGCCACCGCCATGGTGGCCTGAACCATAGCAGCTCCGATGGCCAGCAACGCACCGCGGCGCGCAGTTTCACCGCTGGCCAGCATATAGGAGCCGATCACCACCTTGCCGTGACCAGGGCCGGCGGCATGAACGACGCCGTAGGCGAAGGAAAGGCCCAGCAAGAGAGCCAAAGCGCTCGGCGACGAAGAAACCTGCCTTAAAGCGCTCGTCAGCCCGTCGTAAAAGACGGCCTGCGCCGAGGCCGTCCAAGCGATGAGATTCGCGAAGCCAAATTCGGGCACGGGCTCGCTGGGCACCACCGAGCCAAAAGGATTGGCGAACGCCGTACCGCACCCAACGCCGATCAACATCAGCAGCAGGAGAACCGATTTCTTTGCCATCGCGGGAAAGCGCACTCTAGCTGCACACAATGCGCGCGCGGTTCGCGAGCGCCGTGGTCACCGGCAGCAACTCCTCGGGCACCACACCATCGGCAGGAATAAGCGACAAAATGCTGGCATAGCTGTCGTCAAGCTCAGGCGGTTCATCGACGGTCAAACCACAGGCCGGTGGTGCACCTGCCAATGTCACCGGATCATCTTCCACGAGCGAAAACGCGACAAAATACTCCGGATCAAAAATGTCAACGACGACCAAATCATGCGCCCGTGGTGGAAGCGCCTGTTCGAGCGGCAGGGTGAAATGCAGCGTCGCCTGCACACCGTCATGGTCGATGTAATAGTCCCGCGGACCATCAAACTGGAGCGAGTAAAGATCGCCCAGACGATCGGTCGTCTGCGCGCCGGCAATGCTGGTGAAATAGTGGAAATCGGCGAGCGACGTCACGTTGATTTCAGCCAGTTCGGCGGTCTCCTGGCGGCTGTAGATACCATCTTCATTCACGTCGAGGCCAAGCATCACATAGGCCGAAAACGCCTCATCGAAACGCCACGCCTGACGAATGGCCGTGATGGCTCCGCTGTCGTCGAACAGGATCTCAGCCTCGGCATCCACCCAAACATGCGGATGGGCCGCAGCGCTGTGAACGCCGGCAACAACCATAACCAAAGCTGGAATCAATCCTCGCATGGCGACTGCCTTATGATCGAAAGCAAGGCGCGAGTGTGGCGGAGATCACAGCCATTCAACAACACTCTGATCGATTGGCAAACTGATCGGCGAGGTAGTCGATGAAGGCGCGAAGCTTCAAGGTCATGTGCCGACGTTCTGCATACACCGCGTATATGCCAACCCCCTTCAACTCATAGTCTTCCAGCACCGGGACAAGACGGCCCGCCTCCATGTCCTCTCGCAGGGTAAGATGCGGGACCTGGCAAAACCCCAGGCCAGAGAGAGCGGCGATGCGGATGACGCTGGGCGTGTTGATTGCAATGCGTTCCTTGACCCGCACAGAAATGCGCCCGTCATCGGTGTCAAACGTATAGGCCCGTTTCACCCGGTGATTGCTGTCGACGATGCAGGGCATGTTGGCCAGGTCTTCTGGTTTCTCCGGCACACCATAACGCTCCAGAACCTCCGGCGCGGCACAAACCACAACACGAAACGGCGCTAGTTTCTTGGCGATCAGGCTGGAGTCGGCAAGCTCGGAGATACGGATCGCCACGTCGAACCGCTCAGCGATCATATCAACGAACCGATCATCGAATGCTAGATCGAGTTGCACCTCCGGGTAGGCATTGGCAAAGCCCATAATCGCGTGCCCCATAAGGCCGTCAGAATAGGTACGCGGTGCCGACACACGCAGCGGTCCACGCGGCACATCGCTCTTTTCGCGCATACGCTCCTGAAGGCCGTCGATACCGGCCAAGAGGTCAACGGCCTCGTCGAAGTAGCTCACCCCGGCCTCGGTCGGCACCACCGACCGCGTAGTCCGCGTTAAGAGGCGAACGCCGAGAAAGTCTTCCAGCTCGCGCACATCCTTCGACAGGATTGCCTTGGACCGGCCGGTCGCCCGTGCGGCGGCCGAGTATCCACCTTCCCGCACCACATCAACGAAGGACCGCATACGAGCCAAGGTATCCATCCAGTGTCCTCCAAAACTCGCGAACCGCGAAGCCGATCAACCGCGATCCATCATCGCTTGCGCGCAATGCACGCCGGAAAGAAACGCCAACTCAATGCGCGGGCCAAGCAGACCATCGCCGGCCACGCCGATGCGGCCATCTGCACTCAATAAAAAGGGTTCGGCGAGCGGCGTTTCAACCAGCCCATAGCGCCACCGGTGCCCGGCAGCATAAATGGGTTGCGGTACGGTGGACCCAATAGCCTCCTGAAAGAGCCTCAGAAGCACCGGCACCATGGCCTCGCGCTCGCGCTCCAAATTCTCCTTAGAAACAGCCGCCGACGCTTGGACCACCCAAAGATCATGCTCTGATTTCCGGCCAGGCCCTCGCGCAGCCTGCCGACACGCGATCGAAAGATCACCATCCTTGGCAAGCTCCGGCAAATCATCGGCCTCAATGACCGCATCGAACGCGGCCAAGAGCGTGTAACTGGGCGCATATTGGATGTCATCGAGGCGCTGGAACGGCTCCCCAAACGCCCGCAAAAGCGCTGCCGCCTGCGGCGCTGGCGCTGTCACCACGACCCGGTCAAACGGGCCTTCATGAGTGCCATCAGCATCCGAAAGCACAAGCCCCTCGGCAATGCTGCCGATATGAGCAACTTCAAACCCGGTTTTCACGGCAATGCCATGCTGGCCATCCAGTCCCGCCTTGACCAGGGCCGACATGCCAGGCTTGCCGATCACCGCGCCAGAGCGCACCGAATCCCAGATGTGAACGGCGCCCTGTTGCTGGAGCTCGGCAATGAACGAGGAAAACGCCGGATCGCGAACTGTCGCGTACTGGGCACCATGATCGAACGCGCCCCACTCGGTCCGCCGCGTTGACAAACGGCCGCCAACGCCACGACCCTTATCGAATATCTGCACACTATGACCGTTCGCCGCGAAACTACGCGCCGCCGCCAGCCCAGCCATGCCGGCGCCAATCACTGCGACATCAAATGCCATTACCAACCCTCGTCGCGGACAATTTGGCTTCCATATTGTGGACCATGGCTACTGACGACATCAAACACGCCGATTCGCCCAGCGATCCGCCAGCCTGCACCGTTTATTATGACGGAAACTGCCCGCTGTGCCAGCGCGAGATTGCCTTCTATCAGCGCCGGAAGGGCCAAGACGCTGTCCACTGGCACGATGTCAGTGTTAGCGAGTTGGCATCAAGCGATCTCGACAGGGATGAGGCGCTCAAGCGCTTCCACATACGCCGCCCGGACGGAAGCCTCGTCTCCGGCGCGCAGGCCTTTGCCGAACTCTTGAAGACGCTGCCATCCTTGCGTTGGCTCGGCCGCCTGCTGTCGATCCCGCCAATCTCTTGGCTGGCAGAGCTGGGCTACCGGGCATTTCTGCCCATTCGCCCGCTGCTGCATCGTTTCATTGGGCAAAGCGCAACGCGTCCGCGCAACGATGCTACCTGACTTTCCGCCGAGCAGGGCAGCGGCACTTGAACGGCTGAAGGATTTTGCGCCTAAAGCCGGACGCGCCTACGCCGCCGGCCGCAACACCGATCCAGGCCCAGGCGCTCCCAACGCAGTTTCCATGCTGTCGCCCTATGTCCGACGGCGGATGGTGACCGAGCGAGAAATGGTCGCGGCAACCTTGGAGCATCACAATGCCGAAGCAGCTGAAAAATTCATTCAGGAGGTCTTCTGGCGCACCTATTGGAAAGGGTGGCTGGAGATGCTTCCCTCCATTTGGGAACACTATCTCAAAGGCCGCCGCCACGCGCTCGATGACGTCGATGCCAATGGTGGCCTTCGGCGCGACTATGAACGGGCACTGGCTGGGTCAACGGGCATTGAAGGGTTCGACGACTGGGCGCAAGAGCTCACATCCACCGGCTGGCTCCACAACCATGCGCGTATGTGGTTCGCATCCATTTGGATCTTCACCCTGCGCTTGCCCTGGGAACTGGGCGCAGATTTTTTCTACCAGCATCTTCTTGATGCCGATCCGGCCTCGAACACCCTGTCCTGGCGCTGGGTCGCTGGCCTGCAAACGCGCGGCAAGACCTATCTGGCAAGGCCGGACAACATCGAGAAATACACCAACGGGCGCTTCCGCCCACACGGCCTTGCACCCTTTGCGGAGCCGCTGGTCGAGGACGTCGAGCTTCTCCAGCCACGTCCTCCGCGTGATGGGCACGCCGCCCTGCCCCATGAACCCTACGCGCTGCTCATCACCGGCGACGACCTTTCACCGGAGCAGTGGTCGGGCATGGCAGAAAGACCGCCTGCCGTGGTGCTTAACCCGGGTGCGTTGCCGCAAGAACAACAGCTCAACAGCGGCGAAGTGGCCCGCCGTTTCGCTGATGCTGCGATGGACGACGCCTCGGAGCGCCAGCAAGTCGCGGCCGAGAATGTGGAGCCCAACGCCAACGCTGTCATTGAGAGCTGCCGAAACGCAGGTGTCGCGATCCTGGTTATGCCATTTGCAACCGTCGGACCAACGATAGCCTTCCGCACAGAGCTGATCGCACCGTTGGCGTCTGCCGGGCTTTCGCTAGTCGAAGTGAAACGGTCTTGGGATGATGCCGCCTGGCCACGAGCGACAAAGGGCTTCTTCCCCTTCAAGCAATCGATCCCAAAACTGATGTCGCGCGCCGGGCTGTTGACTTAACCGCCCGGCCCAAAACCGGCGTTTAAGCCGCCGCCTCAACACCCTCAGTCGAAAGCATGTCGAGCTTTGGCATGAGCCGCATCAAGGTTTGCGTGTGCTCATGCTGGGGGTTCTGGAACAGCGTCTCGGTGTCCTCACACTCAACCATCGTGCCCTGATACATCACGCCGATGCGATCGCACATCTGCCGCATCACCGGCAGATCGTGGCTGATGAAGAGCATGGTAAGATCGAGCGTCTCCTGCAGGTCTTTGAGGAGATTTAGAACCTGTGCCTGGATCGACACGTCCAGAGCCGAGGTCGGCTCATCACAGATAAGAAACCGCGGCCGGGTGGCGAGTGCGCGCGCAATGGAGATGCGCTGGCGCTGACCGCCGGAGAAGGCATGCGGGTAGCGCAGGCCCGCTTCTTTGGGCAGGCCAACCAGACCGAGCAGATCGGCAACGATGCTATCGGCCTCCTCGCGTGATGAGGCCAAGTTATGCAGCTCGATCGGCTCAGCCACGATATCGCGAACCCGCATGCGCGGATTGAGCGAGGAATATGGGTCCTGAAACACCATCTGGATAGCACGCCGCTGAGCTTGGGCATCGGCTTCATCGCGCGGGGCTGACAGGTCACGCCCGTCCAGAAGCACACTACCGCCCGATGGCTCTAGCAGCCCGGCAATAACTTTTGCCACCGTTGACTTGCCAGAACCGGACTCGCCCACAATTCCAAAAACCTCGCCTGGCTTGATCGCAAACGACACCTGGTTGGCCGCCGTCATGTACTGGCGTCTGCTTGGCAGGAAAGAGCGCACTGTCTGGAATTTGACCGTCAGGTCACGCGCCTCGATCACCGGCACATCTGTTTGATCTTCATTGTGTCGCCCAACCTGGCCAAGCCAGTGGGTCGCAACATCGATCTTTGGCAGGGCGCTGCCTGCCGGGCCGTCGGACTGAAGATTGGCGAAGCGGTGCACGCGCACATCCGCACGCGGAACGGAGGCAATAAGGTTGCGCGAATAAGGATGGGACGGCTTACCTAGAACCTGGGGCGTCGGCCCCTGTTCAACGATCACGCCATCCTTCATCACCACCACATGGTCAGTGGTCTCGGCAATCACGCCCATATCGTGGGTGATCAGCATCACCCCAACGCCGCGCTCGCGAACAAGATCTTTGATGAGATCGAGGATCTGAGCCTGGATCGAAACGTCAAGCGCCGTCGTCGGCTCATCGGCGATGATCAAGCCGGGCTCGGTGGACAGCGCCAGAGCAATAACAACGCGCTGACGCATGCCGCCAGAAAACTGGTGTGGATAGTGTTTGATGCGCACGCCGGGATCAGGAATGCCAACGGCATCAAGCAATTCAACAGCCTTCTGGCGCGCCTGGCTCTCCGAAAGGGAGGCATGGAACTGAATGGTCTCAACCAGCTGTTGCTCAACCGTGTAGAGCGGGTTCAACGCCGTCAGCGGATCCTGCATGATGATGGAAATGTCGCGGCCGCGCAGGCCACGCATCGCATCAGCATCAAGCGCATCGATGCGCTGACCTTTGAGCGTGATGGAACCGGTGGAGATCTCGCCAGGCGGTTCCAGCAGACCCATAATGGCGTTACCGATGGTCGACTTGCCAGCGCCGGACTCACCCACGATGCCAACGATCTGCCCCGGCTCAATCGTCACATCGGCCTTGTCGACGGCAATAAAGTCGCCTTTGCGTCCGGGGTAGGCAACGCTGAGACCGTTGATTTCAAGAAGTGTCATCGATCCGGTCCAGCCCTATCGAAGTTTCGGATTAAGCGCGTCGCGCAGCCAATCGCCGAGCAAGTTCACCGAGAGCGCCAAAGCCAAAAGCGTGAGCGCCGGGAACAGAAGGATCCACCACTCGCCGGAGAACAGGAAGTCCTGACCGGTGTTGATCAGCGTGCCGAGTGAAGGGGTGGTTTTCGGCATGCCCACACCAAGGAAGGACAGTGTTGCCTCAGCGATGATCGCAAGCGCCAGACCAATGGTGGCAATGACAAGCACCGGACCC
>ERZ1740060.541-NODE-541-length-19047-cov-4.822294_pt1 | contig 19047 bp, 20 predicted proteins | sample MGYA00581743_ERZ1740060 | MGnify/ENA primary metagenome ERZ1740060 (study PRJEB43018, sample SAMN04849235) | marine metagenome | isolation source: floating plastic debris | place: Pacific Ocean | collected 2008-08-27 | study: EMG produced TPA metagenomics assembly...
GAATGGTGCCGCTGAAGGGACTCGAACCCCCGACCCCATCATTACGAATGACGTGCTCTACCATCTGAGCTACAGCGGCTTCTTGGACCCTACTATGGCCCTACTAGTTATACTCCTGTGCCTCGAACCCTTTGGTTTCGCAAGCCATTCTCGCGGGGACCCGCTAATTACGAATGACGTGCTCTACCATCTGAGCTACAGCGGCTTCTCGGGCCCTACTATGGCCCAACTCGTTTTCTCTATGCCTCGAACCCTTTGGTTTCGAGAGCCATTCTGGCGAGGACACGTCCATTGCAAGGACCTGCTTTACCGGCTGAGCTATTGAAGTGCCGAGCGCGGCTTAGCGGCTTGGAGTTTGCCGTGCAAGACGGAATGGAAGCGCACCGGATCGGGGTTTTGCGAAGCATTGGACAGCGCGCGGTTAAGCCAGAGACCGTTTTTCCCAATCGTTTCGGGTGATCTGATACCACGGCGCGTCCTCGCCCCAGGCGCGATACTGGCCGATGAAAGACAAGCCGCATTTCGTTAACACCTTCAGCGACGCCGCGTTATCCGGATCGATCGTGGCATAGATATCGGTGATGGCCGTCTGCTCAAATGCAAAACGCAGCATGCGCGCGCAGGCCTCGGTCGCGATGCCCTGTCCCCAGGCGCTCTTGAGCAGAACATAGCCAACCTCGATCACATCCGTAGGATAGGCATCGGGAACAACTTGTGAAAAATCGATGTTGTCGTCGTCAATTGGGGTGGGCCACAAAAACACCTCACCGAGAGGCTCGGCGGTGTCTCTTCGGCGGATAACCCAGCTTCCGATCCGACCTCCTGCTCCCCGCCGGATGATCGTGGGCATGATGTCACGAACGTCCTGCGGGTCGTCGGGATCGCCTACATAGCGCATGATTTCCGGGTCGCACCATAACGCGATCGCCAGATCTGTATCGTCCAGTTCAAAGGGTGTCAGGACGAGACGCTCGGTTTCCAGCACCAAGGCCTCGGGCGGCAAGGGTGTGATCATCCGGGTTTCGTGCCGCGAATGTGGTGCGGACAATGCTCGCCGGATTGAAGTACGGGCTGCATGGTCTGCCAGATCTCGATCTGGTGGTCGATGAAATCCGCCCCATGCCTTTCCTGCCAGGCCGCCTTGTTCGGACCGCTCAGTTCGGCCAGTTCAGCGGCAGAGACCTGCGCGTACCAGGGATTACGATTGACCAATTCCACATCCTCGAAGCCTGCCGAGACCATCGCAGCGCGGTAGCGATCCGGAGAGGCCATCCCGAAGTCGAGCCCCTCTTCGGCAATGTAATGCGCCATCTCCGGCGAGGGCTCGTCATCGTGAGAGATCAACCAGTCCGAGGCGGCGAAACGCCCGCCGGGCCGCAGCACGCGGAAGGCCTCCGCGGCCATCGTCTCTTTGACGGAAATGAGGAATATAGAGTCCTTGGAAAATACGATATCAAAACTGTCTGCTGCGAAGGGAAACGGTCCCGGTGCGACCTTCTGGATTTCGATTTTGTCAGAGAGACCCGCTTTGGCGATCCGCGCACGCGCCGCCGCGCAAACCGGATCCTCAACGTCGATGCCGGTGACTTTGGCCGCTCCACCCAACTGGATGAGAAGGATGGAACACGCGCCAGATCCAGATCCGATATCGAGCACATGCTTCCCGGACAGATCCACCCCGTCTATCACGCGCATCACCTCGTCCGGACCACCCGGCGACAGGAAACCATCGCCCCAAAGCTCTTCGAGAAACGTAATTAATTGCTGATCGTAAAGAACATCACCGTCCATGTCGCTCCCCCCGGATGCGGCCGTTTTCTCAGCCTAGGCTCCCTCTACGAACCTGAACAAGCCCTTTTCCTCGGCGCTCATGGGAAAATCCTATGGGCCACCCATTGAATGGGTATTCAATCAATTGATTTGCACCTCTGCGCTTGCTAGGACCAGGAAACTGCAACGAGACAGGGAAACCCGAGATGACCAAAGACTTGCCCCAAGAGGCTCAGACCGTGATCATCGGCGGCGGATCGATTGGGATCAACACGGCCTATCACCTGACGAAACTCGGGCAGTCCGATGTCGTGGTTCTGGAACAAGGCCAGGTTACCTCGGGCACAACGTGGCATGCGGCCGGGCTGGTCGTCGCTGGACTGCTGCCCTCGGAAGCCGAGTGCACGATCTACACCCATGGCCGGCAACTCTATCAAAACCTCGAGAAAGAAACCGGCCTGCCGACGGGCTTTCGCGACGTGGGATATCTGCAGATCGCGACGAATGACGAACGCGTCCACGCGCTGCGGCGCATCGCTCCGTTCATGCAACGCTTTGGCATTGATTGTCACGAAGTCTCGCCGCGTGAGGCTCAGGATCTGTTTCCCATCGGCGATCTCAGCGATGTAAGGGCCGCGTTCTACATCGCCGAGGATGGGCGCGTGAACCCGGTTGATGTCACCATGTCTCTGGCCAAGGGCGCGCGCATGGGAGGCGCGCGGATCTATGAAGGCGTTCGCGTCGATACGATCCTGTCCCGAAACGGGACCGCCACCGGTGTGCGCCTCGAGGATGGGCGGGAGATAACAGCCGAAAATGTTGTGATCTGTGGCGGTATGTGGTCACGCCAGTTGGGCGCGAAAGCCGGCATCAACCTCCCGCTTCAGGCCGCCGAGCATTATTATCTCATTACTGAAGAAATCCCCGGCCTGCCCCGCGATCTGCCCGTGCTCGAAGCTCCCTCGACCTACACCTATTACCGCGAGGAGGTGGGCGGCATGATGCTGGGCCTGTTCGAGCCGGGCGCAGCGGCTTGGAAACTGGGAGGCATCCCGGACGACTTCCAGATCGGCGAGATAGACCCGGATTGGGACCGCGATGAGCCGGACCTTAAACGCGCCTATTCACGCGTGCCGAAAACCATGGATTTCGGGGTGAAAAAGCTCTTCTGCGGCCCGGAAAGCTTCACGCCCGATCTCGCACCGCTGGTCGGCCCAACGCCGGAGTTGCGGGGGTGCTGGGTGGCCTGTGGGATGAATTCGCTAGGCATTTTGAACGGCGCAGGCACCGGGATGGTCCTCGCCCATTGGATCGCCGAGGGTGCGCCGCCTGTCGACGTCACGGGCATCAACGTCAATCGCTTCACCAAATGCGAGGCGACACCCGCGTTTCGCCGCGACCGCACACCGGAGCTTCTCGGAAAACTGTTCGGCCAGCACTACCACAATGAAAGTCCCAAAACCGCGCGCAACGTCAAACGATCCGTGCTGTACGACCGGTTGAAGGCGCACGGTGCCTATTTCGCCGAAGGACATTCCTGGGAACAGCCCGATTGGTTTGCCCCCTCCCCCGAGCAGGCACAGATCGACCGCCTGAGCTGGTTCCGCCAGAACTGGTTTGGCTGGCACGCCGAAGAACACCGCGCCGCGCGCGAGGATGTCGTGGTGATGGATATGACCTCCATGTCCTGTTTTCGCGTTGAAGGCCCGCATGCTTGCGCCCTGCTGTCGCGCCTGTCCTGCAACGAGGTCGATGTGGAGCCGGGTCGCGTCGTCTACACCGCCTGGACCAATGAACAAGGCGGATTTGAAGCCGATCTTACGGTCACCCGGCTCTCACCTGATTGCTATCAGGTTGTCGTGGGCGAAAACTCGCACGGTCACACGGACATGCGCATGCGCCGTCATATCCACGAAGGAGAGTTTGTCACCATCACCGATGTCACCGCCGGGCGGGCGCAAATCAACGTGCATGGCCCGAAATCCCGCGACCTGCTGAGCCGGATCTCGGGCGCCGATCTGAGCAACGACAGCTTTCCCTTCATGACCGCGCAGGAGATCGACGTGGGCTATGCGGTTGTGCTGGCCTATCGTGTGACATTCATCGGAGAACTGGGCTGGGAATTGCATGTGCCAGCCACGCAGGCGGTGCAAACCTATGATCTGATCATGGAGGCGGGTCGCGACCTCGGCGTGCGAAATGCCGGGATGCAGACGCTCAATTCGCTGCGACTGGAAAAGGCCTATCGCGACTTCGGCATTGATGTCGACAATACCGACAATCCGATCGAGGCCGGTCTGGGCTTTGCGGTCAAGCTGGACAAACCCGGCGGCTTTATCGGTCGCGACGCTCTGGCGGCGATCAAACAACGCGGCGTGCCGCATAACCGCATGCTGCAGTTTTTGCTGAAGGATCCCGAGCCGCTGATCTACGGCAACGAGATGATCTATATGGGTGGCCGTCAGGTGGGCTACATCCAGGTCGGAGGCTACGGCCACACCCTGGGCGGCGCGGTGGGCATTGGCTTTGCAGAACATGATGCCGCGCTGACTGCAGAGGTGGTCGCCAACTCCAACTGGCAGATTGCAATCGCAGGCGAGCGCTTTGACGCGCAGGCGTCGCTGAAGCCTCTGTATGATCCGACACTGGCCAAGGTCAAAGCCTGACGCAGGGGTTTTTCTGACACAATGCGTCCGGGCGGCGCGGCTTGGCCTTGGCCCGTCCGCGCGGCACGCCTATAAGGCGCAGCGAACGGTATACGGAGCCGCCCTATGCGTAGCGCGACGATCACCCGCACCACGGCTGAGACCGAAATTGCGGTCGAGTTGAACATCGATGGCACGGGCCAGTACGACAATCAGACCGGCGTGGGCTTTTTTGACCATATGCTGGACCAACTGGCGCGCCACGCGCTGATCGACATGAAGGTGCGCTGCACCGGCGATCTGCATATCGACGATCACCACAGTGTCGAGGATGTGGGCATTGCCCTGGGGCAGGCCCTGACCAAGGCTGTGGGCGATAAACGCGGGATTCGCCGTTACGGGTCCTGCCTGCTCCCGATGGACGACGCTCTGGTGCGCGCCGCGCTCGACCTGTCCGGGCGGCCTTTTTTGGTCTGGGATGTATCGATGCCGACACCGAAGATTGGACGTTTCGATACTGAACTGGTGCGGGAGTTTTTTCAGGCGCTAAGCACACATGCCGGGCTCACGCTGCATGTTGACGCCTTGCACGGTATCAACAGCCACCACATCGCCGAAGCGGCTTTCAAGTCAGTGGCGCGCGCGCTCCGCGATGCGCTGGAGCTTGACCCAAGGCGCAGCGACGCGGTGCCCTCGACCAAAGGCACGCTCTGAGCCATGACCACGGTCATTGTGGACTACGAATCCGGCAATCTGCACTCTGCGGAAAAAGCCTTTCAGCGTATGGCCCTAGATGCCGATGCGGGACAGGTGGTTGTCACCAGCGACCCGGATGTGATCCGACAGGCCGACCGGATTGTATTGCCCGGGGATGGGGCCTTCCCGGCCTGCCGCGCCGCGCTTTACGATCATCGTGGGGTTTTTGAGGCGATGGAAGAAGTTGTGCTGACCTCGGGAAAGCCTTTTCTCGGGATTTGCATTGGCATGCAGATGATGGCCACGCGAGGCCTCGAACACACCCCCACGCCCGGATTCGACTGGATCGGCGGCGAGGTCGGGCGGATTACGCCGAACACCCGCCTGAAAGTCCCGCATATGGGCTGGAACGATCTGACCCTGCCCTGCGACCACCCTGTCCTCGACGGTCTGGCCACAGGCGATCATGCCTATTTCGTCCATTCCTATCACTTCCAGGTCCATGATCCCGCGCATCTCTTGGCGCACACGGATTATGGAGGACCCGTGACCGCCATTGTCGGGCGCGCCACGATGATCGGCACGCAATTCCACCCGGAGAAAAGCCAGACCACCGGTCTTCGGCTGATCCGCAACTTCCTGACCTGGGCGCCGTAGGGGGTCTGGGGGCCACGCCCCCAGGGCCTGCGTGGCCCGAACGCAAAGAGCCCGGCGCGCGGAACGCGCACCTCTGGATCATTTGACTTTCTGCCAAACCCCGCCGTCGCGACAGATCCCCAGAACGCAGCCGGAGACTTTCAGTGCGTTGCCTGTGAGTTTCAACTTCGAGTTATAGGTTTTGTCCCGATCCGGACTATAGACGCGGCCCGCATAGTTGCCATCGCCCTTCGGCACTGTCTGCGAAATGATCTGGCGGCCAAGATTGGGGCTTTTCCATTCCTTGCCTGCGGCGTCGTAGGATTTCACCAATGTTCCACAAAGCTTGGCCCCGCAGGGCTGTACATGCACAATGCCCGAGTTTCCGTTGTCATCCGCAGCGGTGCGCCAGTAGCCTTCGAGCGGATCCGCTGCCAGAGCAGCACTCGCAGTCAGGCACAGCGCCGCAAGCGCGATCAGTCCTCGTATCATCTGTTTTCCTCCTCCTGAAACGCCCGTGAGAGAAATCAAACCGGCGCAGGCAGGGCAAATGTGACGTGGGGTCGGTTGCACTGAACGTTGCGTCATGGCACGGCAGAGGGATAATGTGTCCAAGGAAACGCCCATGATCCTTTATCCCGCCATAGATCTCAAAGACGGCCAGGCTGTACGCCTATTGCGCGGCGATATGGAGGACGCGACCGTATTCAACGAGGATCCGGCAGCGCAGGCGCAGGCGTTCGAGCATGCCGGTTGCCAGTGGCTGCATCTGGTGGATCTCAACGGCGCCTTTGCCGGAGAGCCCGTCAATGCCGCGGCAGTCCGGGCGATTCTGTCCACAATTTCGGTCCCTGCCCAGCTGGGAGGGGGAATCCGGGACCTCGCCACGATCGAAGGTTGGCTGGAGGCGGGGTTGTCACGGGTGATCCTCGGCACGGCGGCGGTCGAAGATCCCGCCCTTGTCCGAAACGCCGCGCGGGCCTTCCCCGGGCAGGTTGCCGTCGGGATCGATGCCCGGGGCGGGCGTGTAGCGACACGAGGCTGGGCCGAAGAAACCGATCAGGATGTCACGCTTCTGGCCCAAAGCTATGAGGATGCGGGCGTCGCCGCGATTATTTACACGGATATTGATCGCGACGGTGCGATGCAGGGCCCGAATATCAAGGCCACCGCAGCGCTGGCGCAGGCCGTGAACATCCCTGTCATCGCGTCGGGAGGGGTTTCCTCACTGGCAGACCTGATCGCCCTGCGCGATTGCGGGGCAAAGCTGAACGGCGCGATCTCCGGCCGCGCGCTTTATGACGGGGCAATTGACCTCAAGGAGGCCCTGAAAGTCCTCGCCAGCTAGCCCCCTGCCCCGCTTGCCGCCGCAGTCAGTTTTTTCAGCGCGCCGGTCATCTTGGTCAGATAGGGCGCATCCGCGCTGGTCCCCTCCAGCGGCCCCAGCATGGCGGAAGGATCTTCATAGGCCAGCCAGACCTCTCCGGCACCATCTTCATAGATCAGAACGCGCAACGGCAGGAAAAGCCCGGCCAGAGCATCCTCGTTCATCGCGGGAGTGCCGAGTTTGGGATTGCCAAAAATCAAAAGCTGCGCGTCTGCCAGCTCCAGCCCTGCCTTGGCGGCACCGGCGCCGTGGTCCACCCGCGCGAACACCGTCGCCCCTGCCCCTGTAACAGCAGCCTCCAACGCATCGGTGGTCGCAGCCACGTCTGCGCTGGATTTGACCTTTACGATGTCGCTGGCCTGTGCTGCAGCGAGAGGGCCGATCAACCCAAGCGCCACGCCCACTAAAATCACATTAAATATTCGCATGAACACTGTCCTTTCAAAGCCTTGGCCATAGCATACAGATTCCGCGCCGCCTCCTGCCAGCCACATCCGCGTGATCGGCGGCCTCCCGCGCGGATCGACCGGATCAGGCGGCTTGGCAGGGCGAAACGAAGTCGTTAAGACCGCTCGCGGAGGCAACTCATGCTTAAAACCCGGATCATTCCCTGTCTGGACGTGGCCGATGGCCGCGTGGTCAAGGGTGTGAACTTCGTCGATCTGCGCGATGCGGGCGACCCGGTGGACGCCGCGCGGGCGTATGACGCCGCGGGGGCGGATGAGCTGTGTTTTCTCGATATTCACGCCACGCATGAAAACCGGGGCGTGATGCTCGACGTCGTCACGCGCACGGCGGAACAATGCTACATCCCGCTGACGGTGGGCGGCGGCGTACGCACCATTGCGGATGTGCGCGCCCTGTTGCTCGCGGGCGCGGACAAGGTGAGCTTCAACTCCGCCGCCGTGGCCAACCCCGATGTGGTCGCGGAGGCCGCGGACCAGTTCGGGAGCCAGTGCATTGTGGCCGCGATTGATGCCAAGACGGTAGCACCCGGAAAATGGGAGATTTTCACCCATGGCGGGCGCAAGCCCACCGGCATTGATGCGGTGGCTTTCGCGCAGATTGTTGCGAACAAAGGCGCCGGAGAGATCCTTCTGACGTCGATGGACCGCGACGGAACCAAAGCAGGCTTTAACATCGAGCTTACGCGGGCGATTTCCGACGCGGTGCCCGTGCCGGTCATCGCCTCGGGTGGTGTAGGCACGCTCGATCATCTGGTGGAGGGTGTGACCAAGGGCGGCGCCTCGGCCGTTCTGGCCGCCTCTATCTTCCATTTCGGCGAGTTCACCATCTCTGAAGCCAAGGCGCATATGCAGGCGGCAGGCATTCCGGTAAGGCTGGCCGCATGACGCTCGAAGACCTGGAAAAGATCATCGCCGCACGCGCGGAGGCCTCTCCGGACGAAAGCTGGACAGCGAAACTGCTCGCCAAGGGGCCGGAAAAAGTCGCCGAAAAATTTGGCGAAGAGGCCATCGAGGCGCTGATCGAGGCGGTGCGCGGGGACCGCGCCCGTCTGACATCGGAGGCCGCGGACGTCCTCTTTCACCTGTTGGTCATGCTGCGATCGCGCGACGTCACAGTGGCGGACGTAATGGCGGAGCTTTCGGCCCGCACCACTCAATCCGGATTGTCCGAAAAAGCCGCGCGAAAAGGCTGAGCAATGGTCAGATGCCGTCAGAGCTTTGACGACACGATACCGGTATTCACGCCCGCCATACGCAACTCACCGAACAGGCGCTGATATTCGATCTTGGGACACCGGTTCATCACGACGTCGACGCCTCGCGCGCGTGCCTTCTCTGCCGTTTCGGTATGCCAGACACCGATTTGCATCCAAATCGTCTGCAGATTGGGAAACTGTGTCAGAGCCGCATCCACAAGGGGCGGCACATGTTCTGACCGTCGAAACAAGTCGATCATGTCCACCTGCCCCTCGATCTCCTCGAGCGAGGACAGAACCTGGCGACCGAAAACGCTCTTTCCCGCCTGACCAGGGTTGACCGGCACCACCTCGTAGTCTTTCAGCGACAAGTAGCGTCCCACATAATAGCTGGGCCGAATCTCATTGGTGGACATGCCAATGATGGCAATCCTGCGCGTACGACGCAGGATGTCACGCAGAAAGCTATCTGAATACGTCTCATCCATACGCCCATTTAGAGCACAACGAGACATAGCGACACCCTTGCCTCGCTCTGCGCACCAAATACAAAAAAACGCCCGGGGCGGACCCGGGCGTCAGTCGCGGAACGAGGGACAGTGAAGTGAGGCATCGGGTTCCGGCCAACGCCTCCATGAACGTTAGATAGGAATTACCGCCGCAATATAAAGGTGATGTAAAATAGGTGTGAAGAAGAGCAGGTTGCGTTGTGATCAGTCGAAGATGTCTTCGACCACGTCCCAAAGCTCGTCAAAGACCTTGTTCATGATCGTTCGTCTTTTGGGTTTGCGCCGACGCCGGGCTGGTGCGTCCCGCCAGTCATGAGACTGCGAGGCCCGATCCGTATGTCGACGGGACGCCTGTTTTTCGGGCCTTCGCTTTTTATGCAGTTTTTTCTTTTTGTTAACATGAGGTAACGGCACGGCCTTCATTTCATGCAAGGGTGCGCCGCAAGCTCTGCACACGAGTTCATGCAGCCCTTCGTCAAAGATCAACGCAGCCCGGGTGCCGCAATAACAGCACGTCGCAATCTTATGTCCCATCGCCGCGGCTATCCCTGATTGTTGCCTATCGCATATAGGGCGACCGCGGCCGCGTTGGAGACATTGAGAGACCCAAAAGAGCCGGCAACAGAAATTCGGACCATTTTGTCGCAGGTCTCTCTTGTCTTTGGACGCAAACCCGGCCCCTCTGCTCCCAGAACGAGTGCGACCGGTCGTCCGGCGGTCGCGCGCACCGCCTCCTCCAGGCTTTCCTCTGCCGCCCCATCAAGTCCGAGCACCACAAAACCCATGCGCTGCACCTCCTCGCTCGCCCGGGCGAGATTGGGCACGCGCAAATAGGGTTGGCGCTCCAGAGCACCGCTGGCGGATTTCGCCAGTGCGCCCGTCTCTGGCGCGGCGTGATGACGCGGCGCAATCACTGCACGCGCGCCAAACACTTCTGCCGACCGCAAGATCGCACCCACGTTATGTGGATCAGTCACCCGGTCGAGCAAAACCACAAGCTTGGCAGATCCTTCTTTCCCGGCACAGACCTCGGCCAGACCGCCCCAGTCGAGCGGCCGAACCTCCAGCGCAGCACCCTGATGAACAGAGTTCGGATCGAGAGGCGCGGGAAAGCGTCTGGGATCTGCGAATTCGGGCGCGATTCCCGATACATCAATCGCGGGCGCAAGTTTGTCGGCGGCATTCTTCGTGACGATCAGGCGCAGTTTTTGCCGGGCCGGGTTTTCCAGCGCGTCCCGCACCGCGTGCAAACCGAAAAGCCAGACTGTTTCGGACGCCGACGCACGACGCGCCTTTTCCTTGTCGATAACCCAGCGCGGCTTGCCTTTAACAGCTTTACCAGGACTGTCACTCGGCGACATTCGCACTCTCCCATGATCCCGTCGCGTTATCCGTGCAGGCCGAGCCCCTGGCAAGGTATTTTCGGGTTGACGGGTTTTCGCCCCGCTTCTAGACACACGCTCCAGTGGGCGACAGGCCGCAAGGTGTGGCAGGGGACTGTAACTCCCTCGCGGAGACGCACGCTTGGTTCGATTCCAAGGTCGCCCACCATCTCGCACTTTTTTGCAGAACTCTCCGCTAAGGCCCTGAAGGATAAGGTCTTTTTTGCGGTTCGAAGACCCTCAGTTCGGCGGCAGACGAAAGCCCCTGAAAAGGACAGATTCAGGGCGTTTCCATTGAGTCAGAAGCCACTTTTTTCTCACATTTTATAGATGTTTACGAGGAATCGAACGGCGTCTTGGAACGTCTTGCTGAAGGTGTCTTTTTTGATACCAGGGTTGTTGATGCGCTCCACAAGTACCTTCGTATCTTGCTGCATTTTCGCAATGCGCTGTTCATAAGCCTCGGTAGCGCTGTAAAGGGCCTCATAGATCACAATACCGACGGAACGGTTCAACTCGACGGTAATACGACGATCAATACCGATGTGGAGTGGCCGTGTGAGTTCGCCGTTCAACGCTTGGTCGATCCGGGCGTCGGTGAAAAACCTGATTGGCGCGAACTTCAGGCTGCAACAGCGCACTCAATTGCGATCAGCTATCTTCAGCCTGGGCGGTCAAAGACAATTGCCGTTCATCCGGGCGATGGCTTTCCAGAAGAGGCAGAAGACAAACGACTGACCGCAGGGCCAATCACCGAAGGTTGAAAGCCTGGTGCACGGGACGCCAGTTCATCCTCGATATTGTACAAGGTTGTCAGTGCACCGCGGTACTCTTCCGAACCGCGCGGCGCGACAGCAAAGGCGTTGAATGCCTCGCGAAAGAAACCCTATAAATCTGCCGTAGTGCGGGATGGCGCTTCGAACTAGGTTGCGAGTTTCATCGTATATACCTGTCTGAAAGACCGGCTAGCACCGCAAACGTCCTTTCATCGAAGGTGCCGAGAGCACTTAGACATCGAACGTGCCGTCTTTCGGCAACACAGAGACAACAAACGCTTTCAAAGCCGACACGCCTATTCTACTATCGAAACCAAGCATAAAACGAAGACACCCACAGAAGCGGTGTGAGCAGGAAACTGGTGTGCGATGGCGAACGCTAGATTGAAGAAACTGAAGGGCGACAGCTACTACGGCAAAACAGCCAGAGACTATGAAACCAAAAGGCACAAACAAGCCTGGTGGTGGGTCGAACAGGAGAAGATGCAGGAGCTTCTTCACATGCTGCCGGAAAACCTGAACGTACTTGATGTTCCTTTCGGCACAGGCAGATTTGTGAAGTTTTACCATGCGCGCGGCCATTCCGTATCCGGCCTGGACGCGTCAGACGAGATCATGAAAACGGCGCACTCAATCCTTGGCGCTGACTACGAAAAATGCAGAACGCATCGAGGGTACTCGACTGATCTGCCATTTGAAGACGGTGAATTTGATCTTGTGGTCAGTACAAGGTTTTTGCGCGACATTGTGAGCTTTGGCGATGCAAAGAAAACGATTGAGGAGTTTGCAAGAGTATCGAAGGGATATGCAATTCTGCAGCTTGGATATCGCGTCAATGCGCCGTTTGATAAGCCTCAGGACGATGAACGCATGGGCAGCAGAATGTCCCGCGAGGATGTTATCGACCTGCTGACCGATTACGGATTTGAAGAAATAGAAAGCCGCAAGGTGAAGGAGCTGGACAACGGAGATTCAGAGATCCACCATTTTCTTTTGAAACGGCGGTTTGAATGAATGTTGAGATGCTCGGACTGCCCGGATCCGGTAAATCAACACTGAACGCTGCAATTTTATCATGGCTTTCCAAAAATGGCTGGATGCAGATTACGTTTGATGAACTTGAACGAAGAAATCGGCGGTTGAAGCCACTGCTTCGCAATAACAGCGCAGCGCGTCATGTTTATCGCCGGGATAAACTGGAAAAGCAGTATCCCGAGTTCCTGGCGATCGCAGAGCGGGTCCTAGCACCCTACCCCGTTCAAAAAGCAATGTTTCTCCAAAGCGCCATTCATCACGTTACCGCCCGCGAGATGGCCAACGAACTTGGATTGATGTTATCGGATGAAGGCCTGTGGCACCGCTTGTTGTATGCCTTCGCGCGTCAGTCAGAAATCGGGTCTTCGGAATTGTCCGGATGTCTGAATAACGGGATGAGGCCGGATGTACTGATTTATATTGAAACGTCTCCCGAACAATGCCTTGAGAGCGTTACCAAGAGAATGGAAGCCCGTGGCGTCGTTGACCCGGAAGAAAGGGCAATTGAACGTCATGGTCCTTTCAAAACCCTTCAAAGTCGCAGGGATCTTTTTCAAGTGGCTGTAGATTTCTTTGAACGTAATGGCGTCAAAGTGATTTCGCTAAAGGGGTTGACCTGTTTTGAGAACATGCTGGAAACGGCATGCACCGGTTTGAACCTGACGGATGTAAAACCAAAGACGCTCGCGACGAGTTGATGTCTGCCAGAACTACACGTCTCTCGCCGTGAGAACATCATGTTCTGGCGCAGCTTGGGTGGTATAGATCTCCAGATCAGACGCTTTGTCACCGAGAAAATCCGCCAGTTGCCGCCCATGGTTTTCACTGTCTTGCTTACCAAGTCTCTTGGGCGTCTGCAGCTTTGGAATGGCAGAACCTCTTTCAAGAATTGTGCTGTACAAGCTCTGGTTTCGGCGGTTCACGGAAGGTATGCGCATGGTTTGTGAAATCAGGTAACGATCCGAAAAAGGATTGAGGTAAAAAACCTTCGGAAGGCTCTGAAGAACAACCGCCATGGCGTGACTGTACAACAGTTCAATGAATGCCAGATCCAGCCCGGTTTTCTCTGGCATTTCAGCCGGCAAACCATTTTTCCAAGACAGATAAACGCTCTCCCATAATGCTGTCTCATCATTGTTTTTGGGGTTTCGCCCCCAGATCAGTCTTTGCGTCTGCTCCAGATTATGAACGCTATCACTCTGATGAAACCGTCCGCCCAGAAGCTCCATCATGTTGCCCCTCAGAACAAGACGGACATCAGGGACCATCAATGTGGACATCGCGTCTGTTTTCGAGACTTTCGGGCTTGAAAAACCGCTCCGGACGAAGCGAAGCGTGCGCTCCTGTCCGGCTTCTTTGCTCCAACGCTCATCCTGACACAGCGATATCGCATCCAAAAACCGAAACGGAACTTTCAAATGATTGGCAATCTTCTCGCCCAGAATCGCATCATAGCCCGATATCCAGTTCGTTCGATGGGTATAGCTGATGTCGGGCAGCGTTCCGCGAGATGCGGCGAGGGACAGAAGTATCGGAGAATCTTTGCCACCGCTGATGGGAATTGCACTTGACCCGTACCTGACGAAGGCCGAGATATTCTGACCCAGGCGCTCCGCTATGTCACAACCAATGGCTCTCTGTTCCTCAAGGCTGCCTGCAAGGGTCGGTGCCTCACGCGGCCAAAATCGCTGCGTCTCAAAGGTGTCGAGGCACAGAAAATGATTGGGCAGCAAGCGCCGCACCTGGGAGTCGGCCGTCATGCCCGCCCGCAAGGGTGTTGTTCCTCTCAGCAGACTTAACTTCGTCACGTCAGAACCGGGCGTCAAAGAACGATCCAGAACCAGTGGAAGAGACAAGCCGAGACGGCGTGCGGTTGCATCATAGACAACCCCCATATCCGCACCGGGATCGGTGTAAACATACGCATGACCCGCCAGACGAACGAGCGTAACGTAACGGCCGCGAACATCCATGAGCAGATCTTCAAACATCGTCCGCGCGTCTGCGCGATCTGCCGGAAAGCTCAGCTTTAGTTCACTTTCGACCACCGTGTTCGTTGGGCCCACGGCGACACCGCATAGCAACCCGACTTTTGTGCCCGATGCATCAATCACCTCGCAGACAGTTAGATTGGGATCATGCCAAAGAGTCCACCCGCCGATCTTTGAAACTTGCCAACCTTCTATTCCGGCAGCGGTCTGGGTGTCTGGCGTTATCAGGTATTGATTGCAGAAAACCCGTTCCGGAACCCACCCTTTCTGACGACACAGAGCTTCGGCATAACACTCGGAACGTTCAGGACGCGCATTCAGCATGGCGCAGTGTCCGTGTTGTTACATTCAGGAAAGAGATGTGTGCCACTCCACGCCTGTCCGAGGCGGCGGTCCAGACCCGCGCTTCGCATCTTCTTTTTGGCGCCATATGTGCACAGAGTGATCTCTCCAAGATAAAGATCATTGTTGCGTGAAAAAAAGTCCACCCGCGCAAATTCAAGATTTGTGCAAATTGATTCCGCGATCAACACCATGTTGTCGTAGGTGGGAGGGCGCAACCCAGGCTGAAAGTCACTCGGGTAATAAAGTTCATCCGGCAGGATGTTGAAGTCGCGATCATAAACGCGTTGGATATGATTGCTGGAACGCTCCTGATCCACCTGTACAATCTGAACACGGCCGCCCGTGACCCAGAGCTTCCAGTCGGCGATATCTTGGCCTTCCTCTGCAAGGTTCTCCTCTAAAAAAATCCTTGGTGAAATATTCTGGTACCGCCACTCACCCGCCCAAAACCCGTGGCGATAGCGTCGTTCAAACCACTTACTTTGCTTGTTCAACAGAGTGGAGCGCATCTCTTCGTCCAGAGGAAAGCGCACGGGAATGTTGTTTCCCGCTCCGAAGTTTGTCTTCAGAAAATAGCGTCCTGGAGGGATCAGGTCATTGTCCGGCAGACTAGGACTAGTGGCCATCCAGAGCCGCCGCGTCAAGGTCAGGCGAGGCAAGTCATCCGGCGGCACAAACAATTCCGCTTTCAGTTTATCCGCCGGCGGCCCGTCGGGTATCTCGCCGAACATTTTCATCACCAGTAGTTTCTCCGTCGCCGTCTGCGGCGCCAGAAAACGCGGGGGATGGCCGTGGTTTTGCGTAAAGCGATTAATCGATGTCGCAAGAGCGAAAACTCGAGCGGCGTCATTTTCATAATACTCATATCCGCGACTGAAACCCTGACGCGGCGCCTGCCCGATACCGAAGAGGCCATGCTGTCTGATCTGCTCCAGAAGGTATTCGGCGTACCGCAAAAACAGGTCCAGTCTGCGAACATCGCGGTCCTTGATGAGCTCGGGCGAAACGTTGATTATGTCTTCAGCAGGAGTGACCCGTTCCGGAAGGTCTGGTAACACTTCTTGAAGCTGGAGTTTTGTCATTGACCCGTCATGAACCGGCCGCTGCAGCATCAGCTTCATCCTCCGCGTCATCTGCGGTGCTGCGGTTTTTCGGCGTGATGGGTGCCGCGATCGGGTCGATGTCGTGCTTGATGAGCAGTTGACCGATCAGACTGTTTTCAGGCGCGACACCGCCATACGCGATACATAGAAAATCCCGCATCCGGCGACCGTAGAAGTGGATTGACGCGGTATCTTCCACAATCAAATCGGATAGATCCTTGTCGGGCCGCGCCATCTTTCGGCGCTCTTTGTAACGGATGGGATAAATGATCCTGCGGGGCAGAGCATTGCCAGCCTCGTCATTTTTGTGCAGCAGCCATGTCAGGGCGCGAGGGCCCCAGACACCCCAGGGCATTTCACCAGCGTGCAAAGGTGTCCCGGCATCCCGGGCGTCTCGCAGGCGTTTTTGTTGGCGAGGGGATAACCACGGGACGATCATGTAAGGATCTTCCGTATAGGCAATCAGATCTCTGAGAGTCGGGCTGTCAGGAGGCAGTCTCAGAACGCCGTTGTTGATTTCATGTTCCTCCTGCCAGCCATAGAAGTGACCGGTTTCAGTGCCGAACGGCAACCGGCAATAGGCATCGGTATCCGCCCAGATCAAATCGGGTTCCTGCAACAGCATACGATAGCGAAACTTGTCGGCGTGGGGGGCCACGCTGCCGGTGCGAGTATGCGTGACAAATTCCGTTGAGGGTAGAACATCATTTGCATCCCGCACCTCAACTCCGTCAGGAACGCGCGATACATCCTTGTAGACATAAAGAATGACAGGCTGGTCATTGTCGAGAAACGACTTCATGCAAAGCTGCTCAAGATAACTCAGAGGACCCTGCACCCAGAGCATTCCGATTTTGTACTTGTGCCCCATATCGATTGCTTTCGTTATGTCATATGAATGAGGAACTGGGCACCACGGCGGGTTTGTTTGGCTTTGGCTCCGAGTTGCCGCATCGCTTCGCGCATCGCTTCGCGCACATGCATGCGACCATCACGCTTCCAGAACAGGTCATCGCCTGCGATCAAGCCGCCCGATCTGACTTTGCGCGCTGACACCAGAATGTCGTTGAGAACAAATTCATAGGTGTGGTTGCCATCGATGTAGACCCAGTCAAAGTATCCGTCCGGATAGCTTTCCAAGACTTCAGCGGAAAACCCCTTGCGTACAATGCAATTCGGAAGGCGACCGAGCGTCTGCATGATGCTGTCATACTTTGCCCTCATCCTGAGAGCGTCGGCATGTTGGTTGTGGGTATGTTCGTCCGTCTTCGCGGCCAGAAGATCCCAAGGATCAATCAGCACGAGTTCCCTGGGATGAGTAATACTGAGGATCTCAGCAGAAAAATCACCCTGCCAGACACCGATTTCAGCACACCGCGCTCCTTTCGGCATAACCTCATCCAGCATCTTCCGGCGTAATTCTCGGCGTTTGGGCGCCCGGCTCTTGTCGTTCTCGGCCAGAATTGCACTTACAATCGTTTCCGACTCATCCGCACTCGCCATTTCGACAAGGGCTGGCGATTGTTGCGCTGCAACGCTCTCGCCCGGCCCATGCTGTCGGGGAGCGGATGCCTCCCCTTCCCCGGAGTTTGCCGAACCTGCGAGATCCTGCCTGAGAGCGGCGTAATCCTCTTGCTGTAGCAACTCTTTGAGCTGCATCCCTTGAAAGACGCGCCCCCCGCGCTCCAGATGATCTGTAATGGGATCCTCGCGCAGAGCCTCGTAGTGTTCGCGCGTCGCCTTTAGGTGCCTTTGGATAGTCGTATCTGTCTCCCCGCCAAGGCACCAACGCTGCCAATAGTCTTTGCCGAGGGTTTCTCCCACATGATTGGCTCTGCCACGATGACGTTTGATAAGAAACGCATCGACAGAGCGAACCGCGTAATGGTTGACCTGCGCAATCTCATATCCAAATCGCGCGCGCGGTCGCCTCGGGTCGGTCTCTGCAGCGTCATCAATCCAGGGCGCGCCCCAGTTTACCTTATCTTCGTCCTCGAAAACCGGCGCATGCAGGCCCATGCGCGTAACGTTTTCGGAAGGCCGAAAAAGCGACTTAACAAATCGTCCCTTAGCGCCGGGCATGTCCGGTTCCGCGTCAGTAAAGGTCTCCATGACCGGGCCGGAAAAAAGCTCTGTCTCGCCATCATTCGAAAACATGCGCCACGCAACAGGAATGACATCCGCGTTCGGATAGTGCGAAATCAGGTCGTCCACCCGTCCTGAGCCGAGTTTTACGTTCAGAAATTCATCAACATCACAGACGAAGACCCAACTGGCTTGGGAATACTGATCGTGGGACAGGGCGTATTTGAGCGCGGATTTATGCGGCCCGCGTTGCAAGACCTTGTTGCGAACATGCGTGACAACACCCTTTTGCTGCAAACGATCCAGCAACAGATCCGTCCCATCGCTGCAATCATTGGAATAAATCAGGAAATCCGTGAACCCGATCGCCCTGTGATAGGCGATCCACTCCAGAATATACGGAGCCTCGTCTTTCATGGTCGAAATGATCAATTTCATGGTGCCGCCCGACGACCCGTTGATCTAGATGCGGAACCGGGATGCCACCAACACCCCACATGACGGGCGACGTGTGCATTCGCGTGCATGGACCGCTGATTTTGTTCGCGCCTCAATTTTTATTCAAGCCCTTCAAAGGCCGGAGCGCTACACCTCATTTCTGCCCGGAGGCCGCTCCCTTTTGCAGCAGTATAAACAGGTTTATCCAATGGCGCTAGTATTGCATGCACGGCACCTGTCAGCCGTCCTTTCGCAGCAGAACGCGGCGCGCTTTATTCGGGGCATCCAGATCCGTGAGCGTTCCGAAACGCTTCAGCAGTTTCGCCTGCGCCCGCGCCGAATGACCTCTGAGATCGAAAATCGCCGCGCCGCCCGGCTTCAGCGCCTTATCCAGAAACGGTAAATATGAATCGACCGGGTAGTGAAACCCACAGGACAGGAACGATACGGCCAGATCGACCGGAGGGATTTCTTCCGGGACCGAAAGCGTGGGATAGAGAGTCTCGATCCTGGCGTTGGCCACACCATTCGCCACAAGAAAATCCCGGGCGCGGGCCAAGCTGGAATATGCGGCGCCCGCGTCTCC
>ERZ1740060.542-NODE-542-length-19011-cov-4.329236_pt1 | contig 19011 bp, 25 predicted proteins | sample MGYA00581743_ERZ1740060 | MGnify/ENA primary metagenome ERZ1740060 (study PRJEB43018, sample SAMN04849235) | marine metagenome | isolation source: floating plastic debris | place: Pacific Ocean | collected 2008-08-27 | study: EMG produced TPA metagenomics assembly...
TTGGATCTATTGTTGGTGCGGCTCAGTTTAACGGCCTGAACCTGATCGACGGTGCTTCTAGTGAAGATGTTGCTGTTCTGGCGTCGCTAGACCGTACCTCTGCAGGAACTGTGAACGCGTCTTACATCAACGTTTCGCGGACTGACCTGTCGATCTCTAACTCTAGCTCTGCAGCGACTTATAACACTGCTGGTAACACTGCTGACCAATCTTTGATTGCCAACGGTGCGACTAACGCTGGTGCAGCGGCAACTGTCGCAAGTGGTGCGCCTGCGCAGGACATCCAGATCGTCACCGCAGGTGATGGCACGGGTTATCAGATCATCCTTGATGACACAGCTGGTGCCAACAGCATTGGTCAGCGGACATTTGAATATGTTGCAAACGCTGATGATAGTGCTGCTTCTGTTGCTGCAACGCTTGCAACACAAGTTCAGAACTTCCTGTCTGCGACTGGCGAGAGTGGCTACACTGTTGCTCGCTCTGGTGACACACTGTCGATCACGAACAATTCAGGTGGCGCAGTTGATATTACGGCCAATGCGGCAGCTGGCGGTACAGCCGGTGTGTCTGCTGGTGGTCTTGGTGACCTTGCCACGATCGACGTGACAACAAACGCTGGTGCAACAGCTGCTCTGACATCGATCGAAGGTCTGCTTAACCAGTCAATCGACGCGGCTGCTGGCTTCGGTTCTGCTCAGAAGCGGATCGAAACACAGAGCGAGTTCGTTCAGACAATGGTCGACTCACTGACAACCGGTATCGGTGGTCTGACAGACACAGACATGGAAGCGGCTTCGGCGAAGCTTCAGGCGCTTCAGGTTCAGCAGCAGCTTGGTACCCAGGCTCTGTCTATCGCGAACCAGGCTCCACAGTCTCTGCTGTCGCTCTTCCGATAGTAACCCAATTTTCTGGAGCGCTCTTCGGGGCGCTCCAGATCTCATTTTAGAATTCTTGGAGGCTTGATTGCAGGCTCTAGCTGTCAAAGCGTATGGTGAAGTTCGTAACCGAACCGCTGATAACAAATCTCTCGAACATGCTCTGTTTGAACAAATCACGGATGCTCTCAGAGAGGCAGTTGATCAGGAGAAAACCGACGCCGCCAAATGGGCAGATGCTGTCAATCGTAACCTCGAACTGTGGACCCTTCTGACCACAGATTTGCTTCACCCAGACAACCAGCTACCCGAGGCGCTCCGTAAGTCCTTGTTGGAGCTTTCTGTCTTTGTCCGCCGGCACAGTATGCAAGTGCTCTCAGGCGATGCGCAATTGGCAGACCTAATCGAAATCAATGAGTCTATCATGCAAGGGCTCAAGACACTTTAAACAGCGATAGAGTAAGCTGGGAGGGGACTAGGAATGTCCGGATTAATGCTAAAACTCGCTCCAGGTGAGCGTTTCATCATCAACGGAACCATGCTGGAAAACGGCGACAAACCCGGGCGCATTCGCGTGCCGAGTCCGGACGTTATGGTTCTGCGCTGCCGCGACGCGTTGCAGCCTGACCAGGTCGATACGCCAGTCAAACAAGTCTACTATGCGATCCAGCTTCTGATCACCAAAGATCTCGAAGAAGAAGATACGCTGCCAGCCCTCTACCGTGCCTGCGAAGACCTCAAAGGCGTCTTTGCCTCGATCAAACCCGATCTGATCCCAACACTTTGCGAAATGCTCCGCCGCGGAAATTATTATTCTGCGCTGTGCTATCTGAAGCAAGTGATTGAGCTTGAAAGCCAGCTCTTAGGACAAGATCGAAACGACGCGTTGGCGGCCTAAATGGTGTTTCAACCAGTCATTCCTTTATCAGGTCTGGGCGGTTGGGCCTTTCTGCAGTCGACATATGACTCGCAGCTCGAAACCTATTCGAGCTCTGCGCAGGTCAAAAACGATATCGACTATTTCACCGAGAAGCTGTCAAAGCCGATCGCGGTCGAGGATTTTGTGACGGATGGCCGCTTGCGCCGGATTGCGCTGACTTCATTTGGTCTCTCCGAAGAGTCTTGGAAAACAGGCTATGTGCGGACGGTCCTGGATGAGGTTCAGGATCCGGAGAGCACGTTCCTCGCGCGGTTGAACAATCAGGCTTACACTGATTTTGCCAACGCGCTGCGGCCAAACGCCGACGGCATGATCAATCTCGCATCTGCGCAGGTCGAGCGGATGGCAGGCCAATACGCTTCGGAGTCCTTTGAAGAGGCGGTTGGCGAGCAAGACAATGCCATGCGCCTTAGCCTCAATTACCAATCTGAGATCTCGAATCTGGTCGATGTGGATTCAACCGATCAAACTAATCTTTATCGCATGCTCGGCAGTGTCCCGGTGCGGACCGTTATGGAGACAGCGCTTGGGCTGCCATCTGAGTTTGCGACGCTTGATATCGATCGCCAAGCCGAAATCCTCGATGAGGAATTGCAGAAGAAGTTCAATATCTCGTCGCTCACGGATTTGACGGAGCCTGATATGATTGATCGCGTCATCCAACGCTATCAGGTCTTGGACTCGCTCAATCAATCTGCGGTGGCAACAGGGTCTGCGGCGACGGCGCTCACCTTGCTGAGCAATGCCGTCGGCTTCGGCGCGGTCGCGAGCCAAAACCTGTTCTTGAGCAACTTCTAAAGCTTTAAGCTGGCATCGATGCAGGATCTGCTTGTGGCGCACTGAGCGCCGGTTGCATCAGGCTTTCTAGATACTGAAACGCCGTATTGATTCCGTTGCTGGGTTCGGTCAGAAATTTATCCAGGCTTGGGAACAGAGAATAGGCAATGTCCGCATGCGGATCTTTGCCAAATTCGAACAGGCCCGCTCGGACCATTGGTGCAATCTCGTCATAAGTTGTGACAAGTCTGCGATAGGTGTGGAGCAGGGCGTTTTGCTCTGTTGTGGCGGCTTTCGGCAAAGCGCGCGAAACGCTGCGCAGCACATCAACCGCTGGATATCGCCCGCGCTCTGCGATTTTGCGGGACAGTACGAAATGTCCATCCAAAATCCCCCGCACCATATCGGCAACTGGTTCTTCAAAGTCGGAACCCGCGACGAGGACGGAAAAGATAGCTGTAATGTCGCCGGTCCCCTTGGCGCCAGGGCCGGTGCGTTCCGCAAGCTCAGAGACAACGCGGACGGTTGAGGGCGGAAACGCGTTTAGAGCAGGGGTTTCCCCAGCCATTAAAGCGGTTTCGCGGTGTGCTTCGGCGAACCGCGTCAGCGAATCAAACAGGAATAAGACCGAATGACCTTGGTCGCGGAAATATTCTGCGGCGGCCATCGCGCAGAAGGCGGCGCGTTTCTTGGCGCCTGGTGGTTCATTCGCTGTGGCGGCGATCACCGTCGTCTTCGGCAGCGCTTCTGGCGGCAGAACTTCGTCGATGAACTCCTGAACCTCGCGGGAGCGCTCGCCGATCAGGGCAATCACGACCCGGTCGGCATTCATGCCCCCCGCAAGCGTTCCGAGCAGCGTTGATTTGCCGACACCAGAGCCCGCGAACAAGCCGATCCGTTGGCCTGCGCAGATTGGCAGAAGCGTATCGGTAACGTTCAGGCCCGTATGTAAGCGTTTGCCAAGTGGCTTGCGCACAGAGGGCGGCAGGGCGCTTGTTTGCAGCGGCATCGGCCAGCGATGGCCATTGTCTTGTTGCGGCACCCGGCGCGCTTGAACTTCGCCGCGATAGTTCACCAGAGCGCCGAGCCAATGGTCACCAACTTCGACTTGGTCTTGTTCTGTCACGAAAGCGCGGTCGCCAATCCGAATCGCATCGGTTGAGCTGTACATCAGGATTTTAACCCGGTCGCCGGTCACCGTGATCACCTCGCCGATCAGATCTGTCTCAGGCTTCTCGATGGTGACCGCATCGCCAATGCCGGCCGCATGACTGATGCCTGAGACCTCGATCATCCCGGGCAGGATTTCGGTCACGGCGCCCCATAAACGGGCTGGAGTGGCAAGCGGTCTCGACATGTAAAAGTTAATTAAACCCAGGGTATCTGTTAATCCTTTCTTCAACTTATAGTCGCAAATTTTGCGGAAACGTTAACCTTAAGGGATTTTTCGATGCTTTCCGACATGTCTCTGTTCCAACTCTACGGGGCAATGGCGCGCCATGCTGCTGAAACGCAGCAGACGAGCGCTGAAAACCTCTCGCGTGCGAACGAGCCGGGTTACAAAGCGGTCGAGATCGAATCCTTTTCGGACTTCATGAAGCGCAATGGGCCAAACCTTGAAAAAGTCGATTTCAACCAACCGTTTCAACAGAGTCTGAGCCTCCACGCGGCCTCGCCAAATGGCAATACGGTGAGCGTTGAGGAGCAAGTTTTCAAATCTGCCGAAGCCGTGGGCAAGCACAATATGGCGATGACCGTCTATTCCAAATCCTTGGACATGATGAAGCTCGCCCTCGGACGGAGATCGTAGGGGACTAGGATATGAACCCATTTGAATTCTCGATGATGCAAGCCATGTCCGGCATGCGTCAGAACTCGCAGCGGATTACCGTGAGCGCTGAAAACGTGTCGAATGTCGATACGCCCGGCTATCAGCGCAAAATTCTGATGACCGAGCCGCGCGCCGGAAACGAAGTGTCGTTCGGCAGCTTGCGAACTGCGCTCGATCAAACCCCTGGTGAGCAAGAGTATAGCCCGGCGCACCCGATGGCCGATGATGCGGGCTATGTGACCCTCTCAAATGTCTCGCTGGTCACCGAAATGGCGGACATGCGCGAAGCCAACCGCACCTATGAAGCCAACCTCAATTCCTTCCAGCAAGCGCGGACCATGTACACCTCGCTGCTGGATGTTCTGCGTCGATAAGGAGGCCTAAATGAGCAATTTTGGTTTCGGGGCGTATAACACGCTCAGCCCAGCAAAGATCGCCACACCGACTGCAACCCCAGCCAAACCTGAGGTTGAGGAAAACGCCGTCGCGAAAGGCGCGTCTGAGTTTAAAGCCGCTGTGCAGAAGGCCGAACAGGCAGCCATCGACACGGCGGTGTCGGGCGCTGATCCTCATGCCATGGTCGAGGCCTTAGCGAATGCGGAAATGGTGCTCGAAACGGCTGTGACGGTCCGCGATAAAGTGGTCGAGGCCTATCAGGAACTGTTGCGCATGCCAGTCTAGAATGGAGCTTGGGGACGATGGGCGAATCTGAAATTTTCGAAGTCCTTCGGGCTTCTCTTTGGGCCGGCGTGCTGATGGGCTTGCCGATCCTTGGCGTATCTCTGGTCTTGGGATTTGCGATTGGTCTCGTCCAAGCGTTGACCTCGGTACAGGAAATGACGCTGACTTTTGTGCCGAAAATCATCGCGGTCGTCGCGGTCTTCTTTCTCACCATTGGGTACATGACGCGGGTCTGTATCGACCTCTTCAACAATTTCATCATTCCGATGATCACGCTTTGAGACCCTGATGACGCAATCAAAACTGCTAGATTTTACATCGCCCACCGCGTTCCTCGCGATTGGGCTTATGCTGGTTATCCTGGTCATGGTTCTGCCAGTGCCAGCCTGGGTGCTCGATTTAGGCCTCACGGCCTCTTTTGCGTTTGCCATCCTGATCTTCACAACGGCGATTTTCATCGAGAAGCCGCTCGACTTTTCGTCCTTCCCGAGCGTGCTCTTGGCGTCTCTGATTTTGAGGCTCGCACTGAATGTGTCCTCGACCAAGCTGATCATTTCCGAAGGGCATTCCGGAACAGATGCCGCGGGCGGGGTGATCGAAGGCTTCGCCATGTTCATTATGGGCGGCAATTTGTTTGTTGGCCTGGTTGTGTTTGGCGTTTTGATCATCGTGAACTTCATGGTCATCACCAAAGGCGCTGGCCGTATGGCCGAAGTTGGCGCGCGCTTCGCCTTGGATGCGATGCCCGGCAAACAGCTGGCGATTGACTCAGACCTCGCCGTCGGCGCGATCAGTCATGAGGAAGCCAAACAACGCCGCCAGAAAGAGCAAGAGGAAGCCTCCTTCCTGGGCTCTCTCGATGGTGCATCAAAGTTTGTAAAAGGGGACGCGATTGCGGGCCTCTTAATTACGGCTTTGAACTTGGTCGCAGGGATCGGGTTTGGCCTTGCCGTGCATGGCCTGTCGCTCGGCGAGGCAGCGGCGAATTACTCTATCCTGACTGTCGGCGATGGCCTCGTGTCTCAAATCCCAGCGGTGATCGTATCTGTTTCTGCTGCGCTGCTCCTGTCTAAGGGCAAAGATGATGGCGCGATTGATGAGGCCCTCGGCAAGCAGCTAGGCGGTAATGCAACATCTCTGATGATTGTCTCAGGCTTGCTCGCGATCTTCGCGCTGCTACCCGGTTTGCCCTTCGTGCCCTTTATGCTGGCGGCGATCGGGTTTGGCGTCACCGCCTATTTCTTGCGAAAACAGCAGCAAGAGGTCGCAGCGAAGGCCGATGCTCCAGAAGAGACGCCCGAGACCGAGACCAATCAAATCGGCGATTCTATTCATTCCGATGAAATTCATCTTGAAGTGGCCCCAGATCTGGTCGCCACGGTGCTGCAAGGGGAAAGCGGCATTGAAGCGCGCATTGACAAGATCCGACGCTATATCGCCGAGGAATATGGCTTTGTCCTGCCATCGATCCGAATGACGGATAATCCGACCATGGAGCGCAATACCTATCGCCTTAATATTCAAGGCGTGCCGGTGGATACTGGCCTGCTGCGTCCGGGCTCGATCCTGGCTCTGATAGAAGAGGATCAGCTTCCGCATCTGGTCGGTGAGGCGGTCAAGGAACCCGTCTATAAAGCTGCCGCACGCTGGCTGCCAACGACCAAGAAGCAAGAGCTGGTTGCGGCGGGTACGCCCGTGATCGAGCCGATCGAAGTGCTTGCTACGCACATGCTTGAGCTTATCCAGGGGAATTTCTCTTTGATCTTTACCCGCATGGTAATGATCCAGACCTTGGATGCCCTGACCAGTATGTCGGATGGCGAACGCAGCGCCGCAAATCAGAAATTGCTGGACGAATATATCCCAACCAAAGTCGCGCCAGAGACATTGCTTGCGGTCTTGCGCGGCCTGCTCGAAGAGCGTGTCTCCATCCGCAATATTTTCCTGATCCTGGAAACGGTAGGCGAAGCGAAATCGCAGGGCGCCAATCAAACCCAGATGGTCGAACTTGTGCGCCAGCGTCTCTCATTCCAAATCTTGAACAAACTTCAAGACGGCGATGGCCGCCTTCCGCTTGTGCAGCTCTCGACCGCCTGGGAGCAAAAATTTGCGGAGCACGAAATCAAATCAGATGGCGGTGCCTCAGATATTGCCTTGCCGCCTGAACTGTTCAGCGAACTCCTGAATGGCATTCAAGAGAAACTGAATGAGACCGCGCAGCGCGGTGTTGTGGCTGCGATTGCGACCTCTTCGAAACGTCGGCGCTTCTTGCAAACTGTGCTTGCTAGCAAAGGCATTCGTAATGCGGTCCTGGCCTATGAGGAGATCCGGTCCAGCAGCAAGCCGCAAATCGTAGGCATTGTATGATCCCGCTCTTAGATCTGCTCGGCCCGGATCTATCTTACTGGGTGGCGCAGTTCATGCTCACCGTCGCGCGCCTATCCTTTGTCATCATTCTGATGCCCGGCATCGGCGAGCAGATGATCCCCGCTCAGGTACGGGTTTACTTGCTGCTGGGGCTCTCGGCGGCGATTTCGGGCTTAGGCATTACCGATTATACGCTGCCGGAAAGCCTAACGGATCTTGGCATCGTGATCGTGATGGAGCTCTTGCTCGGCCTGTTCCTGGGGATTGGCTTGCGCGTGGTGATCTGGAGCCTCAACATTGCAGGTAGTATTATCGCGCAATCCATGGGCTTGGCGCAGCCGCTTGGTGTGGCGCTCGAAAACGAAGCGCAGACCGCCACCGCGAACCTGCTCTCCATGGCTGGCGCGGCCGTGCTGTTCTCGATGAATTTCCATGTCGAAGTGATTTCAAGCTGGATCGGGCTTTACGAGACAATCCCGATTGGCGGCTCGTCTTGGATCGCGCAGGCTTTCCTGTTTGACAGCATCTATGCCGCGTTCGCTTTTGCGGTCTTGCTGGCTTGGCCGTTCGTGGCGATGAACCTGCTCTACAATGTCTGTTTGGGCTTTATCAATAAAGCCATGCCGCAAATGATGGTGGCCTTTGTTGGCGCGCCTTTCCTGGTCGGGGCGGGCATGTTCCTGCTTGCGGTGTCGATTGGGGCCATGCTGATGGTTTGGCAAGACCAGATCGCTCAGCTGATTGTGTGGTTATAGAGCATGGCAGAGGAACAGGACCAGTCTGGTGAAAAGGAATTCGCCGCCACCGAGGAGCGCCTTCGGCAGGCGCGGGAGGATGGCGATGTTCCGGTGTCGAAAGAGGCGAATGCCGCTGGTCTGATCGTGGGGATCGGGCTCGGTATGCTGGTGTTCCTGATGCTGACCTCAAGCGCACTCAATGATGGCTTTGCCAGCATGTTTTATCATGCCGACCGCTACGCTACGGACATTTTTACCGATCAGGGGTCGCAGACCCGAAAAGTGATAGCGGGTATGATGTATGCGATCCTGCCGCTATTTGCGGTTCTGGTCGCCTGCGTTCTGCTGGCGCTTATTCTACAGCGCGCGATTGCGTTCTCGACCAAGAAGGTCAAGCCGGACGTGAAGAAGATCAATCCGGTCGAGAATATCAAAAATAAATATGGCGCGAAGGGATTGCTCGATTTCCTAAAAGACGCCGCCAAGATGATCTTTGCGGGCCTGATCGCGGCCTATTTCATGGTCTATTTCGCTTCTGAATATTATGCTGCGGCCGCTATCTCCAAAGGGCAGCTGGTTGAGTTTACGCTGCAGCAGATTCTGAAACTGATCCTGTTCTTCGGCGCATTCCAGATTGTCTTGGCGCTCTTGGATCTGCCGCTGCAGCAGCATTTGCATGCTGAACGCCTGAAAATGACCCGCGAAGAGGTCAAAAAGGAAATGAAGCAGAGCGAAGGTGACCCGCATCTGAAACAGCAACGCCGCGAACGCGGAACGCAAATCACGCGCTCAGATATGCTTAAGAATGTCGAGGCCGCCACGGTGGTTATGGTCAACCCGGAACATTATGCGGTCGCCTTGAAATGGGATCCGAATGGCGACAAGGCACCGGTCTGTGTAGCCAAGGGCGTTGATCACCTCGCCGCTAAAATTCGAGAAGTCGCGCAGGCCAATAGCGTTCCGATCTATCGTGACCCACCGACAGCGCGGTCGCTCTACAGCCTCATCGAAGTGGACGAAGAGATCCGCCAGGAACACTTCGCTGCTGTTGCGGCCGCGATCCAATATGTTGATCGAGTACGCCAGCATCTGAAGGCGCCAAGTTAATGCAAGTCGATCCAATCATTCCGCAATTGCTGGACATTAAGCATAAAGACCAGACCCAAAGGTTGGCCGCTGCCGCGTCAGAACTACGGACGCTTGAGCAGAAAAGAGCGGAATTGCTGCAGGAATTCGAGCAGCTCGACGATCGGAAAGACGGGTTTACACAAATGAGCATAGCGAATGGCTATCTGCGCTATATGCGGCATCGCCAGGAGTCTCTAGACCGAAAAATTGCGGAGATGAGGAACCAAGTTGACGCAATCCAGGAAGAGCTCCGCCAAACGGTATTCTCCCAATCTATGCTGAACAATTTGTGATCCCGGAGCACAAATTTACGTTCTCTTCATAAAGATTACCATACTATCCCTGCGCGAAGAGCGGTAGATTCAATCAAAAACCGCCGCCGGAATGCATGGAGAAACAAATGAGCGCAAAGACCCCGTCCCACGTGGACCATCAAGTTGGTCGTCGTATCCGCCAAGCGCGTCGCGCTGCGAAACTGACACAAGGCCAACTTGGAGACAAAATCGGCCTGACATTTCAGCAAGTTCAGAAGTATGAGAAGGGCGTTAATCGCGTCTCTGCGGGGACGCTTTATGAAATTGCGAAAGTCCTGGATATTCCGATCAGCTGGTTCTTCGACGAGGATGTTGTCGATCGCATCTCGGAGCTCAAAGAAGCTGCTGATGCGAGTGACTTTAACGACTGCATGAACCTTTTGCTGGACCTGCGTCAAAGCTCGAACCTTGGTCCTGTCCGCGAAGTGTTGCGGCTAGCGGGCGCGCGTTAGCGCCCGCCCTTACAGCTGATCAGCTGACTTTAGCCAAGTGGCCGCCTGGGTAGGTCGCCATAGAGCCACCATTCGTGTCGACAAAGGCTTCCAGATCACGGATCACGGAGAGGATTAGCTTGGCTTCGCTTGGCAGTTCTGCGTGATTCTCATCTGGGGAAACATAGCTTTCCCACACTTTGAGTTTGAGCAGCATGTCCACAGGCCCATTGGCTTGCTTAGCGCTGATCGCGTCAATCATTCCGAGTTGCACTTCAAGCTCTGCATCTGCGAGTTCTTCTGTCTCAATTGTTTGAGCGAAGTGAGCGTGGCGGCGCATGGATTTGACCCATTGTGGCAGCTCTTGCTCGATCAATTTTTCGGTCCCCATCATGAAGTCCTTCTCTGTAACGCAATTGAATAGCGTGGCGCGTTTCGCGTCTCACAATTGGTTAATGCGACAGAATCCAGGATTGTTCCCTTGAAGGTGAACTTTTTTCAATTTTTTGTGAGGAGGCGCAGCAACGCGCTTAAAATAAGGGGCTTGGGGCCGATCACTCAGACTCGTCCGTGTCCTTATCTTTGTCTTTCTGCTCTTGCTGCTTCAGCGCGTCGATCAGTTTTTTGAGCTTCTCTGGGACGGGTTCGTTCAAGACTTCCTTGTACTTATCGCGCAGAGATTCACTCATTGGTTTGGTCGCACGCCATTCTGGCGGCATTTTGGGTGAGTCATTGTCACCGGACATTCTGTGTCTCTATTTTGTAAAATCCCTTTATTCGCTTGGAGCCTAAGTCTGGGCGTTATAGCAAGCAGGTCAGTTATTCGATTTTTGTAATACTCAGAAAAAAGCCTAGGCTCGGCGAAATCTAAACCGCATCAGATTCGGGTTCCGAAAGAGCTGCCTCAACCTGTTCAAGAGAAGCCTGGTCATAGTTTATCGGGTGCATAAATGTAGGTTTGAACCAGGGCGACTTTTGTTGATGAAACAGGCTTCTCAGCCAATCGATCACAATCTGCGCACGGGCCATGCGGCGGACGCGCTCAGTATAGGTTAGCCAGAACCGAATGGGTGCCACTTCAGGCAGGTTCAGAGGCTCAATATTCTTCTGCAGCCCGTGAACATAGGTTGGCAGCAAGGCAATGCCCCCGCCATTGGCGCAAACCTCCACCATGACGGCACCTGAATTCGTCACCAGGGCGAAGTCGATCAGATCCCGAAACTCTTTGGCCTTTGGCGCCCAGCGCTCCATCTGATTGACATAGCCGGAATGGATGATGCAGCGGTGATAGTAGAGATCAACCCCGCTGGTTGGATGGCCGAAAATCTTGATGGATTCGGGCGAGGCAAAGAATACGTAATGCAGCATGCCAAGCCGCTTTGAGACAATATCCGTGCGGCCAGGCTCCTGAAACTGGATGGCCACGTCGGCTTTCTCATTGATCAAATCGGCATCTGGGCGATCGGTTGTGACCAGGCGCAGTTCAATCTTTGGGTTCTGCAAGTGGAAATCAGGAAGATGCGGCGCGATCCAATGGGTTGCGAGACCATCGCCGGTACACAGTGTTACCGAACCTTCCGCAGGCAGGTCATGATCAAGCACGTCGCTGCGCAGGCCATCGGCAGCATCCGACATTATTTCGGCATAGCGTAGAGTTTTCTTGCCCGCATCGGTGAGGGTGACCCCGCGCGGCGATCGATATAGCAGCCGCGCATTTAGCGAGCGCTCAAGTTCGTCGATCTTTCTGGATACTGTGGGCGCAGTTTCTTTCAAACGCGCAGCCGCGGCATTCATGCTGCCGAGCTCCGCGACAACGATGAAAACCTTTAGTTTGTCCCAATCCAAATTCTCAAACATCGAACGCCCTTATGCGATTTCTGTACTACCCCAATTCGATTCTGTCTGCATCGCTGAAACACAAACTATGTCAAACAGTTACCCGAGAAAGCAAATTGTTCCGATGTTCGAAAGAGCAATTCCGACCTTTTTTCTAAATAAGCGATTTAAGCTTACTTAGTATATGCCAAGTTTAGATCTCTGCTGGGAGGGGATAATTTATGGTAAATGAAGATAAACGCTTAGCGACGTACCCCTTTATTGTCGATAACTCAAAAATGATTGGGCAAATGGCAAATTTTGGGTGGCGCGGCGCCAATGAGGCCGAAATTCCGGAAATGCTCGCGCTGGGTGAGCGCTTGATCGAAGACCAATTGATCAGCCCGGACGTGCTTGCCCATTTGCATGATTTAACCGGCATCGCAGCGTGGGTGTTCGGTGATCCAGTTGAGGGCCTCGTGATATCCGTTCCGCTGACCGAGGCTGGCCTTGATGCTGTTCAGGACAATGTCTTCGTGGCCAAAAACCCAGACGATGCGCATGTTGCCGCCGTCGGTCAGCCATGTGCAGGCGTCTATATCGGCATCTATGCTGGTGAGACGAAAGAGGCTCGAAAAGCCGTGATGAGCGGCGCCGGTGTTATTCGAATGGCGATTTACGCGCAAGTGCCATGCTTTGCGCGGGCCGCAACCGAGGATGGCGCCCGCGCAATGGAAAGCCTTGGCTGGACGCCCGCAGGCTTCGGCGCGGACAAACTCTGGTTGCAAGGCGCCCTGGTCGTCCCAGAGCAGAAAGTCGCTTAAATGTTGAACATTACCCCCATTGGAGAATCGGGTCTTGCCAAGCCGCTGGATCCTGAGCTGATCGAGAAGTTTCCGATCGAAATGGTGCGCACGCTCGACGCGTTCCAAAAAGTCGTGGCGGTCCGTTCTATGGTCTATATGGCCGAACAAGACTGCCCTTATGAGGAAGAATTTGACGGCAACGATTTGTGTGCGTCACACGTTATTGCCTATTCGAACGGCCAACCGATTGCGACGCTGAGACTGCGTTGGTTTGCTGGTTTCGGGAAAATCGAGCGCGTCAGCATCTTACCCGCTTATCGCGGCAGTGGTGTGGTCAAGGTCATGCTGGCAGCATCTTTGGAAATTGCCTCACGCAACGGCTATCGCCGGATGTTGGCGCAAATCCAAGCGCGTCTCTGGCCGCTGTGGTCGAAGACGCTGAATTGCCGCCGCATGGACGATCTCCCCAATTTCTATTTCTCGGACTTTGAGTATTGCGAGATGGAAATTTCAGTCTCCGCGCATCCGGAGGCCATTCGCTTAACCTCGGACCCAATGGTGATTATCCGCCCAGAAGGTGATTGGGATACGCCAGGTATTCTAGAGCAATCTGCTGATCGCGGCGGCGACGTGCGCGAGGTCGCAGCCTAAATGTGCTTGCTTGTTTTGTGCGCCAGCAAACGGGGCCTGGATCCTTCAGGCCTCTCCAAACTGCATGCTCGGATTGATGATGCCCGGGTGTCTCAGCGCCCAATTGCTTTCGTGCAAGACCGCGATGGCGACGGCTTGTACCAACTTGGTATTCACATTGGCCGCTATGAGCCGATTTTCAGGGCGGAACGCTTCTTACCTGATTGCCTAATTGATTTTATTGTGTCGCATTCTGAACGACAGGGCAGTGTGTCCGGCGGTGGGGAACTCAACGCGTTCGAAAAGATTCGTGCTGTTCTGACCCGAGCGGGGGTGTCAGCTGAACTCGATCGGTCAGCTATTCTGGCCGCTTGAACCCGTTTCAGTGATATGGAACTTGCGCGATCGGATCGCCGTCAGTTGGGAATTGAGGGTTCATAAAAAACCATTCGACAGGATAATCGAGCAGTTGCGCAATCACGAAAAGCGTGCCGGCGGACACGCGGTTGCTGCCGCGCTCATATTTATGGATTTGTTGGCTAGAGCAGCCTAAGTGATCGCCGAGCTGTGACTGGGTCATAGATGCATTGACCCGCGCCATCCGAATGCGTTGGCCGATTGTCTCGTCAACAGGGGCGGAGTCGTCAGTGATCATGGGCATAGGTGAAGTTAACGGCAAATCCGTAAATCAATTCTAAATTGAATTTATGCGGCGGGCTGAAGGTACCGCATCAGGACAAACAGAGCGGGGAGCGCGATGAACAGGATCGCCGCAAAGATCCAAAGCGGGAGTTTGCGGCCATATCCCAGCTTCGCAGCACCGCGCCCTTTGCCAAGCTGAGCGAACAGGCTTGGTCTATGAATGCGCAACAGATAAATCGCTGCGAAGAGTGCTGCGAGTATAGCGCTGGCGGCGATCAAGACCGTATTGTCTTGCAAGATGCCGACAATCAAGTTCGACGTTGCGAGCGCGGTTGTTGCGAGCAAGGTTAGGGGGCTGCGTTGAGCTTGCACCGGTCTCGTCTGAGACTTTGTCATTGGGACCTCACACATCTTATCGATCGAATCAGTCGGTTCAGTTGTTCAACATAAGGTTGAATATTTACGAATCGCTAACTGTGCCCTCGGGCCGATCTTTTGCGCGAGACACTCAACATAAAAATCAACCAAAAATAGTATTTTCTTAAGGAGAGTCAGCGGACATAGCAGTGCGATTCGGATAAGGAGCGCCGTATGTTTCGCCATCTAGGTTTGTGTTTGCTCACCGGCTCATTGATGATGGGTTTGGCGGGGTGTGAAACGACTGCCAGCCTTGGGGATGAGGCGCTGCGCCGGGCCAGCTTTGACCGCTTCCAGGGGGCCCCATTGACGGATCAATTGGACGCAAAGGCCTGCCGCGCGTCGCGCGATCAAACCTTCGGGTTTCCCCGGTCGTCGCTTGAGGTCAAAAACGGTGTGCAAGTCTCGCAAGCTTATGACTGCGACGGCAAAAGCGTGATCGCCAAGGTCAGCCTTAAAAACCTCAACGGCTATCCGATGTATTGCGCAGCATTTACGGAATCCGCTGAAGCGGGGGCCCGGGTTGGTCCATATGGTGTTGCTGTGTTTGAGTATTCTTTCCTCGAATCCCAAAATTATGACTGTTTCGAAGTGAGTTGAGCTGTAGCAATTGCTGCAGTTCTCGTAAGTCACTGGAGTTTCTTGGCTGGTTTGGTGCTATGTCACAGCCAGACCTAGGACGTTTACCTATTGTCGATCGACGGCGTAAAGTAGTTTACATTGTTTTTTCAGGGACGTTTCTCAAAATGACGCAGACGGATCAACAATTGGATCAAGCTATCGGTGCGCTTAAACGGCTTGAGCTGAGGGGGGATGTTTAGCGTGTTGCGTAAAGTATCCCATCGCGCCGAGGACCGTATCGAGAAGATCAGTGACATGTCGTGGTCGCAAATCGAAGCGCATGGCGAATTTCTCGAAGCCAATGACGGTGACCCAATTCTCGAACTCGGCGAGACCGATAAGCACTTGCTCATCGTCCTTTCTGGCAAAGCCACATTGGTATATTTCCAAGATGGACGCCGCCAACCAACGGCAATCTATCGGGTTCCTGGCGAGGTGCTGCATCATGCTGGCATGCACTTGGAGATCGTGAACCCTTTCGCCATCGAAGCGGCCAGCGACGGCACCCGCGTCGTCTTGATTGAACGCAAGACTGTGTACGATATCATTAGCAAAGATGTGTCTTTCGCAGAGTATCTGTTCAAGGATCTTTCAGAACGCTTCTTCGTGGCACTCGGCTATTTGCGAGAGCAACGCCAAGAGCCTTTGATAATTCGCCTTGGCAAGCGATTGATGATGATCACAGAACATCGGCCATCGGTTGAGTTCACGCAGGCGGAACTGGCCGAGATCCTCGCTGTGACCCGGATTAGTATTTCGAAAGCGATCAAAAATCTTGAAGACATGGGCTTGGTAAAGCGCGCGGATCGGGCCTTGATGACGGTCGATCGTAGCAAGCTCAAGGCCTGGCTCGACGAACAAGACTAGGGCGGCGCGAGAGGCTTGGAGCGCTCATCAAAACATGACTCAAATATTACTTTGAATTGAAAAACAACGATCTTCTATCCAAACGGGAATTAACCATAGTTTGCTAAATCTCGATGTCTCAATGGAGAGGCTGATCGAGAGTTATGTTCAAAAAATTATTGAAAAAAATGTCAGACGATGCGGGACAGGTCGTTATTATTTTTGCCCTGTCAATCATCCCGATTTTTGCGGTTGCAGGCTTTGCGATTGATTTCCAGAACACCGTCAAAAAGAAGCAGAAAGTCCAATTGATTATGGACTCTGCGGTTCTGGCGGCGGCGCGTATCAAGCAAACGGGTGCGAGCGATTCTGACGTTCGCGCGGCGCTGTCAGCTTATATGAATGCCCAGCTCGACCCAATTGGCGGCGGCATGACCTGTAAGACGCCCAGCATTGCTGTTGGCACGTCTGCGGAACGCATTACCGCCTCAATCAGCTGTAGCCAGCCGACATCTTTGACGCGGGTTATTGGGCAAGAAAAGATGGATTTCCGTGTTGGCGCCGTGGCTGAATATGGCATCGATAAAATCGATGTTGCGTTCATGTTCGATGTCTCAGGATCGATGAACAGTTCGAGCCGTCTTACAAATCTCAAAACGGCAGCGATCGATGCGATCAATATCTTATTGCCCGCAGATGCCACACCTGCATTGATCGAAAATACGCGCCTTAGCATGGTGACATACAACACTATGGTGAACGCTGGGCCATTCTTTGAGTTGGTGACCGGTGTGCCAGCAACGCGCACATATAAGCATACAATCGGAGGGTCTGGCTCTGGGGCAGGGTCGAGCAAGCGCACGGATACCGGAGATTTGCTTGATGATCTTGAAATCACTCTGATCGATGCAGATCGCGGGTCTGCGATTTCGCTGATTGGTGACGATGCGGAAATCGCTTAGCCGGATTGGACAGGAGCTGATAGCACAGCACAGAGCCTCACGATAGACGTTAAAGTATCGCCGTCGAATCCCGGCGCCAGCCGATTCCGAAGTGTAAAGTTCGACTTGCGTGGCCGCGAATACAAATCTCAAACCGAGAATATTGTGCCTTACGCGCTGTATGGCGACCGACGTGGAAATTACAATGGTCGCAATTGGCGCGAGGGAGACTATCGCTTGCGCATTAGGCTGTATGATCAACAGCGCGGCCGAGGTCGAAAACTGTATGACGAAGAAATCCGTTTCGAAATTGTGCGCGGTACCAATGATGCGCCGCGCGAAGTGGAATACACACTCACCTCAACCTGCGTATGGGAACGCGATGGCGTTGAAAAATTTACCGATGGTGCGCCGGTCATTGGCACTTATTTGGCCCATCGTGAGGCTTGGTTTGAAGAAGATCCAGATCACCGTAATGGCGGCGAGTGGCAAACTGGTCACCCCAATCGCCCAGATCATTCATGGTATGATGGTGATGAATGCCGGGCCAGCGAACCCGTCGCGCTGACGAACAATCGCGGTGACCTGATCAATCGTATCAAAAGCCTCAACGCTGGCGGCGGCACCGCTGGGCATTTAGGTGTGGCCTGGTCTTGGTACCTCGTGTCTGAGCATTGGGACGATGTGTTTACGGGCAGTTCAACGCCGCTTCCTTATGCGGAACCGGACAGTACCAAAGTGGTCATACTGATGACAGATGGCGAGTTTAACGCTGAAATTTTCCCAGAACAGGGCAACTCCAACGCTCAGGCCCGCAGCCTTTGTGACAATATGAAAGCGGCTGGCGTTAAGGTCTATTCGGTGGCCTTGAGTGCGCCGAAGTCTGGCCGTGAAGTGCTGAACTATTGCGCGTCAGGCCCGGACTTTTACTTTAATCCAGATTCTGCTGCTGAACTCAGAGATGCTTATCGAAAAATCGCGACATCGATCTCTGATCTGCGAATTTCCGGGTAAACAGAACCTTTATACAATTGATCAAATCTGGCGGGTTTGAGCAACCATACTTACGATTGAGTTTCTCAACCTGCCAGAACTTTTTGTTCCGATTATCTTCAACTAAAACAATGTGTTGTATCCTGTTGAAATCAGGAAAGGTGGGACAAAATGAACTTCCAAAATAAAAAACCATTAACGACAGGCTTTCTTCAGAGCGTCAATCTTATGTATGATCGCGCGGTTGATCTCTTGGACCTTCCAGGCGATGTGGCGCAAACGATTAAGACCTGTAACTCAACGTATGAAGTCCAGTTTTCAGTCCGTCTGCGTGGCCAGCTGCATACGTTCAAAGGCTATCGTTCAGTGCACTCTGAGCACATGGAACCGGCCAAGGGCGGCATCCGCTATTCGATTGAAGTGAACAAGGATGAAGTTGAAGCGCTCGCCGCTTTGATGACCTATAAATGTGCGCTGGTTGAAGCTCCATTTGGCGGCTCTAAAGGTGGTCTGATCATCGACCCAACCGAGTGGGAAGACCACGAGCTTGAAAAGATCACCCGCCGGTTCGCGTATGAGTTGATCAAGCGAGATCTCATCAATCCGTCGCAAAACGTTCCTGCGCCAGACATGGGCACAGGAGAGCGCGAAATGGCTTGGATGGCGGACGAATATCGCCGCATGAACCCAACCGATATGAATGCCCGCGCCTGTGTCACAGGTAAGCCGCTAAACGCAGGCGGTATTGCTGGTCGGACCGAAGCAACCGGACGTGGTGTTCAATACGCTTTGCAAGAGTTTTTCCGTCACGCCGATGATGTCAAAGCCGCAGGCCTGGACGGGTCGCTCGACGGCAAACGCGTTGTTGTTCAAGGGCTCGGAAATGTTGGGTACCATGCTGCGAAATTCTTGAGCGAAGAAGATGGCTCGAAAATTGTTGGCGTGGTTGAGCGCGATGGCGCCGTCTTCAATCCGAAAGGTATTGATGTTGAAGCTCTAAAAGCGCACCTAATGGCGCGTCAGCCACTGTCGGAATTTGAAGGCGTCGAGTTTGTTGCCGATGGCTCGCTTGGGCTGGAATATGATTGCGATATTCTGATCCCGGCGGCGTGTGAGAGTGTCATCACCTATTCCAACGCTCACCGGATTAAAGCCCGTTTGATCATAGAGGCCGCGAATGGCCCGATCACGGCGGATGCGAACGACATCCTGGCCG
>ERZ1740060.543-NODE-543-length-18996-cov-6.092762_pt1 | contig 18996 bp, 15 predicted proteins | sample MGYA00581743_ERZ1740060 | MGnify/ENA primary metagenome ERZ1740060 (study PRJEB43018, sample SAMN04849235) | marine metagenome | isolation source: floating plastic debris | place: Pacific Ocean | collected 2008-08-27 | study: EMG produced TPA metagenomics assembly...
TCGGGCCTGGGAGGATGCGGGCATCGATGATCGGTCTTGTTGGCAAAAGGCGGGCGCTGCGGACTTGCTCTGCTGTGGGATGCCTGAAGATTATGGCGGCGCTGGCGGCGACTTCCTATTCGGAGCGATCGTCCAGGAAGAACTCGCTTTTGCAGGCACGACAGGACCTGGATTCCATCTTCATTCTGACATCGTAGCCCCGTACATTTTGCACTATGGGACGGAAGCTCAAAAGCAGTCTTACCTGCCACGCATGGCGAGAGGTGAAATTATTGGGGCGCTTGCCATGAGCGAGCCCAATGCGGGGTCAGACGTGAGCGCTATTCGCACAAAAGCCGAGAAGACGGATGGCGGCTATCGCCTGAATGGTCAGAAAATCTTCATCACCAATGGACAATGCGCCGATATCGTCGTGGTTGCTTGCAAGACCAAAAAAGATGCGGGCGCGAAAGGCATCTCATTGCTTATCGTTGAGCGGGACGACAAAGGCTTTAAGCGCGGCCGAAACCTCGAGAAAATTGGCTGGCACGCACAAGACACATCTGAACTATTCTTTGACGATGTGTTCTTGCCAGACGACAGGCTCCTCGGGCCGCTGAATGGCGGATTTGCGTGTTTAATGGACCAGCTTCCGCAAGAACGCTTATTGGCATGCGTGCGCGGGACAGCCGCAATTGAGGCGGTCGTAAATCTCACTGTGCAATATGTCCAAGATCGTCAAGTCTTCGGAAAATCACTGTCAGCTAAACAGAATACGCGCTTCACCATGGCAGACGCAAAAACGCACGCGATCACCGCCCGTGTTCTGACCGATAAGCTCATCGAACTGCATCAACAGGGCGGCCTGGATGCCACACAAGCGGCGGTTGGCAAGCTCTATGTGACGGAGCTTTGCACCACGCTTATGGATGACTGCCTCCAGTTACATGGCGGCTATGGATACATGCGCGAATACGCCGTTGCGCGCGCCTGGGTCGATAATCGGTTTTCTAGAATCGCAGGCGGGTCGTCGGAGATTATGCGCGAATTAATTGCGAGATTCATGTTCGGCCGATGATCTAGATAGTGTATACAGATCACACTTTCTGAAAAACAGTACGATCGTATTGCAAAATCTCAACAGCTGTGCCTTGTTGAAAAAAAAGCAAAGCGCCGCGGGAGGCAAACATGCGTATTTCTTTCAATTCCAGAACCCTGAAATCGACGGCTCTAGCGACGGTGCTGACAGCGGTCCCGCACGCCATGGCGCAAGAGACCGACACAGACACCGAACAAGAGGCTCGACAAGAAACCATCGTCGTCACGGGCGAAAAACAAGATCGCTCTTTGCAAGACACGGGCGCTTCGGTCGATGTCACATCCGCAGAAGACATTGAGGCCCTTAATATTGTAGACCTCGAAGACGTTTTGCGACGGGTGGGCAATGCGGGCTTCGTGACCACAGGATGTGGACGCATAGAACAGCTCACGCTGCGCGGGGTACAATCCCATGTGGTGACAGGGGGCACAAACACGCCGGTCTCGACCCTCTATATTGATGGCGCGGTGGTTCCGAACCAAGCCGCCGGAGCCGCGATATCTAACGCCTGGGACGTTGAACAAATCGAAGTCCTCAGAGGCGCGCAATCGACTGTGCAGGGCCGGAATTCTTTGATCGGTGCGATCGTCGTCAACACAGTCGATCCGACCAATGAATTCGACTGGGCGGCGCGCGCGACATATGGCAACGAGAACACTTACGAATTATCCGGTGCGATCGGTGGGCCAATCGTGGAGGATCAAGTTGGGTTTAGGCTCTCAGGTCAAATCACGGAAAGCGACGGCTTCATCACGCGTTTGGATGGCTCTGATGCGGATGCGGAAGAAACGACCGTGTTGCGGGGCAAACTCGCCATCACTCCATCGGCATTGCCCGACCTGGAGATTATGCTGACCGGGATCTATTCAGATGAAACGGATGGAAGCGCCTTGGTCGACGCGGCGGATCCTGGGGCTCGAATTCAATCCGCCGATGTCGCAACGCGCACAGAGCGAGAGCTCAACCTGTTCTCGGCGAATATCAGCTACGACATCAATGATACATTCGATTTGGTGTCTTTGACGACGTTCTCACAACTGACGACGGACGAGGGCGCCGACTTTGAGGGTGCCCCCGCCCTGCCAGTTCCATTCACGGCCATCCGTTTTGACGAGAGAGACTCAGAAGACTTTCAACAAGAGTTTCGGCTCCTGTTTGAAACGGAGCGTGTCCGAGGCTTGCTCGGAGCGCTTTACGCTGAACGATCAGCGGATGATCAAACAAGTGCGACTCAAACCTTCCCTATCCCGGCGCTCGATTTGACCGCGCTCGGCCTCAATGATGTTTATTTGGGGGTCACGCAACAAGCGACGGCGCCGTTTAATCCACCCGCTGGCTTGCCCATCGCGGCCCCGGCAACAGCGCCGCGTTTGCTGTCAGATCCCCTGATTTTCGGCGCGTTCCTCCCAATCCAATCGGACTTTATCTTTCAACCAGAATTTCAAACCACGGCCTTGTTCGGCGAGATCGAGTTTGACGTTACTGAAAAACTCACGCTCGCAGGTGGTTTCCGGTACGAGCAAGAGGACGCGGACTATGGTGCGGGTCAGACCAACATATTGCTAGAACCGGATGACCAACTTGCGGTCACGACCGGCAATCCGGGACTGGTAGCAGCCATCACAACAGCCGTTCAAACCGAATATACGCCGCTCGTGGGGCCTGGCAATGCGGCGGCGATTGCTCAAGGCGCCGCGCCGGTGATTGCGAGCTTCTATCCGCAATTTGCGCAAGGTGCGATCGCGGCCCTCGCCGGCCCAAACTTCCTCTCGCCGATCGCATTAGATGAAAGTCAGTCCTTCGAAGTCTTCCTCCCAAAAGCTGTGGCGACTTATGATGTGTCTGACACAGTGTCGGTTTCGCTCAGCGCTCAACAAGCCTATCGCCCGGGTGGGATCGGGATCAATCCGGTGCGCGGAACGGCGTACGTCTTTGATGAGGAAACATCCTGGAACTATGAAATCGCTTTGAGGACGCAAACGGCAGATGGGCGTCTGACCTTCAACGTCAATGCCTTCCTGATCGATTGGGAAGATCAGCAATTGGAAGTAACGCTGTCACCTACTCCGCAGGACACAGAAGTGGTGAATGCGGGAGAAAGCGAGCTTTCCGGCTTGGAAGCGACACTCGATTATCAAGTGAACGACAACTGGGATGTCTTTGCCTCTCTCGGGCTTCTTTCGACTGAAATTTCCGGCGATGACCGCGCCATTGTGCAAGCCGACCCAAGCCAGTCTCTGGTCGGGAACGAGTTTCCGTTTGCCCCTGAATACACAGCCTCGGTTGGAACCAGCTTCCGCTATCCATCTGGCTGGTCGGGAACGGTCGACGTCAACTTTATCGGTGAAAGCGAACCTTTGCTCCCGAATGGTCAAGGATTTGGAGCCAATGATTCTCGGGCATTGGTGAATGCGCGTCTCGGGTATGATTTCAACGATCACGCGAACGTATTCGTATTTGGCTCGAACATTTTCGATGAGACTTATTTATCCAACGCCGCGGCCGCAGGCGGATCTGTCGTCGTCGGTGATCCACAAGTCTTTGGCATTGGACTTTCGCTTCGGCGGTAGTCAGCAAACCGCATGGGCGAAGTGTATTATGGGCGTCAAACACGGGTCGGCTATGTTTGGCGCCCGGCTCTTTTCTACGCCATCGCGTACACGATTTTTGCACTCGCAGTGAAATTATCCAGCGCATGGGCACAATCGCAACCCGCGCTGTTCCTTGCATTGTTCTGTGCCGGCGGCTCGCTTCCGCTATTGGTCGCCATTCGAAAAGGCCTGACTCGCAGAACGAAAAGAAAGGGTCCGCCAATCACTTGGCGCCGCTCAAACACGGTTTCCGGCCTCGCGACAGTCTTGATTGTTGCGACCACGGCGGGCGCCTATTTGGTCGATGGCGTGACCATTCTACTCGCCCTGGTCTTGATGCGGATGGGGGTCATCGCGATGGCGCCTATTTTAGATCTTGTCTTTGGGCGACGCGTGCGCCCTGCCGCATGGATCGCATTCTTTCTGTGCATGACCGCTGGCCTGCTCGGTCTTTTTCAACAGACATTCTCAGGCTTGGGAACCGTCTCGCTTTCCATTCTGGCAGTCTATCTTATGGCTTATGCGGTGCGTTTATCCTTGATGACCCGCGATACCAAAAGCCGTGATCGTGCAAGCCGCGGAGACTGGTTCCTGGTCGAGATGATCATCACAGCAGCAGTGCTGACTTTATCGGGCCTTTGCAGTGTCCTTAGCCTACTCCTAACCGGGACCCTTCGCTTCGAGCAGGTTCAACTCGCCCCCCTCGTTGCGGGATTCGCCTATGGCTATGCCTTGATCAATGGCACGCTCATTTATCTTGATTGGCGAGAGAATGCTCACTCAATCATGATCAATCGATCCGCCAGCCTCATTTCCGGATTTCTTGCGAGCATTATCGGGTTTTTATATTATGATTTGGCTTGGCCCAATTCTGACCAATGGCTGCTGGCAGGATTCACGTCTGGGGCGCTGATAATCTTAGGTTTTGATACGCTTAGAAGACAAAATTTGCGTGACAGGCCGGGCTAAAAAGAACCACTCAGAACGACAGATGGTAGAGTCTTTGCACGGGTATTATCGCCACCTGAGCCTTGAGAAATCAAGCAGTATGTTGGGGGGCTTGTGCGTGAAATCCTGATCCTCGATAGAAAAATGTGGTGCTGATTGCACGCAAGCAATAATGCTTTACGCCTCGGCTTCAGGACCAGCTGGTTTGGACGTGCACAGGTCTTAATCGCCGGTGGGGTTCGAGCCGTGAGAGCGTGCAAATCTACAGATCGGCACGCACACAAAATCTCGTATTTGGAGTGAAATCCGTACGCTCAAAACAGATATTCCGACTTTAGTTTGGGTCTGCCACCTCTTGCGTTGGGCAATATCAAGTCAGCATCAACGCAATCTGCCTCTACCATTCCAGCCGAGATATGCTATGTTATGCAAATCGGTCTCATTCTCAACTGGGAGCTTTGAAACAGTATGAGTTCTTTCACCAGGCTATTTGCGACAGCTGCCGTCGCAGTCGCGCTATACCCAATCTCCTCAGCGCAGGAACGCATCGTTTCAGTTGGCGGCGACGTTACAGAAGTGATTTTCGAGTTGGGGCTTGGCGATAGAATTGTTGCGGGCGACACGACCAGTGTTTACCCGCTGCCTGCCCTGGCGTTGCCAAAAGTTGGCTACGTGCGTCAATTGTCGGCAGAGGGCGTTCTGTCTGTAGAACCGGACATGATCATCATTAGCGGTGCGGCCGGTCCCATCGGTGCCGTTGAGCAGTTGCGTGCATCGGGGGTGGATATGGTCGAGATGGAGACCAGTTATTCCATTGACGCCACACTAGAGAAAACCCGGATAATCGCTGAAGCCTTAGGTGTTGAACAAAAAGGCGAGTCTCTTGTCAGCGAAGTGCAGGCCAGTTGGGCAGAAGCGTCTGAGAAGATAGAAGCGCTCGAGTTTGAACCCACAGTCTTATTTTTCACAGCTGTTGGCGATGGAGCACCGCGCGCGGCCGGCGTCGAAACCGCGGCTCAAGGCGTAATCGATATGATTGGCGGGATAAACGTATTTGGAGACTATTCTGGATATAAACCACTCTCTCTGGAGGCTGCGGTTGCAGCAGATCCTGACATAATCTTGGTTATGGCGCATAATGCTTTGGCGCTTGGCGGCAAAGACAAAGTCGTTAACCACCCTGCCCTGTCTCTGACGACCGCGGCACAATCTGGAAATGTTTTCCTCGTAGATGCCACCCGCGTCATGCAATTCGGCCCCCGAACGCCCGAGGCTGCTGCTGATCTTGCTGAAGACATCAAGGAAAACATGGTCAGAAATGGAAGCTAGCCCGCCGGCCTTGGAAGCCGCTTCAAGTGCTAATCTGAACACCAATCGAGAACGGATTGGTGTTCTTGTTTTGGCAGGTGCCGCTCTCCTTGCCATGATTGGTATGGCGATCGGGGTTTTGGTTGGGCCACTACAGATCACACTCAGCGAATTCTCAGCTGTCGCTTTAAGTTGGGTCGGGATCGGAGATGCTGAAAGCGTGTCGCGGGTGAAAACCGGCGTCATTGAAAATATCCGTGCACCGCGATCCGTGCTTGGCGCTTTGGTCGGGGCGTCTCTTGGCATTGCCGGCGCTGCCATGCAGGGATTTTTCAGAAACCCGCTCGCAGACCCAGGATTGATTGGCGTGTCGACTGGCGGCGCGCTCGCCGCTGTGGCCGTCATCGTCTTGGGTGGAACCCTGCTTTCCCCCATACTGGTATTCCTCGGGGCCTTTGCCCTACCGATCATCGCGTTTCTCGGATCATTGATCACTGTCGCAATCATTTATCGCGTGTCTGTGTTCGACGGCCGCGTGATAGTGGCGACGATGCTGCTCGCTGGTGTGGCGGCAAATGCTGTCGCAGCATCAGGGATCGGGTATTTCACGTTTCTTGCTGATGATGCCCAATTGCGAGATTTGACCTTTTGGACCCTTGGTTCGCTTGGCGGGGCGATCTGGGACCGAGTTCTGCCAGCCGCTTTACTGATGTTAATTTCAATCGCTGGGCTGCTGACACTTGCGCGACCGCTAAATTGTTTGCTCTTGGGGGAGGCGGATGCTGAAACGCTTGGCATTGATGTTGAAGCGACGAAACGAAAAGCTGCTTTTCTGACCGCCCTCGGCGTTGGCGCTGCCACCGCAGTTTGCGGGGTTATCAATTTCGTCGGGCTGGTCGTCCCGCATGTGGTACGTCTTATCACGGGTCCTGATCACCGTTTCGTTCTGCCAGGCTCAGCCCTTTTGGGCGCGGCCCTTGTGTTGTTCTCGGACCTCGTTGCGCGGGTCTCTGTTGCGCCTGCGGAACTCCCTTTGGGCGTTGTTACAGCGGCTATTGGTGCTCCATTTTTCTTCTGGCTCTTGATCCGAGACAAACGAACGAGCGGGCTCGGTTGATGGCGGCGCAGCTTAAAAACGTAAGTATTATTCGCTCAGGCCGCGCGATCCTTGAGGATGCAACGGGTGCGTGCCAACCGGCGCGCTTCACTGCTTTTTGTGGACCAAATGGAGCCGGTAAAACAACGGCTCTTTCTGTCCTAACAGGCGCATTGAGACCGGACCGGGGCTCTGCTGCTTTAAGCGGGCAGGACATTCGCACGGTCGATCGCGGGAGGCTTGCAAGACAACGCGCCGTCGTGGCTCAGACGAGCGCTTTAACGTTTCCGTTCCAATCCTACGAAGTTGTCTCAATGGGGCGCGCTCCGCATCTTGGCCGCACAACCCGCCAAGTCGACCTCGAAATCGTCAATGAGGCGATTCGTAAGATGGACGTGACGCACCTTGCGGAACGAAACTACCTGACTTTGTCCGGCGGCGAACGCAAGCGCGTCGATATCGCGCGAGCCCTGGCGCAAGTTTGGGAGGCTCCCGAAGCAGGCGGCACACGATGGCTATTTCTCGATGAGCCGACGGCGGCGCTGGATCTAAAATACCAAATCTCGCTGATGCGCGAGTTGCAAGATCTGAAGCAAAAAGGCTGGGGCATTGTCGCTGTGCTGCACGACTTACACTTGGTCAAAAAATTTGCTGACCATGTCTGGCTGTTCAAGAATGGAAAAGTAGAGGCAATTGGCGAGGCAAAATCGGTTCTAACAGCCGAGCGGATACAATCGGTTTTCGAACTCGATGCGCCTTATACCCTGCCTTAATCGGTCAGGCGTGCTTTTAGCGCATCAAAGCGTTTAACCTGCTCAGGTAACAACTCTCGCGCTTCGTCTCGGCGCACGAATATTTTTAAGATGCTCTCACCCGCCGCGTCGAAAAGCTGCAACGACTTTGATAGGCGTTCACCGCGCAGGCGTTCGATAAAGACGATATTCTTGCAGGCATCGACGCGCAGGTGCCCTCCGAACGGATAACCTCCGGCAAAATTATAGTGCCCTCGCGCGACTGATGCGCTCGGCAAGTGCGAGACGATTTCAGCGACAATCGAACCGGTTTGAACAATTATAAAAAGTTCGCCCCATTGAGTCAGATCTTCGAGCACTTGGGGCAAACGATCGGCGTCAAAAATGGCGCGCGTTGTCTCAGGCAATAATTCGACAACCTCAAGGGTCGACAAGGCGTTATCCCGCGCAATCCATTCAAGAAAACCACTTTGGTTTTCAGCGAATTGCGCACGCAGCTCTTCCTTAATCGACGTGTTCATGCCTTTGCCGTGGCGATCTGCTCCATAACAGGTTCGAAGCCTTCGAACTCCGGGTGCCCAAGATAAACGCCTTTATTGTCCCCAGCATTTCGGTGTGCATTGCGAAAGGCCTCGGATTTTGTCCAATCCAAAAAAGCGTCTTGGGATGCCCAGATCGTGTGAGAGGCGTAAAGCGTATGGTCCTCACGTTCTGGCCCCTTTAGCAACCGGAACTCTTTAAATCCTGGGACAGCATCGAGATGGGTTTCGCGCGTTTTCCAGATCGTTTCAAAAGCTTCCTCTTGCCCGTGAGCAATTTTGAAGCGGTTCATTGCGATAAACATACATAACTCCTTGCAGGACGTTTTGGTTATTCGATGCTTGCGAGCTCGGTCCTGGGACGCAAACGATCGGCCAGATCGCCGATTTCTGGGGTAACAAAACTATCAATAATCGAACGGGCTTCGACCAAAGCGGGCGCTAGGTCCTTCTCGCCGTTATTCACTTCCCCGGCGAGCGTCAGAAGCGGCATGTAAAGCGCTTCGGTTTCACCTTCGATGGTGATTGCAAAACGGTCATGATCAGCTTCGATTGCGGTCCAGTGCGCGCGAACCCCTTCCCAAAAGTCTTCAGTACCTGCCCAATAGTCTTCTGCCGCATCGACGGGGTAATCATCAAACGCGCGATATGTATTGATCCCGATCTCGCGGACGAGCGCTTGCGGCGCGCCATCCAGAATCAGCTTGGAATTGTCTTGTTCGTGAACCCAGCCCCAAGGCGTGATGACATGTCGATTGACCGCATCTACGGCGTGATAATCGTCTCGTGTGGTCATGTCGCGGCGTGGCAGCGGGCGCCACTCTTGCGGCGGTGTCCATTCGGCAATCCCATCTTCATACGTCCAAGTGCCAACGGCGCCATATCGCGGCGCGTCATCAACCTGATAGACCGTCTGAGACCACGTTCCCGCACGTTCTGAAATTGGAACGTCCTGCCACGCCCAGGCATTTCCGCCGATAAAGGTTAAAACGCGCGCTGGTTCGTATTTCCAGTCTTGTCGCCAATGCTTGACCACGAAAGGAGATTCGTCCGGTCCAACCACAAGTAAGTGTTGCATGCTGATAAAATCGCCGCGGTCTTCGACGACCAGGACCGTTTCGTGACCGCCAGAGTGTTTGGGATCTTGTAGCTCATAACCGTCAACGAACGAAACTGTTTCGGTAAAATCAAACGTAACCTTGTAATCGCCCGCCATTGCCAGGATGGACTGCCGGTCCTGCTCAAAATTGGACGGCGCTTCCACGATCGTTTCACTTGCGGGCCCAGGCGCGCTCGCTGTTGAGCATCCCGCTACGGAAAACGCCGTAAGCGCTGTCGCGGACCAAAAACCGACAAGGGAAAATTGCATTCTTGCTCTCCTGAAAAGCGTTCTGGCCGAGAAGCGGCAACTCTGCATCCTTTCTTAACGCAATCGAGAATGACTTGCAATTGCGGAAAGTTGCGTATACCGACTCTATCGCAAATGAGATTTATTCTCAAAAAATCGATCTACATAGGAATGCGAAATGACTTTCCAAATGGACCGCCAAAACCTGCGCGCCTTACTCATTGCTACCACCGCACTTTCGATCGCGCCCATTGCCTCAGCGCAAGATGCCGACGCCCCTGAAGATGAGTTGCGCGAAGAGGCGGTGACCGTTTACGGCACTTCGAACCCCCTCCCTGTATTTGACTATCCGGGGCAAGTCACCGTGGTGGATCGCGAGGCCATAGCAACCCTTGTACCGTCCGCGATTTCCGACGTTTTGCGGGATGTCCCGGGTGTAGACTTTGGATTTGGCCCGAGGCGAACCGGCGAGTTACCCAGCATTCGTGGGCTTTCCGGTCAGAACGTCTTAATTCTCCTCGATGGCGCGCGCCAGAGCTTCACCTCAGCGCATGACGGTCGGTTCTTCGTGGACCCAGAACTTATCGGAACCGCTGAAATCGTTCGCGGCCCAGCTTCGGCTCTATACGGTTCCGGCGCCGTCGGCGGCGTCCTTGCCTTCGAGAGTGTCGACGCCGACGATCTCTTGAAAGAGGAAGAAGACTGGGGCGCACGCGCGCGGGTCGGCTATCAGAGCGTCAACGAGGAGTCCTTGGCCTCGATCACAGCCTATACGCGACAAGGCGCCTTTGACGGCATAGCGAGCTTTGGCATTCGCCAATCAGGGGACATCGAGCTCGGGTCGGGCGTCGATCTGCCTTCTGATGATGACATTCAAACCGCGCTCATCAAAGGAAGTTATGCGATCAGTGATGCGGTCACCATCGAAGGATCCTGGCAACGGTTCACGAATACCGCAATCGAACCGAATAACGGTCAGGGCGTTAATGGAACCGGCAATGGCATCCTCGACCAGGATGTCGAAAAAGACATCACAACAGATACGTTTCGGTTGGGCCTGACCTTCAACCCTGAAGCGAACGATTGGATCGATCTCGGCTTCAACGCTTATCAAACGACAAGTGACGTTGATGAGTTCGATGCCACAATCCCACGTACGACTGTTCGGGACATTGAAACGACAGGATTCAATATTCGAAATGCATCGCGGTTCTCTTTTGGCGCCGCCGACATGACACTCACCGTCGGCGGGGACTGGTACAAAGATGAACAAGTCGGCACGGATGATCAGACCACGGATGGCACACGCGGCGGTGTTCCGAATGGTGAGAGTGAGTTCACGGGTTTGTTCGCGCAGCTGGAAGCGGTTGTTGCAACCCCGGCAGGCCAATTCGTCGTCATTCCGGGCGTGCGTTATGATGAATTCGAGAGCAGCTCTGACATTGCACCAGACCAAGACAACTCCGACGAGGCGATATCGCCTAGATTTGCCGCGAGTTTCGCGCCGCAGGGCGCAGAATGGCTGCGCTTGTTCGGATCTTACTCTGAGGGGTTTCGCGCGCCCTCAATCAATGAGCTCTATCTAGACGGTGTACACTTCCTCGTGCCGCACCCGGTTCTATTCAATCCGGCAATGGGATCTTTCGAATTTGTCCCGAACAACTTTATCCCAAATCCAGATTTGGTCCCGGAAGAAACCCAAACAGTCGAATTCGGAACGGGGGTCGACTTTCGCAAAATCTTTGTCGATTCGGACCGGTTCCAGGCCAAGATCAGCTATTTTGAAACCGAGGCAGACGAGCTCATCAATCTTTCAGTGAATGCTGCGCCAGATCCAACCTGTTTTGCACCGCCATTCTTCCAGCCATGTACATTCGGAACGTCGGAATCTGCCAATATCGCAGAAGCCGAACTCGAAGGATGGGAAGGCGAACTTCATTACGATTCCGATCGTTTCTTTGCACGGGCGAGTTTCTCAACCATCGAAGGCACTGACCTGTCTGATGGATCGGACCTTGGTTCGCTCACCCCGGACCGGGTCGCCGTAAATCTTGGCGTGAAAGTTCCAGAATGGAACAGCCGGTTTGGAGCGCGTGTGCAGCACGCTTCGGACTTTGAGCAACGCGTCTCAGATGGAATGGGTGGCTTCAACGTCCAAGACGAGCGGGATGGTTATGTCGTGGTCGATCTATACGCGACTTACCGACCTGATCTCATCGAAGGCCTCCGTCTCGACATCGGCGTCGATAACGTATTCGACGAAGACTATGAGCGCGTATTTGCGGGCGTCTCTGAACCCGGCACGAACTTCAAGATCGCAGCCTCCTGGCAATTCGGACAATAGGATATCAAAATGTGTTTACCGCTCGACGATGGCTCAATGATTTGCTGGCTCAAGACACAAGTGCGTGTAATTGAAGCCTGGCGAGAAGAACTCGCTTCTCGTCCTGATATTGATATCGAAGTCGTTACGCGGCTCGAGAGACACTATGCATGGTTGACCGCTGAAGTGTCCGATCTGGAAGCTCCCAAGTCTCGACAGGCTGCATGAGTCTCCGCTCGGCCTGTTCACTATCGCTGCAACCCTCCTGTCTTGAGTTCCCTCTCTGATCGGAAGGTTGCAGCATCTTTTTTTGTTGCTCTCAGAAAACACACTCTAAAAACCGTACGCACAAACGAAGCCGGTTAAAAACCCAGAAGCTTGCTTGTTTTGAATTACCAGACTTGAAGGGATTCAGTCTTCGCCATCCTTTAACGGTACGGCGTAAAGCTCTAAACGATGGTCGACAAGCTTATACCCATGCGAGCGTGCGATCTCGACTTGAATGCGTTCGATTTCCTCATTGTGAAACTCGATAACTTTTCCGGATCTCACGTCAATTAAATGGTCATGGTGTTCGTCTGGAACTTCTTCATAACGCGCCCGGCCGTCTCCGAAATCGTGGCTTTCGATGATGCCATATTCTTCAAAAAGTTTAACGGTACGATAGACGGTTGCCAGAGAGATGCTCTTGTCGACCGCATTTGCCCGGCGGTGTAACTCTTCGGCATCAGGATGATCGTCAGAGCGGGAAAGGGTCTGAGCGATAACCTTGCGTTGCTCGGTCATGCGAAGGCCTTTTTCGGCGCAGAGTTTTTCCAAACGGTCCATGGTAGTCCATCTAGCCGTTCAACTTGCGTTTTGTCCACCCAAGTGTGCCAGCAAAACGAAGCCTCTGGCCACTCATCTCGAACGTGTTTTCATTACAAACCTCGACCCAATCATCGCGATCAGTAGTTTCAAGCGTCATAGATGAAGGTCTGTTTAGTGATCTGTGAGAATTGGTGCTAAAAATTAGCGGAAGAGCCGCACACTCGTCGGCCTAAACTTTGGCTCTTACGTGAAAAGCCGCCAGAGGTATATCTGGCGGCTTCGTTTGAAGATCTTTGAAACGAGAATTCTAGAATTTCCCGCTGATTTTGACTTTGGCGTTTAGCGGTGCACCAACGGTCGCCTGATGCGTGCTGTGTGACGTTGGAAAATAAACTTCGTCGGTCAAATTCTCGACGTTCAGTTGGATCCGCAAATCGTCAGAGAAATCATAGTAAGCGGCAGCGTCCACTCGGGTGAAGCTAGGAAGCGTCAATGTGGAACCATCGCGAATGAGCGCTTCATCTTGGTAAGTCGCGCCGATCCCGAACCCGAGTTTCTCATTCACCTCGAAGTTGTTCCAGATAGAGAAAGTCTGTTCGGGAAGCTCGCGCGGTTCAGCACCTGAAGAGGTTTCACCGCTAAGGTTGCTGTAACCCGCTGAGATGAACCAATAGTCTGTCAACTCGCCTTGAAGCTGCACTTCGAACCCGTCGACTTTCAAACCCCGCGCCGTTTCAAAACCATCATCGTCTTGATTGCGCTGGGTCCGCGTCTGCTCATTTTGGAAGTACGCAGCGGTTAAGCTGAGCCGCTCAAAGAAGTCCCATTTTATGCCGATTTCAGCTTGCTCAAAGATGTCGGGATCGAGCTGCTCTGTGCTGTCGCTTAGTGACGCATATTGTCCACCAGAGCGCGGCAGGAAGGACTCGCTATAGCTGGCATAGAGCGAGATGTTTTCCTGTGGCTTCACGATGACGCCAAGGCGCGGTGAGATCTCTTCGTCGGTTCGGCTGCGCGAAATAGGATCTGTTGGATCCTCAGTATCGGTCACGTCGATCTCAAAACTATCAAAGCGGGCGCCGAGCAGAATATCGACATATTGGTTCACTTCGATCTGATCTTGGACATAGAAAGAGGTGACCTGCACTTCGGCTTCATTCCGGTCATTAATGTCGGAGAAGGTCATCGTGACGGCATCGCCCGCCGCATTGACGCCAGCGCCATTGCGGAAGGTCAGAGGACGCGTCGCGAGGAAAGTCTCGCGGTCATTTCCGGTCGACGAGAATACCGGGTTGAACCGATCATTGTCATTGCTGGTATCGAGGAATTCGACGCCGCCGATGATCGTGTGGCCAATGCTGCCTGTTTCAAATTCACCTACCAGATTACCGGCAAGTGTGAAGCGCTGGCGCTGGGTCGTATCCACATACCCATCGAGCTGAACAATGTTCGTCGATTGGGTGTAACCGGAGGCATAGAAGTTCTGATACAGCTTATCATAATCGCCATAAGCGACAGTGACATTACCTTTCAGATTCTCATTGAAAGTGTGCTGCAAATTGGCGCGAAGAATGTGCGCTTCAAACTCTGCTGTATTCAAATCAGCGTCGCCAAATGTAATGTCTTTCAGCGCTTCAACGGGCTCACCATTGTCGCCGGTGGGGATGCCCCGATCGATGAAGCGCTCGTGATTGGCATACTCATAAGACAGATCGAGCGTTGTTGCCGGTGACAAAGCGATCCGCGCGGTTGGGTTTATGCCGTAATTATCGCCATCATAAAAATCGCGGTGGTTCTCAAGGCTTTCATAAAACGCATTGAGTCGGATCGCCGCTTTATCAGACACGTCGAAGTTGGAATCGAGCGCGACATCAAATCCACCAAACGAGTCGATGCCTACCTGATAACTGTTGAACCGCTCGTCAAGTACGCCTTTTTTTGTGACGCGGTTTAGAACGCCGCCAGTGCCGCCGCGCCCAAACAGGAGCGCATTCGGGCCACGCAAAACCTCAACTTGTTCGAGATTGTAGAGCGAGCGATAATATTGAACATCATCGCGAACGCCATCGACAAAGAAGTCAGCCGTTGATCGCACACCGCGAAAGACGATCGCATCACGGTGTCCCTCACCTTGCGAATTGGTCACGCCCGGAATGTAGTTGATCACATCTCCGATGCTGTCGAAGCCCCGTTCCAGAAGCTGATCCGCTGTTATGATAGACAGACTCTGCGGCACATCGATAATCGGCGTTGGCGCTTTGAGAGCGTTGATTTGATCGGTGTAGAGGTATTGCCCCAGTACGACGATTTCATCCTGCAAGGATACGTCATCATCTGCGTCCTGGGCCACGGAAATTGGAGTAGCGACCAGCGCACTAATTGATACAGCAACCAATAGTTTATGAGATAGATTTTTCATTTTGGGCTCATTTTCTGAATTGATGAGCCGCAGGTACACTTTTGCGAATGAGTTGCAATACCAAATGACAGCGTAAATGAGTTTACACTTTCAACAGTGCCTCAAATACCACACAGATTTTCGACGCCTCGCTGAGAGAAATTTCAAACCTCGCATCCGACAAGAAACTCGCGCCAATTTGAACATTTAATTACGACATCGATTGATCGCCTTATTCCCCAAGAGTCGTGACAATCGATATTGACATGAATTTTTTATCTTTTTGACAACATTCGAGAGCCCGGGTATTTGTCATTTTGATAATTAACGGTGAGAATGTGCCACGAGCGAAAATGAATGAAGAACGGCGAGCCCAGATAATGGCCGCCCTCGAAATGTGTATAGTCGAACAGGGACTAGCGAAAACATCGCTTAATGACGTCGCTGCGCACGCGGGGCTTGCTCGCCCCCTTGTACGCCACTTCGTTGGCAATAGAGACAGCATGATCGAGCTTTTATTTGAAAGTCTGATTGATCGGGGCGAAGCTCAGTTGGAGCAAATTGCCACAAAAGACACCCCGCCGCCTCTGAACCACATGCTCGATTTACTGTTCGGGGACCTGTTCTCGAACACGGCGTCTAACGTCGTGGTGAGCGAACTCTGGTCGCTTGCGCGCAACAGCGACTCTATTCAGGCTCGGCTCCGTACGCTGTACGAGCGCATTTTCGATCTGCTCATTGATGGCATGAAAGCTGAGCGCTACGGCGCTTCTCGGAGTGAACGGCGCGATACGGCGTTTTGTCTGGTCTCACTCGCATATGGCCGCGCCTCGTTCGGCGAAATCAACCTGTCTTCGAAAAAGAAGAGCGCACCGAGGCTCGCAGCAAACACATTGCTTGCCAGCATAAAATCTCAAACATAATGCAAGGACGAATCCAATGGGACGATATATCAAATACGGACTGCTCGGGCTTGTTGTCATCGGAGCTGGTGCCATTACTTTTTTCTGGAATGATATCCGTGTTCTAATGTCGCTCCGGGAGTATGTGCAAATTTTCGCGCCGGATAAAATCGATAAGAACTTTCGCAGCCTTTATGAAAAAGAGAGATCGATCCAGGTACCCAGATCAGGTCCCGTCTATACGCTAAATGAAGACCTAGACACGGACGTCCTGCCTGAAACCTACGCTTTCGAGGGCGAAACCCGAAATGTGAGAGAACTCCTAGAGCGATCTCAAACAACCGGCCTCGCCATTTTGCATGACGGGGTTCTGGTCCATGAGGAATACAATCGCGGCAACACGCGAGAGAGCCTCGCCATTCAAATGTCTGTTTCCAAAGGCATAGCTTCATTCCTTATCGGCGTCGCGCTTGAAGACGGCGCGATTGAGAGTGTCGACGATCTAGTGACGAAATACGTGCCTGAGCTGAGCGGAACCGCCTATGACGGCGTGACCTTAAAGCAAGTGCTAGAAATGTCGTCTGGCGTGAGGTGGTCGGAGGATTATGGCCGGCTTGACTCCGATCTGGTTCAGTCTGTCGTTGCCATGCGGCTCGGGTCGCTGGACGCATTCACGGCCAGTGTCCCGCGCGAAAATGAACCAGGAACTTATAATCGCTATGCCAGCATTGATACCCATGTCTTGGGTATGGTTTTGCGCGGCGCTACGGGAAAGCCTTATAAAGACTATTTCGAGGAAAAGCTCTGGTCGCGGCTCGGCGCGGAAGATGATGCTTATCTTTTGGTTGACACCAAAGACGAGCCGCTCGTGTTTGGCGGCGTGAACATTCGGTTGCGCGACATGGTCCGGTTTGGCGAACTCTATCAAAATGGCGGACGAAACTTTCTGGGCGAACAATTAGTCTCTGAGAACTGGATCAAAATCAGTACGACACCTGATATGCCGCGCCTCCAACCAATGGTTGATAACCCAGAATCTGACTCTGCTTTCGGGTATAAGTATCAGTGGTGGATCCCGCTTTATCCTGACCTCGGTGATTACTCCGCGATTGGGATCTATGGGCAGTTCATATACATCAACCCGACCCGGAAAATCGTGATTGCGAAGACATCCGCCTACACCAATTACACAGTTGATGGTGGCATAATGAATCACGAGACCTTAGTCGCCCTACAGGCCATTGCGCGTCATATCTCGCCGGTCAAAACGCGCGACGAAGGAGGTGCAGAGTGAGCGCTCGTCAGGTGGTTGCAAGAGTGCTGTCGGGCGTATCTTCTCTGATGAGACGTGTCGGGCTCGCCGAGGGCGCAATGGCAAAGCAGCCCCTGTTCGACATGTTCAAGATTATTGAGGGCGTTTATATAGGGGGCGTCCATATGTTCAAAGATACCGATTGGGAAATGCATCCGGATGGTGACGAAGCAATCACTTTGATCACTGGCGAGATCGACGTCGTGCTGCGCGTTGATAGCGAGACGCGTATCGTTCAGCTCCGCGCCGGCGAAAGCTGTGTGGTGCCAAAAGGCGTGTGGCACCGGCAAATTGTGCAACGCCCCGGAATGTTATTGTTTCATACGTATGGAGACACGACCCAGCACCGACCATTTAAAGAGAGTGAAGAAACAGCATGAAAACAGCTCTTTACATGGCGGCAGGGCTCATTGGTTTTCTGGCCTTTGCTGCCATCCTCGTTTCATTCGCTTATCGACAAGAAATCGCTCGCTACCGGTATCAGACATCGCTTTTCACCGGCGCCGATCAACAGCATCATTTCGTGCGTCAGGAACGCTATTTCCCGATCAATGAGATGCCGCCCTCAGAGCGGTCATATATTTTCCCCAAGGGCGAAGGCTTAGCTCTGCCAGCAAAGTTCGCGCACAATGCGGAGACTTTTGAGACATCGGAATTTCTAAAGAGCACTGATACCGCCGCCATGCTTGTTCTCAAAGATGGAGAGATTCTTTTTGAAAACTATTGGCTTACGGGCCAAGTTGATCGTCCTTGGCTTACGCATTCGGTATCAAAGAGCTTCATATCTGCCGCCGTCGGGTTGGCCATTCGCGACGGTCATATTCGATCTGTAGAAGATCCAATTTCGCAATATGTTCCGGCATTCAAAGGCAGCGGTTATGAGGGCGTTGCGATCCGTGACATCCTCCAAATGTCCTCAGGCATCAAATGGGACGAGACGTATAGTGACCCCAATTCGGATATCAATCGGCTTGGAAAAGTGATGTTCTTCGGACGCCCTTATGATGATTTCGTCGCAACGATGGTGAACGAAAAGACGCCGGGAACTTATAATCGCTACACCGGCATGGATACACAAGCTTTGACCGCGCTCGTTGCGGAGGCGACGGGAAAATCGGTGGCAGATTTTCTGACCGAGCACTTATGGCATCCGTTAGGGGCTAAGCATCAGGCCTTTTGGATCACCGACAAGTCCGGACGTGAGCTCGGCCTTGGCGGCTTCAACGCCACGGCGCGCGACCTTGCGAAACTGGGAGAGCTTTACCGTCTGAAGGGAAACTGGAACGGCACTCAAATTCTGCCTGAAGACTGGGTATCCGCCTCGATTGCGCCTATGGCTCCTCACCTCGTTGCAGGCGAAAACGAGCAGTCCGCCCACGCGTTTGGGTATGGGTATCATTGGTGGTTGCCAGATGCGGACGCGCGCGATTTCACCGCCATTGGCATCTATAACCAGTTTATATATGTCAGCCCGGAAACCGGTTTTGTCATCGTAAAACTGTCTTGCAACAGGTATTATGCCAGCGAGGACAGCCCCCGCGCCTACCGCGAACCTGAAACACTTTCATTGTTTCAAGCGATCATTGATCAG
>ERZ1740060.544-NODE-544-length-18952-cov-8.507541_pt1 | contig 18952 bp, 16 predicted proteins | sample MGYA00581743_ERZ1740060 | MGnify/ENA primary metagenome ERZ1740060 (study PRJEB43018, sample SAMN04849235) | marine metagenome | isolation source: floating plastic debris | place: Pacific Ocean | collected 2008-08-27 | study: EMG produced TPA metagenomics assembly...
GATTCCTCTTTTGAACTGAACTGCAATCCTCTACATTTTTTGTCCTGTACTTAGACAATATTGTTATTCCTTAGATCAAGTAACAAAAGTCTGGTTGTATCCTTCAAAAATGAACAGTTATCAATTCCATTGAAACTCAAATCAAGGAACGCTAGATTTTTTAGTTCATTTAGAAACGAAAAGTCACTGATCCAGCTAGCACTCAAGTTAAGAGACTTAATGTCGCTTAATTCCATCAAGAACGAGCCATCGAAAACATTGTTGTAGCTCAAGTCAATATACCTCAATTTCTTGAGGTCTCTTATAAACATAAAATCAGAAATTTGATTATTTCTTAAAGCAAGGGATTTGAGCTGATCAGGGCCTTCCAGAACCAAATCTTTTCCAGTATAATTATCACTCAAATCAAGAGATGTCAGCTCTTTTAGTTCTTTTATGAATGACAGGTTGCTGGCTCGGTTGCCACTCAAAGAAAGAGATTTAATTCCTTTTAATTCTCTTAGAAATGAAAAGTCTGTGACGTGGCTATTTGTCAACTTAAGAGACTTAAGGGCTGTGAGATTACTTAGGTGTAAGCAGTCTCTGGGATCATTTATCCTCAGATCAAGGGATGCGAGACCACTTAATTCTCGCAGGAATGAAAGGTCTGGAATATTGTTTTCATTTAAGTTTAAGGAGTCGAGATTTTTCATTGATGCCAAAAATGAGAAATCTGATATTTTGTTATTTCTTAAGTTAAGAACTTTCAGATTCTCAAGTTTTTTTAAGCATGAACAATCTACGATTTCGTTATTCCTTAAGCTAAGATTCTCTAATTTATTGAGGTTCGTTAGAAAAGAGCAGTCTGCAATTTGATTTCCACTTAGATCGAGGTATCTTAGCCTGGTTAGCTTCCGCAAAAATGAAAAAAATGAAAAGTTATTAATTCGGTTCTCGCTTAGGTCAAGGGATATGAGCCCAGTTAGTCTCCGTATAAATAAGAATCTCGGCAAGTTGACCTGGGCGAGATATAAATACCTGACATGATTGAGCTGATTGAAGGGGAATTCAAACAATATTTGACTGGTTACCGGTTGCAAAAATAGCCCACCAACCGTTCCGTCTGCTGCAAGGGAATAGGCATCTTTGGTAATCCGATCCTGATTTTCTGTATCCCGCGCATATTGCGCCTGACCATGGCGCTCAAACCGCTCTTCCGGCAGTTTCTCCAGGGGACGACCCAACAGCTCGCCCAGTTGTTCAATCAGGTCTAGATCAGACATTGACAATTTTGGATTTCAGATTGGCGATTTTGGCTTCGGGGTGCTGCCCCCTTCCTGAAAAATAGCCCTAATTTCCAGAATTGGGACGATCTGCCTTGCCATTGATCAAAGCCTCCAACACTTTTCGATGCTGGAAAAACACCCAAAAACAATAGGCGATCGCCCCCACACAGCCCGCCTTCAGCAGCAATAACCCCAACGGTCGATACCAGGCCCCCGTAAAAATCTCAATCAGGTCCGATAAGCCAAAACAGACCATCGTCGCCCCAAACAACCACAGCGTCCGCTTCAGTGGCGGTGCTGCCTTAGCGCTGATGAGGCCAAGGCGGAAAGCGATCGCCCTCAAAAACCGCGCCCAAGCCTACGCTGTTTGCCGCTTAACTTGGGGCAGTACCTCCCGGTATAGCGTCCAGCCAGAGACTGCGCACTAACGAAAACAACCACTAGTCCGCTAGATTGCTAAAATCATGGCTGTGTAACCACTACGGACAAGCACCATGGAAGCTGCTGCCCCCCTAGATGTGCAAGCCCTTAAGACCCTTATAAAAGATAGCGTCCGTGAAGTCATGAGGGAAGAGTGGTTCAAGTTCTTCGACCTGCTCACACCCTACGTTGATAACGAAGAACAGGGCGAAATTGAAGCGAGCTTTTCCCCCAGCCATTATTCTGACGAAGACTTTATCGACATCACATCCTGGTTTGCAGATGAGAGTCAAGCTCAGTAAATCAGCTGATAAGTTCCTCAAAAAGCTTGACGGCAATGTTCAGAGAAGCATTGTTGCAAGAATTGGCATTTTGAGAACTTGCTTGGAAGAACAGAAGATATATCCACCAGACGAGCTTGATATCAAAAAGCTGAAGGGTAACTTGTTGGGTTTCTCTAGAATTCGTGTCGGAAAAATTCGCATCATTTTCGAGATTCGTAGAGAAACGAGTGAGCTTTTTATCTATGACATCAATTATCGCGGCAATATTTATCAGTAGCCACATACTTTTTCGGGGCACCAGATAAGTCCCCTGCTGAAAATAGCCCTGATTTCCAGAGTTGGGACGATCCGCCTCCAACGCATTAAACCAACGGTGCAGGTTAACGCCCATCCCCAGCAATCTTCAACGCCACATAATCTCCCTGAAACCGGCCCGCAACTTCACCGCCAGCCGTTACCTCTGCCACCAAATTGATCCGCCCCTTGCCATGCCGAGCGATCGCCCTCAAAAACTTCCCCCAAGCCTGCGGTGTCGGTGGCAAACACCGCGCCTGAAAATCCCCCTCAATCGGCCCCAAATAATCCACGCTGTTCCGCTGAATCACAATCCGACAGGGGATCTGCTCCCGCAATAACCCCACATGCACCGCAGTCCAAGCCGAGAGAATCGCCAGCGTCGAAATGCTGCCCCCAAAGGCCGTGTGACGATGGTTGATATTCGGAGCCAACGGGGCCGACAACGTTACACCCGTTTCAGCGATCGCCTCAACCGCCACTGCCATCGCCTGAGACATCGGGATGTGCTCGTGCAAATATTGCTCAATTTCGGCGCAATCAATCAACAACGTTATCCCTCCACGACAAACACAAAATTCCATGTAGGGGTAGATCCTGTGCCTACCCTGCAGAGATCGCCTAGTACAACTGCTACGATTCCAAAATAGATGAGCCAAATGGATCGGGCTCCCTACAAAGCCCTTCCAGTATTTTGTCCATCTTGCGGCGCTCAACTGGATAGATTAGGTCGTCCATGCAAGTCACCATTGAACTCCCCAACAACATCGCCCTCCAACTGCAATCCGCCAATCCATCCCAGCGGATTTTAGAACTGATTGTCGCTGATCAATATCGCCAGGGCTTGATCGGTGCTGCAGATGTTCGACAGCTTTTGGGCATTGCCTCCCGCTGGGACACCTATGAATTCCTCAAGCGCGAAAAAGCTTATCTGCCCTATACCGAAGACGATTTGACCCAAGATAGCCAAGCCATTCGCAACGCCCTAGCCGCAGAATGACGGAATTCCCATAACCATTTCAGTTTCCAGCCCCCCTGCTCCTCCAGCTCCCCTGCCATTCAGAACATTACCGAAAGATCAGCCGGTGACTAGCTCGCGATCGCCCGTTCTGCCTGCAACGTCTGGATACGCTCCAAACTCCCCACCGGAATCGCCTTGATCAGGTCCTGGGTGTAGGGCTGTTGAGGCTCGAAATAGATTTGATCCGCTGGGCCGATTTCCTCCACCTGGCCCTGGTTCATAACCATGATGCGATCGCTCATAAACTTCACCACCGCCAAATCATGGGAGATGAATAGATAGGTGAGCTTGAACTCCTCCTGAAGCTCCTTCAGCAAGTTCAGCACCTGAGCCTGCACCGACACATCCAGGGCCGATACCGACTCGTCGCAAATCATAAACTTCGGGTTCAGCGCCAGAGCGCGGGCGATGCAGAGTCGCTGCCGTTGCCCCCCCGAAAACTCATGGGGGAAGCGATGCATGCAGTCGGGGTTCAGTCCCACTCGCTCTAGCAGATAGGCCACCCGTTCCCGCCGGTTTTTGGCGCTGCTGGCCGCCTTGTGAATGCGGAGGGGTTCGGAAATCGCCGCTCCGATGCTCATGCGCGGATCCAGGGAACTAAACGGATCCTGAAAGATGATCTGCATGTTGCGCCTGAGCTTGCGCAGGGCTTTGCCCTTGAGGGTGAGTACATCCTGACCGTCAAACCAGATATGCCCGGCCTTGGCCCGCACCAACTGCAGTAGCGCCCGCCCTAGGGTGGTTTTGCCGCAGCCCGATTCCCCCACCAGACCAAAGGTTTCCCCCTCATAAATCTCAAAAGAGACCCCATCCACGGCGGTGACATGGCGACGGGTGCCAAAAATCCCCCGCACTGGATAGGTCACCTGCAGGTCTTCCACCCGCAGCAGCGGCCCGTTTTTCTCAATGGTTTGTAGGCGAGTAGCGGTTTCCTCGGCAGTCACCTCAGTCTGAAACTGCCGCACTACACCGCTGTCTTGGGGGCGCTCCTGAATGCGGGCCGCGCCGCTCTCGTCGGTAACCACTTCCATAAAATCCGCCACCGTCGGCAACTGCTGCAGGCGCTTCTGGGGGGAAGGGCGGCAGGCCAGCAGCCCCTTGGTGTAAGGGTGCTGGGGATTAGCAAAAATCTCTAACACCGACCCCTTCTCCATGATTTCGCCCTGGTACATCACCGCCACCCGGTCGGCGATTTCGGCAATAATCCCCAGGTCATGGGTAATGAAGATCATCGACATGCCCCGGCGATCGCGCAGCTCCCGCAGCAAATCCAGGATTTGCGCCTGCACGGTCACGTCTAGGGCGGTGGTGGGCTCATCGGCAATCAGCAGGGCCGGGTCGCAAGCAATCGCCATGGCAATCATCACCCGCTGAATTTGCCCCCCAGACAGCTCATGGGGATAGCGATTTAAAATGGCCTGCTTGCGGCGGCTGACCTCTAGGGTGACCTCGGTGACGGACCAGCGGGGATTCTCGGCAGCGATGGTCTCGTGGAGTTGGGTATCACCGGGCAGGAGTTTGACCTCCTGTAGGCGTGCGATCGCCTCCTTTTCCGCCGCTTCTGGGGTCATCTCCTGGTGTTGTCGAATCGCCTCCGTCAGTTGAAACCCGCAGGTGTAGACCGGGTTCAGCGAACTCATCGGCTCCTGGAAGATCATCGATACCTTGCCGCCCCGCAGTTTCTGCAGTTGGGGGGCCGCGATTGTGCGCAAATTCAAGCCATCGGTCTGCTCTTCGGAGCGAAACCAAATTTCCCCAGCGGTGACCCGTCCCGGAGGACTGGGTACCAGACCCATGATCGCCAGGGAGGTAACCGACTTGCCGGAGCCCGATTCCCCCACGATGCCGAGGGTTTGGCCCCGCTGCAGAACAAAGGAGACCCCTTTCACCGCCTGGAGGATGCCGCTGTCAGTTTTAAACTGAACCGTTAAGTCGCGGACATCCAGCAGAGGAGAAGCAAGAGGGGCAGCCATAGCGTGAAAATCTCCTCGAAAGTGCGAAGGAATGGGTTTTCCTGACAAAGCCCTGACGCGCCTAGGCGAGGTGGGCGTACAGTTGGATTAGCAGAATCATAACAGCGCTGCTTCTTAGCAGGAACTGAAGGGGTCAGGAGGAATGCTCAAACTTGCGATCGCGGTCCTGATTATGTTGATCGGATCGGCGATATGCTCAGGAACCGAAACCGCGCTATTGTCGGTGCCCCTTTTAAAAGCGCGGCAACTGGCCCAGACCAAACAGCCCCGGGCCATGGCCTTACTGGCGGTGCGCCAGCGGATTAATCGCCCGATCGCCTCCATCGTCATTCTGAACAACCTCTTTAATATCGTCGGCAGTATCACCATCGGGGGCATTGCTGCCAATGAGTTTGGCGATACCCTGCTGGGGGTGTTCTCCGGGCTGTTGACCTTCTCGGTGATTTTGTTTGCCGAGATTTTGCCCAAAACCCTGGCCGAGCGCTATGCCGAGCCCATTGCCCTAGCGGTCGCGATGCCAGTGCAGGGCATCACCTGGGTGCTGACCCCGGTGGTCTGGCTCCTAGAGCACATCACCGCCCCCTTGCTCAAAGGCTCCAAACGGCCCACCACCAACGAAACCGAAATCCAGCTCCTGGCCTCCATCGGTCACCAAGAAGGCATTATCGAAAAAGACGAGGCCGAGATGATTCGCCGCGTCTTTCGCCTTAACGACATCCGTGCTGTCGAGATTATGACTCCCCGCGTCACCCTCACCAGCCTGCCGGGAGAGGCCAATATTGCGGATCTCCGGGATGAGATTCTGGGTTCACAACACAGTCGCATCCTGGTGATTGGCGAAGACATCGACCATGTGGAAGGCATCGTCCTCAAATATCAGCTCCTAGAGGCGCTGATCTGCAACGGCCACACCCAAACCATCAGCGAATTGAAACGACCGGTGCGGTTTATCCCTGAAACAGAACGGGCCGACCTGCTATTGCAGAGCTTCCAGAGCGAGCGGGAGCACATTGCTGTGGTGGTGGATGAATATGGCGGGGTTTCGGGGGTGGTCACCCTAGAGGATGTGCTGGAGCAACTCACAGGCGAAATTGTGGACGAAACCGATCGCAATGTGGATCTGCAGGCCTTTGCTCGCCAGCGGCGCAAGCGCCTACTCCGCAGCCGGGGCTTCTCTGAGCCGCCGTCTCAGTAGCAACAGTTAGCGTGACAACTATCAGTAATCACTCAGCTTGGTACTGTAAGTTCTGAGAGATGGTGCGGCAGCTCAAAGGGCCATGCCGTCTGTTAACAGAGCCCTGTTTGGTGAGGAGATTTTCGAAGCATGAGAAAACCGTTTTTTCGCCCTTTTTTAATTAGCCTGGTTTTAATGGCGGCCTGCAACACCGCTGCCCCAGAGCCCGAAGAATTTAGCTCAGAGAGCGGTAATTTTACTGTTCAAACCCCCATCGAGCTAGAAGAATCCAGTCAATCGGTGGAGACCGCCGTTGGCCCCATTGAAATTCATACTTTTACTGCCGAAAATCGTAACGCCGCCTATGTGGTGGCCTATTCGGACTATCCGGCTGAAATGGTGGCCCAAACCGATCCCGAGGAACTCCTCAACGGCAGTCGCGACGGGGCCGTGCAAAACGTCGGCGGCACCCTGATCAGCGAAGACCAGATTGAGCTGGATGGTAATCCAGGTCGGGCCTTGGTGATTGACGCGGCCACTGAAGATGGTGAACAAGCCACCGTAAATGCCAATCTCTACCTGTTTGAGAATCGCCTTTACCAAGTGTTGGTGGTGGTCCCTAAAGGCGAAGAAGACAACGTGGATGTTGAGGGCTTCTTAAGCTCTTTTGATGTGGAATAAGGGCGCGTCATTAATAGAGAAAACCGGCAATCATTGAGGTTACGTAGGGGCGCACAGCCGTGCGCCCCTACCAGGCACGTAAAAATACCATTCCAGATTTCCTTTTATGGACATCAAACAGCCCTGGTTTCTCCAATATTGCTAGGGGCTGTAACCGTTTGACGGTAGGGATTCCAGCTTGAATTGAGCCAGCCCCTAGGTCGCCAATGTAGACTGCAGAACCGCTTCCGAGGCGCGAAAGCCCACCAGGACAGCGGTTCCGTCTTTTATAAACAGGGGGCGCTTTAGCAACATCACGTCTTGGGCAAAGGCTTCTACCCACTGGGCGTCGGACCAGGTCTTTTTGGCCTCCCCCAGGGCGCGGTAGGACTGACCCGAGGTGTTCCGCATTGGCTTACTGCCCAAGGCTTCCACCCATGCTTGGATCATTTCGCGGCTGGGGGGCTCAGTCTTGGTACTGATGAAGTCATGGGCGATGTCGTTGTTCTCTAGCCAGGCGATCGCCTTTTTGCAGGTCCCGCAGTTGGGAATGCCATAAACCTGAAGCGCCATTTTTTCCTCTGGGAGTGTCGAGATCTATTCTCACCTAATTGACCTGCGCTCGGTAGGCTCGCCAGCCGCCGTACGCTGTAATCTCCCGTTTGCCAACCACCGTCAGCGGTTCGCCAATCACCCCCAGCACTTCTTCGCCATCATGGAGGGTGACCTTACCGATCGCTAGCCCTGGCGGCTCTTGGCTCAAGACAATCCCGAGCCCCGCCAGGGGCACTTGCCACACTTCGAGTGCCACCGCGCCGCCGCCTTCTGCCACCTTCACCATGGCCGGATACTGATCATCAATGGACCAGAGCCGATAGGCAGGCACGGTCCGGGCTTCTCGCTCAAAGGTGGCCCCCACATTCAGCAGGTTCGGGTTCAGGGCCAGCCCCCGCATCAAGGTGCCGTTGACCGCTAGCTTAAGGGTGTCCGGTGCTTCAGCCATTACGCTACTCCTCTTTACCCAAGGCCCCAGGGGCACCAATCAGGGTGCGCTGGGGTGAGCAGGTAATCACCATAATCACTAGGGTCAAAATATAGGGGGCCGCGTTAAACAAGTAGTAGTAGGAATCAATGCCCACGGACTGAAACGCGGGGCCGATTGCCTGAGCCCCCCCAAACAGTAGCGAAGCCCAGAGGCACTGCAAAGGATTCCATCGGGCGAAAATCACCAGGGCTACCGCCATCAATCCCTGACCGCTAGAGATACGCTCGGTCCAGACCCCAGGGAAGTACAGGGATAGACAGGCTCCACCAATGCCAGCTAAGAAGCTACCGGCAACAATGCTGAACATGCGCACTTTAAAGGTGGAAATGCCCATGGCCATAGCTGCCTGGGGGCTGTCTCCCACCGCCCGAATATAAAGCCCCCAGCGGGTAGCGCGGAAGAACCAGTGGAGTAGGGGGGCGATCGCCACCCCCATCAAAAACAAGGGGCTGACCTTAAGGGCCGACTGCACGGCAGGATTACTGCTCCAAGCCCCCAAGTTAAAGGTGATCAGCTGGGAGGCCTGAGGTTGGATAAAGGGTTTACCCAGAAAAAAGGCCAGACCGCTGCCAAAGATAATCATGGCAATGCCCACGGCTACGTCATTGACCCGAGGCTGCTGGGCCAGCCAACCGTGAATTACCCCCAAGACCATGCCACCAAAGCCAGCGGCCAAGACCCCCAGCCACGGTGCCCAAAAACTGCCGACGATATCTTGGGTTAGGTAGGACACCCCATAGGCACTCATCGCTCCCATCAGCAGCGTTCCTTCTAGACCTAGGTTGATTTTGCCGCTTTTCTCAGTGAGGCATTCCCCCAAGCTGACGAACAGAAAAGGGGCGCTGCCCCTGAGGGTTCCGGCCAGAATGCCGAGGGGAACCCCCCACCAGCCCAGTGCTTCAGTTGCCATGGTGTTGCTCCTATGGATGGTAGAAAAGAGGCGGGAATGGCAGGGTTAGGTCGCCGGCTTCTCCCGGAACCAGGGCAGCCGACCGTAAAGGGAGTCGCTAAATAGGACGCAGAGAAATACGATGCCTTGAAACACCAGCACAGTGGCATCGGGCAAATCGTGGGAGCGCTGCAAGATGCCGCCACTGGCCAAAATGCCCCCCAGCAAAATCGCGACTAACACAGTCGCCAATGGGTTATGGCGAGACACAAAGGCCACCAAGATCCCGGCATAGCCATAGTTAGACACCAGGGAGGCATTCAGGCGCTTTTGGACTGCGGCTACTTCGATCATTCCGGCTAGACCCGCAGCGGATCCGCCCAAAAAGCACACCGCCAGGGTAAGTTTCCCCACTGGCAGCCCAGCGATGCGGGCGGCACGAATATTGCCCCCTGCAGTACGGGCGGCAAAGCCAAAGGTGGTGCGTTGAATCAACACGTAGGCAATCACGCAGGCAATCAGTCCGTAAAGCAGCCCATAGTGGATGCGGCTACCGGGCAAATTGCCAATCAGTAGGGAGGGATCCAACTCTGCGGAAGAGGGCTTGGTGACAAACGCCACATCTCGCATTGGCCCCTCCACCAGGTGGTTCATCAGGGCGATCGCAATGTAGTTGAGCAGCAGGCTGCTGATGGTTTCATTGACGCCCCGGTAGTGGCGCAATGCCCCTGCCAGGGCAATCCACAGCCCCCCGGCCACGATCGCCGCGATCGCCATGGCGATTTGGGTTAAGGGTGCCGGTAAGGCCGTGCCTAACTGCAGTCCTGCCACCACCGCAGCCAACCCCCCAATTACCAAGGCCCCCTCGTTACCGATAATCACCAGCCCCAATCGGGCGGGCAAAGCGGTACAGAGGGCGGTCAACATCAGCGGTGAGGCCCGAATCAAGGTGTTCTGCCAAGCACTCCAACTGCCAAAAGCGGCTTTGTAGATCGAGCCGTAAACCGCCAGAGGGTTAGCCCCCGCTAAGGCGCAAAACACCCCAAAAATCAAAATAGCAGCCAGCAAGGCCGCCGCAGGCAACGCCACGGCCTCTAGGGGACGTCGCCAGCGGTAGAGCCAACTGGCGGGAGCAGCCTGTGCGATTGCCATTAGCCGTCGATGCTACCCAGAACCCCTTCGATCAGGTAGTCCATTTTTTCCAGTTCAATGTTGTCCTGCTTATAGCCTTCGCCCTCAGGGATGACCACATCGCCGCTGTTGCTCTTGAGCCCGCCGGGATAAATAATCAACTCGCCAGCGATCAGCTGTTCCAAAGCGGCATCCGCTGCCGCCTTGGCCTCATCAGAGACCGCCGGACCGTAATCAGACAGCTTACAGAAGTTATCGGCCAACCCCCCCCGCAAAATATGGTCAATATCACCCGCCATCAGAGTTTCACCGGCCACAAACTGCTCACCCAAGCTGGTATAGATGCTCTCCCAGTCCCATTCCGCCCCAGTCAGATAGCCCTCGGGAGCCAACGGACCTTGGTTGGCGTGGTAACCCGAGCTGAAAATGCCCCGCTTTTCAGCGGTTTCCATCACCACCTTGGGGCTGTCAACGTGGCAGGTGACCACATCAATGCCTTGATCCGCCATGCTGTTGGTGGCTTCTGCCTCTTTGACCGGTTCAGCCCATTCCCCGGTAAAGATCACCTGGGTGGTGATATCGGGGTTCACCGACTTGGCCCCTAAGGTAAAGGCATTGATATTGCGGAGCACCTGGGGAATCGGCTTGGCCGCCACAAAACCTAGCTTGCCGGATTGGCTGGCGTAGCCCGCAATGATGCCCGCAATGTACTGGGCCTCGTCAATGTAACCAAAGTAGCTGCCGACGTTCTCGGGATGGGTGCCCTCTTGATAAAGACCGCCCGCATGGAAGAACTGCACCTCTGGGAACTCGGTTGCCAGCTCCAGAATGTAGGGGTCAAAGTAGCCAAAGGAGGTGGGGAATAGCACCTTGGCCCCGTCGATTTCGATCATGTTGCGCATGGACTCCGCCACGGCAGTGGTTTCAGGGACGTTGGCCTCTTCCACGATCTTGATGCCTGGGACATTGGCGGCCATGGCTGCGGCCCCTTCTGCATGGGCCTGGTTATAGCCGAAGTCATCTTTGGGGCCGACGTAGATAAAGCCCACCACCACCTCGTCCGATGCACTGCCCCCTTCATCCGTTGCGCCCGTGGAATCTGACGACGGCGCACAGCCGGTGCTCAACTTGGTGACAGCACCGAAAGCCGTGGTCGCGAGTAGGCCGCGAATGACCTGGCGTCGAGAAAATCCGAGGGGGGTGCGGTTGGGCATAAGAGTCTCCTCACGAGATAAATAGGGCAATCCAAGGGAAGCAGTTGCTTTCTCTACAAGATTGGGACTATCAGGATTTTTTTTTGTATCGTATACGGCACTTTTGTCTAACGCGTATCTTATCCGAACGGCCCCTGGGCACAGTAAAGGTACCGTTCAGCCTCCTAAGCGCGCCCCTTGCTTCGCAGCGAGGCACAACCAATATGACAAATGAGCCAACCCAAGATCAGCCCATCAACGTTATCTACATTGCTGGATGGGGACGGAGTGGCAGCACGCTGTTAGCCCGTATCTTGGCCCAGTTTGACGGCATCACCCATCTAGGTGAACTTAGAACGCTTTGGGTGGATGGGTTTAAACACAGCAACCTCTGTGGCTGTGGTCAGCCTTTAAAGCAGTGCGGTGTTTGGCAAGCCGTGATTGGCTCAGCTTTTGGCGATATCGAGGAGATCGATGCTAAGGCTATGACTGCCCTAAGGCGTCGTCAGGAACCCCAGAGTCAGAAGCTTTTGAAACTGTTGATGTTACCTGGCCAACAGCAAAAATTCATGACTGAGTCAGCGGCCTACCGCACGGTTTTAGCAACGCTTTACCGATCAATTCATCGGCATCATCAAGGGGCGACCATCGTCGATGACTCTCTGCATCCCGGCTATGCCTATCTGCTAAATCAGGTTGCCAATATTCAGCTGCATGTGGTTCATCTTGTGCGCGATCCTAGAGCCACTGCCTATGCTTGGGCTCATCGCCAAAAGCAGGGGCTTGGCATTTATCAAATCCGCGACAGTGCGCTGGGCTGGGGGCTGCGAAATACGGTCACTGAGCTTTTGGGCTGGCAGCGCTCAGTTCCCTATATGAGGGTGAGGTATGAAGATTTTGTTCAAAACCCCCAGGCAACCGTTGACGCAGTGCTAGCCCTGGCACAGGTGACGCCAAGGAATTCGCCTTTCGTTGGGGCTGCAGAGGTTGACTTAGGAGTAACTCACAGCGCCTTTGGGAATAGCGATCGCTTCAATACGGGGCGTACCCCCATTCAATTTAGGGAGATGTGGAAACAACAGATGGCTCCGGAGGAAAGGCGTCAGGTGACCCGTTTGACCTTGCCCCTGTTGCTAAGGTATGGCTACCAACTTTAAGAAGTTCTACTCTCAAGAATGAGTCAAAGACTTCAGGGAAGCGTGGTGTTCCCGACGGCGATCGCTGGTTTTGACCTGAGTAGAGTCCGCCGTTGCCACCAGCTCATCTAAGAGCCGATTTACTTTTTCTACTGGGTTGCAAGCCTGTTTACTAGAGACGCGATCATCCACGATTCAGTGCTCTCCGAGCGCGTTTACTATTTACGCAATTTAAAATACCGCAAACTGATTAACCAGAAGGGAGACACCCCTCACCCCCCATTGCTTCCGTGTATCTTGAGTAACATTCAACATCTCTTTAAGGGTGACCCTAAACCCCTCCATTACCCTGGATGTATGCCCCTGAAAGCCCTGCCTATATCGGTCTAAACTGTTTTGGCGTCTAGCAATATTCTGATTGTCGACGATTCCCCCAATAATTTGAGGGTGCTATCTCAGACCCTAGCGGGTCAGGGGATAAAGGTGCGCTGCGTCAAAAGTGGTTCCATGGCCCTGGTTGCGGTTCAAAACTTCCAACCAGATCTGATTTTGTTAGACATTCGCATGCCTGAAATGGACGGCTACGCCGTTTGCGAACATCTCAAGGCGAATGGGCAAACGGCAGAGATCCCAATCATTTTTTTAAGTGCCTTGGATGATGCTATAGACAAGGTCAAAGCCTTTGAAGTGGGTGCTGCAGACTACATTACAAAGCCGTTTCAAGTTCAAGAGGTCTTGGCTCGGGTGCGGCATCAATTAACTATTCAGCAGCTACAGCAGCAGCTACAGGTCCAAAATCAACTGCTGTCCCAGGCTAAGGAAGCGGCTGAAGCCGCCAGTCAGGCCAAGGGCGCGTTTCTCTCACGCATGAGTCATGAACTCCGCACCCCGCTGAATGCGATTTTGGGCTATGCCGATTTGCTGAACAAAGATATGGCCCTCGCGGCTGACCACCGAGAAAGTGTGGGGATTATTCAAGAGAGCGGCAGACATCTACTGTCCCTGGTGAATGATGTGCTGGACATGGCCCGAATTGAAGCGGGTCGGGTCGTCATTAACCCAGTGGCAGTGGATATTCAAGCCTTTTTGCAGGGGCTTGAGCAAATGTTTCAACTACAGGCTGCAGCGAAAGGGCTGTTGCTTAAGGTGGCTTGCGATCGCTCAGTCGCCCCCTATGTCACGGTTGATCGCAACAAGCTGCTCCAAGTTTTGATTAACCTGCTGGGAAACGCCATCAAATTCACGATAGAAGGCGAGGTTGATCTTCAGGTTTGGCAAACAGAGGACCCGGGATGCGCCCCGATACGGCTCCATTTCCAGGTTCAGGATACGGGGGCAGGGATTGACTCGGCTGAACTAGACGGTCTCTTTGAAGCCTTTGCCCAGACAGAACGCGGGCAGCGATCGCCCCAAGGTACTGGGTTGGGCTTGGCCATCAGCCAAAAATTTGTGGAGCTGATGGGGGGAGACATTGCTCTGACCAGCCAACTGGGGGTAGGCACCCAGATAACGTTTGATATACCGGTCGAACCCTCTACCCTAGAGGATTTGGAGACCCACAATGAAGGGGCATTATGCCAGCCTCAGAGATTTGTTTTAGCGCCAGGTCAACCCCGTTATCGCCTGCTGGTGGTTGAAGACAAGTGGGTCAATCGTAACTTGTTGGTGCAGATCCTCAAATCCGCTGGGTTTGAAGTGAGAGCTGCAGAAAATGGTCAGCAAGCCCTCACCCTTTGGCAAGATTGGCACCCCCACCTGATCTGGATGGATATGCAAATGCCGGTGATGGATGGTTACGAAGCCGCCAAGACCATCAAAACCCACTTGCAGGGACAGGCCACGGTGATCATTGCACTCACTGCGAGTGCTTGGGAAAAACACTGGCCCGTGAGTTTAGACGGGTATTGCGATGACTTTGCCCGCAAACCCTTCCGGGATCAGGAGATTTTTGACAAACTCTCCCAGCATTTAGGGGTGGTTTTCGTCTCGGCGGAGAACGAGCTGCGATCGCCCCCAGGTTCTGCGCCCATACCAAGCAGTGGGTTAGATTTCAGCCAACTGCCGCAACCCTGGCGAGAACAGTTCTACCAGGCGACGCTGCAACTTCACCCTGCTTTGATGTTGCAGCTCATTGGGCAAATTAAGGTAGAGCACCCTGACTTGGCCCAAAGCCTCACCCACTTGACTCAACAGTTTCAGTACGAGCGCATTTTAGCGATCCTGTCTTCTGCCCGTCCTTAAGTCGGCCTGGGGCATCTCGCACCGCTGACATTATGTCCTACGCAACCATGAGCGATCTGCCCGCTACCGAGATCAATATTCTTGTCGTCGATGATACACCGGCCAACCTGCGGCTATTGGCTCGCCTGCTCTCAAGTGAATACGTGGTGCGCCTGGCTCTGAGGGGCGCTTTAGCCCTCAAGTCGATTTACAATCGTCCTCCCGATCTGATTTTGCTGGATATTCGGATGCCACAGATGGATGGCTATGAGGTCTGTCGGCAGTTAAAGTCTGACCCCAAAACCCGTGATATCCCGATCATTTTCTTGAGTGCTTTGCAGGATAGCTCCGCTAAGGTCAAAGCTTTTGAGGTGGGCGGTGCCGACTACATCACTAAGCCTTTTCAAGGGGAAGAAGTCAGTGCTCGGGTCCACCATCAATTGCAGTTGCGGCAGCTTCAAAAGCAACTGCAGGAACAACAGCAGGCACTGCTGGCTCAAAATCAACAGCTTCAACAGGAGATTTGCGATCGCCAAACTGCTGAGACTCATCTTCGGCGCACCACCTCACGCTTGACCACCCTGATTGAAAACTTGCAGGCCGGTATTTTGGTCGAGGATGAAACGGGTCAGGTTGTCCTCGCCAACCCAACCCTGTGCCATCTTTGGAATCTCTCCGGCTCTGCCCAAACCCTGGTGGGGCAAAGTCGGCTTCAGGTTGCCTCGCAGTGGCAATCATCCCTGATAGATCCTGAACTTGAGGGCAAGCGGGTTGAAGCTATTTTGACCCAAGGTCAGGTGGTGGTGCGAGAAACGCTCACGCTTAAAGACGGTCGCATCCTGGCCCGAGATTACGTTCCCATCGTTACAGATCAAGGACAGCAAGGTCATCTCTGGCAGTATCGAGATATTACTGAGCGCCAAATCGCAGCTCAGAACTTGCTCAAAACCTCTCAAACCTTGGCTAACTTTAGCGAGAGCCTGCGGGAGCTCCATCGCCTCAACGTGACGGCCTTCAATACCTTTGAAGCGCTGTTTGAAGATTACCTAGCCATGGGCTGTCGGGTGCTGGGTTTTGCGGGCGGGTTGGTCAGTGTTATCGAGGGGAAAGACTATATTGTTCAGGCTATTCATGCCCTCGATGGTACTGACCAAGCATTGCCCTCTGGTACCTGCATGTCCCTCAAGGATGCCGCCTTTTGTGGCCAGGTCATTACCCATCAAGTCACTGCCACTTATGACCACAGGGGTCAGTTCCCTGAAATGCGCCAGACTGATGTCTGTCAGACCCTGGGCTGGGCGTCCTATATTGGTACCCCCATCTGGGTTGACAATCGAGTTTACGGCACCCTCTGCTTTTTCTCAAAAACGGTTAGACCTGGGGGCTTTGAGCACCATGAGCAAGAGATTATCGAGCTGATGGCCCAAAGTATTGGTTGGTTTATTCGCACCCAACAGATTCAGCAGCAACAGCAGGCCGCGGAAGCCGCCCTCAAGGCGAGCGAGGAGCGCTTTCGGCAGTTGGCAGAGCACATTGAAAGTGCATTCTGGATTCGAGATTTACCCCAGGAGCAGCTCAGCTACGTTTCCCCCGCCTATGAACGCATCTGGGGCCAGATCATTAATCCCCCCACCCTCAAGGATCGTCTAAACACAATTCATCCCGAAGATCGCCCTCACATAGCAGACGTGTGGAATCAGCAAGGGGAGCAGGGCTATGACGAGGAATATCGAATTCTACGCCCCAATGGTCAGGTGCGGTGGCTACAGGATCGGGCTTTTCCGATTCGTGATGAAATGGGTCAGACCTACCGTATGGTCGGCATTGTAGAAGACCACACGGAGCGTAAGCGCCAGGAGCGATCGCTGCAGCTCATTTTAGAAAAAACGGCTGCCACCACCGGAGCCGAGTTCTTTCGGATTCTGAGTCAGTACCTCGCGGAAACCCTGGCGATTCCCTACGTGATCCTCACCCAACGGCTGGAAGCAACCCCCGAACAGGTCGAAACCCTGGCGTTTTGGCAGGGGGATCGCCTCGGCGAAAATTTTAGCTATGCCCTGCAGGGCACCCCCTGCGAGCAGGTTATGGCAGGAGAAATGGTGTTTTGGCCTGAGAACATCCGCAATTGCTATTCCCAAGGTGCGGACTTAGCAGCCCTGGAGGCCGAAAGCTACTTAGGCGTGCCGCTGCTGAATTCGGCCCACCACGTCGTCGGGCATTTAGCGATTTTAGACACCCAGCCCATGGAGGCTGATCCCACCCGAGATCTGATTGTGCAAATTTTTGCTGCCCGAGCCGGAGCCGAACTTGAACGTATACAGGTCGAAACCGCCATGCAGCAAGCCCGAGACGCTGCGGACGCTGCGAACCGGGCCAAGAGCGCGTTTTTGGCTAATATGAGCCACGAATTGCGTACGCCCCTGAATACGATTCTGGGCTTCACCCAATTGATGATTCGTGAGGGCGACTTAACGGCTCAATCCTTAGCCAATCTGAACATCGTGAATCGTAGCGGTGAGCATTTACTAGAGCTGATCAACGATGTTCTAGAAATGTCGAAAATTGAAGCGGGTCGTGTTTCGCTGCACCCCGCCCGCTTTAACTTGCATTACCTTCTCAATAATTTGGAGGATATGCTCCAACTGCGGGCGCAGGCCAAGGGATTAACGCTGCGATTTAACTGTGATGCTGAGGTCCCGGCTTACATCGAAGCCGATGAGAGCAAGCTCCGCCAGGTGCTGCTAAATCTGTTGGGGAATGGCATCAAATTTACTAAACAAGGGATCGTGAGTTTGCAGGTGCTGAGTCAATCCGCCTCGAAGGGAGCGCCTGCCGACCCTGAAGTGATGCTTCAGTTTACGATCGTCGACACCGGTCCTGGCATTGCCCCCGAAGAGGTCGATCAGCTCTTTGACCCCTTTGTGCAAACCACCACCGGCCAACGCTCCCAAGAGGGTACTGGGCTGGGGTTGCCGATTAGCCAGCAGTTTGTCCGGCTGATGGGGGGAGAGTTGACCGTTGCTACCACCCTGAATGCGGGCTCTACCTTTACGTTTACCCTGCCCGTTCGCAGGGTGCAGCCTGAGCAAGCCCGAGCCCGTCCGCGATCGCCCCAACGACTCGCCCCCAACCAGCCCGACTATCGCATCCTAGTGGTCGAGGATCATGACGCCAACCGTGAACTATTGGTGCGCCTACTTAACCGCAGCGGATTTCTGGTCGAGGCCGCCCAGAATGGTCAGCAGGCTCTGGAACTAGCCCAACAGTGGCGACCTCACTTAGTCTGGATGGATATTCGCATGCCGGTGATGAATGGGTATGAAGCCACTCGCCGAATTCAGGCGGCGCGCCTTGACCCGTCACCCGTCGTTATTGCCCTAACTGCCAGTGCCTTTGAGGAGGAACGCGATCGCGTCATCGCCGCAGGCTGTCAAGACTTTGTCCGTAAACCCTTCCGGCACGATGCCATCCTCGAAAAAATGGCCGACTACTTACCGATTCAATATCTCTACAAAGAGGAGATAGCGGTGGCCCATGAAGCTGAAACCACCCCCTTAAGGCCAGCTGGCGACACCGAAATTATTATGCTTTTGCGGCAAATGCCCCGATCCTGGTTGCAACACCTGCAGACAGCAGCGATGAAAGGGGCTGATGAAGCATTAATCACCTTAATTGAGCAAGCGCCCTCAGCCCCAGCTCCCCTGATCAAGCAGTTAACCGATTGGACTTTGAACTTTGAATTTGACGCTATTATTCACCTCATTCAAGCGGCAACGCCCTTGGCGGAAACGACTCCAACAACGGGTAATTCTTAGGTCTAACCGGAGACTGGCGTTTAGGGTCTACCCTTGGGCCTATGATGTCTGACCCTAGGTTTTTGAGATCGAGAGGCTGTCCATGAAACCCCAACCCGTCGAGTTGTCTAGGGGTGAGATTCTGATTGTGGACGATACCCCTGATAACCTGCGCTTACTGTCGGCAATTTTGCGTAACCAGGGCTTTGAGGTCCGTAAGGCGTTAAATGGCAAACGGGCGATCGCTTCAATTCAAGCCGTTCCGCCGGATCTAGTTTTGCTCGATATTCGCATGCCTGAAATGAATGGTTACGAGGTGTGCGAGTACCTGAAGGCGGATGCTGCCACCGAAGACATTCCCGTCATTTTCATTAGCGCCCTCGACGACACCTTAGACAAAATCAATGCCTTCGCAGTCGGGGGGGTGGACTACATCACCAAACCCTTTCAAGA
>ERZ1740060.547-NODE-547-length-18929-cov-7.341528_pt1 | contig 18929 bp, 21 predicted proteins | sample MGYA00581743_ERZ1740060 | MGnify/ENA primary metagenome ERZ1740060 (study PRJEB43018, sample SAMN04849235) | marine metagenome | isolation source: floating plastic debris | place: Pacific Ocean | collected 2008-08-27 | study: EMG produced TPA metagenomics assembly...
GCCTCCGAGAGCCAGACAGACGCCCAATCCTTTGAGCCCCTTGAGCCGCTGGCTGACGGGTTCCGCAACTGGCAGAAAACCGACTATGTCGTCAGCCCAGAGGAAATGATGTTGGATCGTGCGCAGCTTATGGGTCTGACAGCGCGTGAGATGACCGTTCTGGTTGGCGGCATGCGGGTTCTGGGCACCAACTATGGACGCACCAAGGAAGGGATGTTCACGGATGAAGAAGGGGCCTTGACCAACGACTTCTTCGTGAACCTTACTGATATGGACAACACCTGGAATTCGGTCGGGGACAACATCTATGAAATCCGCGACCGCGCAACTGGGGAGACCAAGTGGACAGCAACACGTGCTGATCTGGTCTTTGGGTCCAACTCGATCCTGCGGGCTTATGCGGAGACTTATGCCCAAGATGACAATGGCGAGAAGTTCGCGCGTGACTTCGCAGACATTTGGGCGAAGGTTATGAACAATGATCGCTATGATCTGGTAGCCTAAACGGAACGCCGCGTCCGACATCTTTCAGGCGCGGCGTTTCTCCAAGCCAATGGGACTGCCAAGCCCCGTTATACAAAACCACTCATCTCACAGACTAGGATACTGCGATGCAATCCACTGATGAACGCGACACGAGACAGGCAATCCTGAGAGGGTTTATGCTGAAGTGCCCTGCCTGTGGTAAGGGAAAATCCATTCACAAATACCTCAAAGTCAAAGACAGCTGCGACTACTGTGGGCAAGAACTGTATCACGCTGTTGTTGATGATGGGCCAGCTTATTTTACCTTAATGACTGTCCTAGCGATTATCTTTCCGTTTTTTGCAATCATCTATAGTCTTGGTAACCCCAGCCCCCTTGTAGTGGCACTGTCGCTGATGTTTATTTCAACAGCGCTTGCTCTTTGGTTTCTACCCCGCATCAAAGGCATCTTCCTTGGGTTGCAGTGGGCCAAACGCTTGTACGGATTCTGATCTGAAATGACGATTTGGATTGGTTTGCACGTCACTTGATTGAACATCTCGTCGCCTGTTTTGTAGCAGTCCCAACCCGGGCCAAAGCGTCGACAAATGAGTGGTCGGTTTGACGACGCGCGCTTTGGTATAACGGAAGATATGCTGCGGTCGCGAAACAGATACTGCGTTAGCAAGGGTGGAAACAAAAATGTCAGCTTTGTCCCGCGATGTGTGAGTTCACCGACCGACGGATTTTGCATCTGCGGCGAATGTCGGTAAAGCGGGCTGCGACCGCAGCATCGCGGACACCGGTCGAGTGTCTGGTATGGGCCGCTAAGGTCTTCCAGACACTGTTTGCCCTTGGATATGCGTATCAAAAAAGGCCTCGGCAGGCCATTTTCATAGAGCATTTATCTGCTAGTCTTCCATTCCACGGAATGTGCCACGAGGAGCATAGCCAATGCTAAGTGCCTTTGCGTCGTCAGCTTCGAGTACAAGCGCTTCAACCGCTGGATGATAAGCCTCCGGTTAAGTGAGAGGGCGAAGGCTAGACCTACGAGAAGATCTAAACGGTGACAGACTGATTTCGTGCAGGTTTGACCCTCTAATGCTCGATATGAGCGTCATCCGAGACGTTAACTCTAACCGACCCGGGCCACGACCCACATGCACCAGGGTTGGAATTGAGCGCGCTCTGAGGCTCATTCCACGCGAAACCTTCAGAAATCCGAGCCTAAACTGAGCCGAAAGGCAGATATCGACCCTGAAGTTTTCACCTAAGTCACTGAAACCATTTGGAGGCGAGTACCGGAATCGAACCGGTGTACACGGATTTGCAATCTGAAATTTAAGCAAATCATGGTTGAACATAGTTTCGCTTATTCTTGCTTTAGCCTTTGAAAATAAACAAAATATGTGGTCATATTGTAACATAGCATATCTCCCTTACGCCCGCGATCTTTGAGACTAAAAAGAGACTAAAGTGAAACTCCGCCTCACTGTCATGGCCATCAAGAAGCTCACGAACCCTGTTGATGGGCAGGTCACCCACTGGGACGAACTCACCCCAGGTTTTGGTCTTCGGTGCTCGAAGAAGAGCAAATCGTTTGTGGTCATGTACGGGGAGAAACGGAAGCTCAAGACGCTTGGGCGTTACCCCAACCTGTCCTTATCTGATGCCCGGGCCCAGGCACGCCGGTTCTTTGTTGAGTATGAAGCCGGAGCGTTCGTCCCGGACGAGCCGTGCATTTTGTTTTCGGAGGCGAAAGAACGGTTTTTGGCGGACTGCGAGGGACGCAACAAGCTGCGTACGGTCGCAGACTACAAGAGACTCCTTGATAAGCACTTCCCTTTTGATAAGCGATTGGACGAAATCAAACGCAAGCACGTGATGGCTGTGGTGTCTGGACTAGCTAAGACGCCGTCTGAGCAGTCCCATGCCTTTGTTGCCATCCGTACAATGATGAATTGGTGTGTTCGTCATGGTCTGATTGATTACTCCGTTGTGCCGAAATTGACGCAGACTGCTCCAGCCCGTGATCGGGTGCTTTCGGACAGTGAATTGCGAGTGGTCTATCTGCGGTCGTTAGAAGTGGGCTATCCATTTGGGCCGATCGTTCAGCTCCTTATCCTCACCGGCCAGCGTCGTGGTGAAATCGGCGAACTGAGGCGTTCATGGATTGAAGCAGACCTCGCTACCCTTCCCACTGGGTTTGCGAAGAATAAGCGGGAGCATCGGTTTCCTCTTGGGCAGTTGGCTCAAGATGTAATTGCAGCCCTACCAGACACCGGCGATCTACTCTTTCCTGCCAAGACTGACTGGGACAAGCCTTTCAGCGGATGGGCCTGGCACAAAGCACGGTTCGACAAAGACCTTGAAGATGTAGCGGACTATACACTGCATGATTTGCGTCGAACGTTTGCGACAATTCACGCCAAGATCGGAACGCCTATCCACGTCACAGAAAAGCTACTCAATCATGTGACGGGTACCGTGAGCGGCGTCGCCGCTGTCTACAACCGCCACACTTACCTCGAAGAGATGAAGGCTGCGGTAACAGAGTACGACAAATACATCGCCAAGTTGAAGGCAGGTTGATAGTCTGGAGGCCTCTCGGGAGACTTGTCTAACCCCGAGCATCGCGATGCTCTCATTCATGGAGCTATCGTGATGAAAATCCTTTGTAAACGCCAGGTCAAGGAGCTGGTCCTGTACTCACCGCAACACATCGCACGTCTGGAGAAGGCAGGCCTATTCCCCAAGCGGATACAGCTGGGCCCGAACCGCGTAGGTTGGGTGGAAAGTGAAGTGCTGGAATGGCTCGAACAGCGGCTTGAGCAACGCGAACGATCAATCTGACACTCCTGAAAAGGAGCTGGGTGGCTGGGGTTGCAAACCTGGCCACCCATTCAGTGTATAGCTGTCGTTGGTGGTATCAAAGCAGCTGTAAAGCTGCTTTCCGTGAGCGGACATCCATGCGAATAGCTCTTTTCGAAGCAGGAAAGATTTTTACCATGGCTGAGACCGACAGAACCGAACCGGAGCTTTCAAAGGTCGCAGATACGGTACTGAAGATTTCAGCTCTTGTAGGTGTCGCGGCCGCAATTGCTTCATTCGGCTACAATTTCGCCCAATGTGCGGAAGACTACCTTGATGTCGCCTTATCTATTCCAACGTTCCTGCTAGCCATGTTCGTTTTTGGCATTGCCCTCGGGCTAACAGACGAGACGTTTGGTAATTTTCGCGATATGGACTTTTCAGCCGGATCATTCTTTTCAAAAGCGACCAAGCTCTTCCTGTACTTGCTTGGATACCTCATGGAGGTGTCGTTGTTCGCAGTCGCGTTTTACTCGTTCCGCGCAGCAGGCAATTTCCCTAACTGCCTACCTTAACGTCTCGGCCCAAACCGGACCTTCGACCTCCCTTCGCGATGCTGCGATGCAGCCCGTCAGAGAAGACATTCGCTGAAACTGCATGAACCGAGAAATGGCGAACTCACAGATCGCGGGACTTTGCTGCCGTTTGCTGCAGCTGCCCCTATGACCGGTTTGCAGAGATCGCGTGGTTGGCACACTGATAATTGATTGCCCAACCTTAGGTGACAACCTGCCCGATAAACAACCTGACGCAATGCAATATCATTCTCGGAATGCTCAGCCGCACAACGCCGGTTTTCTATTTCTGGCGTGTCTTGCAACAAGCTTCTTTTGTAACCTGCCAAGAGGGATATGCCTTGCCGGTACAGAGCTATAGTCAAGCTTTGCCATCTCTGGGAAAATGGTCAGGATTTCGTCCCTTGCGTCATCGCTAAGGGCTTTCAAGGCTTCCGGTCCCGTGTACAGACTTTCTGTTGGGGCGCCTTCCGCGTAGATCAGCTCATGCTGCTCAAAAAGGAAGTGATAGTATTCGATACAGTCAACAGCCTCATCAACATAGATCCCGGGAAGTGCCGTTAGCTTAACAGCCGAAACAAGGACTTCAGACCTGCCGAACATGCGTTCGGCAATTTTAGACCGAACAAGCATCCGGTGTTGTCTTGAAACCAAAAGATCACGTTTAGGCAGTCCATTGCCCAATGCGCCCTTCAAGATACGCACGGGGCGCAGGCTCGGGGTCTCTTCCAGATCGCTCGGAGCGTATCGTCGACAACCGATCCAGATAATTTTCCGCAAGCCGTGTTCGATTGTGAGCACGCGATCTCCAACCGCAAATGCTTCGACAGGTCTTTCGCCTAGACTTCCAGCCACTAAGGTACCTGTGGTCAGGCATGGGATCAGACCGTCTTCAAAGGCAATAATACCCACGACCTCGGTCGTATGGTTTGTCTCTCCGTCCCTTGATTGTTCTTCGTCAATGAATACGCCGACTGTGTTGTTGGTCTGGCTCGCGATCGAAACGGTTGCTGTATCTGGGCCATCGAGTGTTTGTGTCTCGGCCAGAACAACACTATCCGTAAAGGTCGCGCCCAAACCTAACGTGCTGACAGCATTTGTTACGGTATTGCCTGAAACGCTCGCCGTGCCACTCGTTGCGTCTCCGCCCGCCTGAATAGCAATCCACCCAATGGTTTCAGCGCCGTGGACGCCGTCCTGACCCTCTTCCTCTTGTAGGGTGAGATTGAAGCCTGCCGCCGTGATAGCCGACGGGTCGCTATCGACTGTTGTCGTATCATTGATTGACATCACCGACGTCAGGACAACGGGAGGATCCGTAAAGCCTCCGCTGAAGGTCGCGTTCCCACCGGTGTTCTGCCCGGTACTCGCAACCGAAGTTGTTCCGGCCTCAATCGTCCGTCCATCTGGAAGGGTATGCACGCCTTCTTCGATGGCCAGCCAATTGATCGTCTCAATGGCCCCATGGGGACCGTCAAGGTATTCCCATTCCTCCATGATAAAGGTGAATGACGTTGTGTTTCCATCGGTGTCGAGCGTTTGACCCGTCAGACGGATGGTGATGTCATCAGCGCCGTTGCTGGTCGCGGAAAAGGCGAATACTGGATTATCGAGCGGCTCTGTTAGAGTCACGGTGATGGGCTGGTTCTCAACCGGCGAACCCGTGGTTATGCTGCCTGCTTCACCAATCGCCATACATTCTTACAAACTGAAAATCCCAGTTTGCTCCCTCTTTCTTGCTGAAAGCCCTTCAAATAATTACTGATCTTAATACAGGTTAACATAGAATTCATAATTGCGTCCGCAGCAAGCCCGTGGGGGGGGATTCACCCTCTCTTCGACGGCGCCCCATTCCTCAACACCACTCCACCGTACGCGGCGTTAACCGGCCTTCTGCGCGACACGTGTCTGTACGGAAACCCGACAACAAGCGTAGGGTGGGCATATCATGCCCACCATCCTTCCGTATGACTATAGACCGTCGCGCCAACGGAGTTCTATACGTAAAGCGGTCCTCGGCGCACTTTGCAGCATCGTTCACTTTGGGCTCGCAGCCGACCTCGGAGCAAGCGCAGCATCGGGTGGACTGATCCGTCGCCCGCAGACCAGGACCACCCTTTGCTGCCGTTTACTCGTCGATCAGGTGTCTGCGATCACAGCCCGCTTTGCTGATGGGGTGGATGGCTCCTGCTCCCACCGGCGTCGCAATGCGCCATAGTGCAGGTGTCAAGATCTGCTTATGAGAGGAGCCACCCCACGCAAGTTACCACAATCGGCGTTGATTTGGCGAAGAACGTTCTCCAGGTCCACGGGATCACCGCCACCGAGGAGGTTGTGTTCAACAAACCCCTGCGGCGGGCGCAGTTTCTGCCCTTCTTTGCAAAGCTGGAGCCTTGCCTGATTGGCATGGAGTCTTGCAGTAGCGCCCACCACTGGGCGCGAGAGCTCACGGCCTTGGGCCACGAGGTTCGGTTGATCCCGCCCATGTATGTGAAGCCATACGTCAAACGCGGGAAGTCTGATGCAATTGATGCCGCAGCAATCTGTGAAGCGGTTACGCGTCCGACTATGCGCTTTGTTGCGATCAAGACAGTCGAGCAGCAATCCCTACTCTCGCTGCATCGGGCGCGTGATCTTCTGGTGCGCCAGAGAACGCAACTCATCAACAATCTGCGTGGTCTGGTTGCCGAGTTTGGCATCTTTATCCCGCGAGGCCTCGCCCGGGTGATTGGGTTTGCCGAGGACATCACACTTGGTGAAGTTCTCAATCTGCCCGACATTGCCAATGAAGTGATCCATAATCTGTGCGAGCAACTCATGGCCCTGCACAAGCGGGTCCGCTGGTACGAAGATTGTGTCAAACAAGTCGCCAAAGAGGATGCGAGCGTTCGTCTTCTTCGCACGATCCCCGGTGTTGGCGCGGTAACAGCTTCTGCAATCATCGCTAGCATTGGAGACGGGCATCAGTTCCGCAATGGTCGGGAGTTCGCTGCCTGGCTGGGCCTGACGCCGGTGAATAAGTCCAGCGGCGGCAAGGAGAAACTGGGACGGATCACCAAGATGGGTGACCAGTATTTACGATCGTTGCTCGTCGTCGGCATGACGTCATTGGTCCGACAAGCACGATCCCACCCCGAACGCGCCAGCAAGTGGCTGACATCATTGCTTGAACGCAAAGCCGCCCGCGTCGCAACTGTCGCGATGGCCAACAAGACCGCCCGGATCGTCTGGGCAGTGCTCACCCGTAACGAACCCTACAGCCCACGTGCTGCCGTCTGAGACGAAAGGAACATCGAGTTAGCAAGACCCGCGAGATGATGGTGCATAAGTCTGCCGCCAAAACCAGGACACTCCGCCGAATGGCGCGGGCATCATAGCCCGCATTGCTGATAGGAACTTGGTTTGCGGAACCCATCAGGGCCAGCGGTCAAAACCGCGCAAACAGGCCGGACACATGACTGCTTCTGACAAATGCACAAATCAGATCAAAAAGGACTTGCTATGCAGGGGCCATACACACACGCCGTTCGCTGCAAACGCGAAACGTAACGGGGTTTAGAGGTCCGGATCGCGGACAGAAGCAGTCATTGATCTAGCGGAACTTATGCAACACGCAACGCCCTTTGATGTATTTTGCTACAGAGCTGCATCTGATTTCGTTGATGCCGTTCAAGCAAGCGCTTCAACTTCTTGCCGCCTACGAAGGTTCTGGCGGGGCTCATGGCGTATATTTCGGATGGTTTGAGCGCTTTTTGTATCGCTCTCATTTCTGCGCGCTGAAGGTCGCGAATTGTGTTCCGCCCCAGGAACAAACTCTCTGTCAATATCCCATTTGCCTCAATAATCGAATGCTTACTCAGCAAGATATGAAAGTAGGTTAATGGGCTATCAGTTTTCACTCGCTGAATGCCGTTGAAGCCAACAAGCTGAGCTGCTGGTGCAAGAACCTCGTTTGCACCAAACATCCGTCCGGCAATTTTGGACCGGATCAACATACGATGCTGCGGAGATACATATAGATCTTTGCTGTTGGGGGCAGGCGAGATTGCGCCTGCAGGCACATGTATTGGTGCGTGCCGCGGGTTTCGTTGCAGTTGCTCAACTGAGATTTCCCGACGGCGGACAAACACGACCGGCAAAGCGTCACAATCGAAAACCGTGACAGGTTCGCCAACCACGATTTCTTCGACCCGCTTGTACCCCATTGGCGTAGTGATTTGAGTTCCGGGCAAAAAACACGGAGGCCCAAGCTGGTTGGTCAACAGTGGCCCTTGCGTCGTTACAAATGTCGAAGAAACGAACTCTCCATCTGCCAGGACCTGTCCGTCCGTGGGAGTAAAGATGACGCTGCCATCGCTAATATATAGTGTGGTTCCGACGTACGTTACCTCGCCAGTTTCCTGTAAGAAAACCGTAACTGTATCGCCTGGCCAAGATGCTGTGATATCAAGACCCGCAACTGCATCATCGTCAAACTCATCGATATCGCCATCATCGTTTTGATCGGTCAATGTAAACTGTTGAAAGGATACTGCTGTTCCAAGGTCAGGAGGGTTGGCTGGATCGAAAGTATAGAATTGGTCGGTAAAGTTAGTCGGCATTTAGGCACCAGATTAGGCAAAGCGACCTCGCTCTAACGCGTTCAGGTAAAGAAATGCCTAAGTGAAAATACTGAGGATTTCTTGCCTAGTGTCGTTGGGAACTCTCAACAATGGCGACACGCATTCCCAGACAACTTTTGCGGGGGCAGAGCACCATAGTCTTGCCTTGGATGGTGAGGGCTAACTACAATCCCTACAGAGAGAGTTTTTTAACAACACTTAGCGGGCCGGAGAGCGGTTTTCGACTGACGTAGCTCGCGCACGATCCGTCAAAAAGGGCTCAGAGCCGTCGTTGGATCGGTCGCAGCATGTGCGCCGGCCAGGCAGAGCCGTTCCGGCAAGGACGGCCCAAACCCGACCTTGGCCAAGTCCCACCGTCGCTGCAGTGCGACCCGTCAGACCGGACATTCGCTGCGAGCACACGACTAGCCGGTGACTAGGTGCCGTAGAACAGCCTGAGCGATGTCTAAGGTGGGAATTGCCAGCATGGCATATCCCCCAACTCCAAACGCCAGGGAGCATAATCGAGCGGGCCTATAGGTATGCATCATACCGTCCCACCACTCTCTAGCGAGAAAGCCTATGTAATCGCCATGCTGCGAGAACATCTGGGCTCTGACGTCTGGCCTATAACCTGAAACCAGTGGCTTCTTGGAGCGCTGCTTACCCAAAACCATCCAAAAAGCCTCGGTTCGTTCGACCCACGTTTCAGAATGAACGCGCTCTTCTATTTGGGCGAGTTCGTGGACGCTGTATCGCTGCCGTACCAATTCAGAAAATTCTAGGCCGTTTTTGGAGGTCTCCAACACTTCTGGACGAAACAATCTGTATGTTAGAAATGAGAAGAGCACGAAGAGGCTGCCGAAGAACACCAATCGAAGTTTGATCAGTCCGTCCAAGAGGAAGGGCGACCTGTCAGATTCGCCAACGCCAGCTAAGGTATCGAAAGAAACCATCCCCGCGATTTCATCGTTAAACAGGATCAGGTAACCTGCTACTGGTATGAGTGCCACGACCCGCGTGAAGTCGTTGTTTGCAACACCTTTCACGGATTCCCAACGCACACCTTTCCAATCTGTACTCGGTTTCATCAACAAGCACCTCCGCAAAACTCGGCACACCCTACAATTTGATACACCAAGCGCCATCAGAAAAGGGCCCGGCCCATTGCGGATGAGGTGGATGGCTCCTGCTCCACCGGCATCGAACGTGCCAAAGTGCAGTTGTTATCGACTGCTAGGAAAGGAGCCACCCAATGACAGTAAAGACTGTGGGCCTTGATTTGGCCAAGGACGTTTTTCAGGTGCACTGCGTTTCTGCGACGGGACGCAAGATCATCAACAAGAAGATCAAACGCGCAAAGCTGATCTCTTTCTTCGAGACATTGCCGCGATGTGTGGTCGGGATGGAGGCTTGCGGCTCGTCACACCATTGGGCGCGGGAACTCAGCAGGCTCGGCCATGACGTTCGGTTGATGCCTGCCGCCTATGTCAAACCCTATGTGAAGCGCGGCAAGACGGATGCCGCTGATGCGGAAGCGATCTGCGAAGCGGTTCGTCGACCAACGATGCGTTTCGTCGAGATCAAATCAGAAGACCAGCAGGCTGTACTTGCCATCCATCGTGCGCGAGACTTGGTGGTCCGCCAGCGCACCCAGGTCGTGAACATGATCCGCAGCATACTGCGGGAGTTCGGTCATATTCTACCAACTGGCATCGAGGCTGCGTCGAAGTTTGCCCGGGAACACGGCACCGAAGAACAGTTAGGCATGCCAGAGATCGCGGACGGGATTCTCGGCGTGATGTGTCATCAACTGAACGGGCTCAATGCGCGGGTCGACGGGCTGACCAAACTGATCGAGCAGCACGCTTGGCTCGACGCCGATGCAAGACGGTTGATGCGCATGCCTGGGATCGGCCCGATCACAGCCTCAGCTGTCGTCGCCACCATCGGCGATGCAAAACAGTTCGAGACCGGCCGCGATTTGGCGGCCTGGCTGGGCCTAACACCATTGAACAAGTCCAGTGGCGGTCGAGAGCGCCTCGGGCGGATCACAAAGAAGGGTGACCGTTACATCCGAAAACTACTGATCATCGGAATGACGTCGCGCGCGCTCATGGCCAAGAACAGCCCAGAGAAAGCCGACACCTGGACCGCGAAGTTACTCGACCAGAAACCCTTCAGGCTGGCCACGGTCGCCATGGCCAACAAATCTGCCCGGATCATCTGGGCAATCCTGACAAAGGGAGAAGAATACCGGCAGCCGATCGCCTGATCCTGCCAAGAGATGCAAGACGATTGATGTGATGATGCGAAACGAAGTCAACCAAGAGTAAGGACACTCCGACGAATGTCGCGGCCTCCGAGGTCGTTTAGCCGATAGGAACCTTGCTCGCGGAATTCATCAGGGCCAGTGGCAACTGCCACGCAAACAGGCCGGACACACGACTGTACTGACAGACCATCGCAATCTCAGAAATCGCTTGCAATGCAGGAGCCATCCACACAGGACATCCACGGCCACCTCTGACGCTGCAGCGCGGCTTCCTTGAAGCCGACTTTGGCCGTCAGTGCAGCATTTTGATTGGCCGGTCTGTTGGTTGTCCATTTAGCGGGTTTTACAGAACTTGGGCAGCCTCTTTCGAGACTGCCCAACCAAAATGCAATAACGAACGCAGTGTTCAGTTTAGAAAGGTGCAAACCCATCACTTGCGGCGGATGGCACTGTCCATCGCTCTGCGGCGCTCACGGTGGTGGGTGCCGCGCTTGGATGCGGTATTTGACCGTTCTCGCCATAAAGCCACAGGACAAAATTGGACCGTTCGCCTTGTGTGATTGGCATCGATTCATGCGGCACTGTTCCGTGGTGGATCAGGGCTGTGCCTGGCTCGAAAAACAACTCACTGACTTGTCGCGTTGCATGATCGAAGAACCGTACGCCCGAGCCTGAGAAGTCTTCGCCGGGCAAGTTGAGGTTGATATTCAGCGTGACCGACGACGCATCCGTGTGGGCGCGCAGTGACGTATCTGCATCCGCTTGCCACTGGATCGAGAAACCGAAGGTTTGAGTGTCATAGCCCATTACATCCGGGAACAGCATCCGCGACACAGGCCGCATGTAGCGGTCCATCAGGCCTTTATAAAAGTCCTGAAAGCTGGGTGCGGCGAGATACCCTTCGGACCGAGGATCGAGCATTGCACCACCGCGGTTCAAAGAGATCCCGTATGGCGGGCGTAAGGGGATATCCGCATCGGCGGCTGCTTCGAGGTATGCGCGCAGCGCGGAAAGTTTTTGTGGGTCAAAGAACTGGGTCTTGTAGACGCCCGGAAACACCTCTTCCCAAAGATCGCGCACCGCGTCTTCCTTGGTGGGGTCGTCCCATGCGGCCTCGACCGCAGTACGCAGTTTTGCGTCGTATAGGGCGCTATCGAGTGTCAGGTCCGCGCCATCGCCTGTCTTCTCCCAGTCTGCCCAAGCCTGAGCAAACAGGTCGCTGTTCTGGTTCCAGAACGTGTTGACCGACGGGTGGCGTTGTAGCATGGCCTCACGCGATGGACGGTCCACAGCGCGGGCGGTTTCGAGTGCGTTGACTTGCATATTACTTTCCAATTTCGTGAAGGCTCGGCAGATTTGATGCCGGGGATACTTTTAGGACTGCGATTTAGCCGATTTTGGCAACGGCCTCATTGATAGCCTGCATCACCTCAGCGGAATGTCCGGCATCTAAGGCTGCAGCATGAGGATTGGCAAAAGCGCCACTGTCGTTGTCGAAGTATTTCCCGCTCGCGTCCGCAAACGAGGCGCCCAGTGCAGCCTCGCGCAACACATTAGCGCCGATCTGTAGATCGTTACCCGCCACGCCAAATCCTTCTTTGACCATCTTAGATGCCAACAAAGAACCCGGGTTCACCGCGACGGCAACTTGGGTCTTTGGCAGCGTCTTCGCCATCTCACGGGTCCAGATTGTGATTGCCAGCTTGCTTTGCGCATAGGCCCCCATGTCGTCCAAAGGCTTACGTCCATGTAGTGCGTCGATATCAACCGGGGCCTGCGCCGCAGATGACAAATTCACGACGCGTCCATCACTTGCAAGGATCGGTAGCAGAGCTTGCGTCAAAACATAAGGCGCGAAGGTATTGACCATGAAACGCGCATCATAGCCATCGTCTGTCATCGTATCGCGCAACTTCAGCACGCCTGCATTGTTGATAATGACTTCAAGGCTGTCATGGGCTTTGCGGATGTCTGCGGCCATCGCATGGACTTGGTCCATACGCGTCAGATCAGCGGAGTAGATTTCGGTTGTCCCATCGATTTCCTTAGCGGCTTTCTCAAGCTTTTCGGCGCTGCGGCCATGGATGAGGATCGTGTGCCCTTCGGCCGCCAGTGTTTTAGCGGTCAACTGGCCGATGCCATCCGTGGCACCTGTGATAAGGATCGTTTTGGTCATGATGTTCGCTTTCGTTTGTTGTGTCAGTAGCGCACAAGCGTGCGGCTCTCGATGCTTTTGCGGATTGTTTGGATGGATGGGTCTTCGACCATATCCAATGCGCTGTGTGCGATAGAGGGGCGGCCTTGGTTGTCGTAGATGTTGAAATAAGCAACCTCGTCGGGCGTCATCTTGGACATGTAGAGCCATTCGTGGTCCGCGTTTGCGGCCAGCCCCATGATCTGCCCTTTGCGGTCAGGATAAATCAGATCAAGCAAGATCCAGTCTTCCGTGGCGACGCTATTCGGTCGGATAAATCCCAACGGTGCTGAGTTGATCGCAGCATCTACTGGACGCCAGACATTGATGAAGGCGTAGTGCCCTTTACTCCATTCGGCAGCTTTATCTGCACCCAGAATGTCGATCAGGCGCTGCTTGGCCCCATCAACGCTGTAGTCGCTGTGAACGTTGCGGGCGGGTTTGCGCACGGCCTCTGGATCATCGATGCGCACAGTGTGGTCAAACACGATGACCTCGTGCGCGCCGATTTTGTCCACCAGCAGCTTTGTAAGTTCGTCGTCATAAGTGGGCTGCCAACTGGACGAGTCGTCAAACGAGTTCACCTTAGTTGGAGATAAAGCAAACCCAACAGACGCCTCTTCAAGGCGTGTCGCGGCCTGCTGTCTGCGGACATCCGTGACCGCGACCTGCGTCGGTGCAAGCTCCGGCGCGATAAGATTGCCGACGATGCCACCCGCATCCAGCTCAAACGCCTGACGTTCGGGTTTATGAACATGGTAATTGACTGTCGCTGTCTGTGTCATCGGCTCGTCCTCTGTCTCTCTCAGACTTGTAGATACACCCCTCAATAAATATAAAAACTAGCAAGATATGATTTCACTATTCCGAAAAAGTATAAAATGGACACGCAAAGCCTCCGCCTTTTCGTTCTCGCGAGCGAGACCCTGAATATCAGCGCAGCGGGCCGGACATTGGGCATGGCACCCGCCGTTGCAAGCACGCGTATCGCGAAGCTAGAGCGGCTATTGGGCGCTGAGTTGTTGCACCGTTCAACGCGCAAGATTTCGCTATCATCCGAAGGACAGGATTTCCTTCCCTACGCCCGCGAGATGATTGCCCAAGAAGAGGCGGCGCTCGCCGCCCTCGGCCAAGGGCAGTCGAAAATCAGTGGCACATTGCGCTTTGCCGCCCCCAGCACATTCGCCCATATGTACATCGCGCCGCTCTTGCCGAAGTTCATGGACGCCTATCCTGACCTGACGTTGGACATGTACCTGTCCGACGCGCAGTTTGATCTGATCGAAGGCAGCTATGACCTTGCCTTGCGCAACGCGGTTCTTGAAAGCAGCAGCCTAACGGCCCGAAAACTCGCCGACGACACGCGTATCTTGTGTGCATCTCCCGCCTACCTCGAAGAATATGGCACGCCGATTAAACCAGACGATCTGAAGCCTCATCGTGTGATTGCGTTTCGTAATCTAGAACCGCGCCATCTGATATCAAAAGACGGCACACGGGCAGAGTTGGACCCAAAACAATCAGCACATCGGTTAATCTTAAATGACGGGTTGACGCAGAAACGCGCGACACTGGACGGCGCGGGTATTTCGGTAAACTCGCGGTGGCTCGTCCACGAGGAGATCGCAAGCGGCGCATTGATACACGTGCTTTCAGACTATAAGATTGTCAACCAACCCGCGCTTTGGTTGATCTACCCAAAAAGCAATGTCGTCTCAGCCAAGGTACGCGTCTTCATGGACTTCCTTGTTGCGCACATAGGGAAGGCACCAGTTTGGGCGGAAGGGTAAAAAACAACCTTTCATAGCCAACGCAGTATTGGTTGAATCTGGTTCCTTGCGGACCCCGGATCCTAGCCGGGGTTCTATGATAGGTTGCCTTGGTCAACGTCGGGTTGTCGTTGTGGGAGGGCATGGCGGATCGGAGGATCAGTCATGGAAACACCAAACTTACCAGCCATTCGTGCGCTTCGCCCCGCTTGGAACAAGGGCCGAATCGTTGGCCAGAAACGCCCATTAAAGCCAAAGCATGTCTGGGCGATCAGGGTTCGACTGGAGCTCGCTGAGAACCATCGTGACCTCGCCCTCTTCAACATGGCGATTGATAGCAAACTACGCGGTTGTGACCTTTGTCGCATGCAAGTCGTCGATGTGATGGCGTCAGGCCAGATCAAGGAGAGGGCGTCGGTGCTGCAAAGCAAGACGCAGAAACCCGTGCGGTTCGAAATTTCGGAGGGTACCCGAGCATCGGTCGCAAAGTGGATGGAAGACCCGTTAATGGTTGGGTCGGAATACCTCTGGCCTGGCCGCTTTCACGAACGTCTGCACATCTCAACCCGTCAGTATGCTCGGATCGTTCGGGATTGGGTCTCCTCAATTGGCCTTGAAGCAACCGCATACGGCACGCATTCGATGCGCTGGACCAAAGTGACGCAGATCTATAAAAAACGGGCAACCTGCGCGCTGTCCAACTGTTATTGGGGCACACCAAGATGGATAGCACAGTTCGGTATCTCGGTGTCGAACTTGAAGATGCATTGGCGATTTCAGAAGCCATCGAAATCTAAAAGCGAGGGCCGCTTACGGCCCATTGCTGCCGTTGGTCACGACATGGCCTTGCTGCGATGCAGAGCGTCGAACCAGCCATTCGCTGCAAGCGCAAACGAATATGCCGCTCACTCCGCAGCATACTTTCTTCTGATGTTTTTTGCCGCTCTTACGGTATCGGTCACTTGCAGGCGATATTGATACATCTGCCAACTGACTTGGTAGATCTCTTCCACCATTTCTCTAGTGAATGAGTCCAACACCATTTTGACTGTGGCCTTCTTCGGAAGCAGCAGTGTCCCGCCCAACCATTTGGCCTCTTCTTCCGTGTTTCTGTCGTATGCTCGTTCGCCGTTGTCTTTGATCGGCGTTTCGAGGTCGTGACCCATGATTATGTGCGCAAGCTCATGCGCCAGATCAGAGTTCTGGCGGCGAGGATGGTGAAAATCGTTGTGATGTATTTCCTTATAGCTGCCGTCTGAGATTATCAGACCAGAGAAAGGATCTTCTGGGTGGCTGGCCCAGTAGTTCGTAATCTCTGATGGCAGTTTTGGGTTGTTGCGAATGCCAAAGACAGGGACGCCTAGATGCTCTGCCAGCTTACGCGGACACAACGGCGCGTCCGGCCTAAGATCTAACTCCGCTCTGAATTCTTCTGCATATCGCTCTGCTTCTGCCTTGAAACCGTGCTTGAACTTATGTCCCATCTGCTCTGCGTTTCCTCATATCTTCGTAGAGCGTTTTGATCATCAGCTCCATTGTTTGAGCGTCTTCACCGCCGATGTGTCTGTCCGCACGAAGCAGGGTGGTTATCTCTGCAAGCGTATCTTTTTGTGCTCGCGGAGTGCCGGTATCGCGATAGAACTGGCTCACATCTAAACCCGACCAGGATGCCAGCGCCGCAAGGCTATCGACGTCGGGTCGTTTTCCTTGACCCATGCGGGTCAAAGTAGAAGCCGAAATTTTGGCTTTCTCTGCAACTTTCTTCCAAGAAATCTCTCTATCTCGCCTGATTGCATCGAGGGCTGCATAGAAGCCCTCCGCATCAAAGAAATTCGACATGTGCTCTCCCGTCTCACTCTTGCAATATCTCAAGAATCGGATATCTCTGCAATTGCTAACTAGCAACACAACGTCATTATAGCAACAAAGGAGCCTGCTATGTACGCTTTCAGGATTGTTGATGCGGCAAGCGGTCAGTACCGTGTGCGCTTCACCTACAACTCCGAAATCATGGTGTGGTCAGAGAACTGCACTACCAAAGACGCGGCCAAGAGAAACATCTCTTCGCTGAAATCAAATGCGCCAGGCGCGCCGATTGTCGATCTTACAGTGGGTGAGGCAGCAAGCGGGTACCGTTGGGAGGTCGTCAAGTCGAGTGATGGTCAGTACTTCACCCGCTTTGTGGCATCGAATGGTGAAACCATGGTGCGGAGCGAGCGCTACACCCAAAAGCACAACGCCAAGAATTGCGCGTCATCTGTCTCCAGCAACGCGGGCTCGGCTCGGGTCATCGATAAGACGGAAGCTCGGGCGGCGTAGCCGATAGAAAGGACAAAGAACTATGGCAAAGAAGAGCAGTAGAACACGTGCAAGAAGTACCATCTCAGGTCGCTTCGTCACAAAAGCGCATGCAAAGCGCAGCCCTCGAACGACCGTCAACGAGCGCGTCGGTGGAGGTTCAACTCATGGATCAATGCGGAGCGCCGTGACAGGGAAGTTTGTCGGTAAATCGTATGGCAAACGAAATCCTCGAACGACAATGCGCGATGGGTAACCAAACGAAGACAACGAGCATTATGTGAGCGGATCTTCCAAAAAGTCTCCGCTCACTCGCACCACATCTTGGGCAGCTAGGTGGATAACCAGTCCGCCAGATCGATCCATCCGATCAAATGTAGCGCCCGAAAGGAACAGGTGGCATGGTTCGGCCCTTAGGCGATCTTTAGCGTGCTAGTCGATTGCTGCGATCGCAATCCGCATTGCTGCCTTTCGCTGCGGCTAGGGTGTACGCTGAAATTTAGTCCGTCGAGAGATTGTAAATGTGCCGCGGCATCATCACTTAAAGTTGAACAACTAAAGATTAGGGCGTTTTGATGAATAAGCATTCGGACATCGGATACGGGTACAACACAGCGATTGAGAAACTGGCGGAGGAGCTGGCAGTACCACAAGATCGCTTTGATCAGGCCGAAAGTCGTTACAAGGACCTTGGTGAATTCCTACACCGCGCCGAGTCCAAGGTGCGTGAGTTCGATCCAGACGTTTATGTTCAAGGTTCCTTTGCCTTGGGGACCCCAATTAAACCCGCATCTTCAGACGAGGACTATGATCTGGACATCGTCGTTGCATTCCGGTCCTTGAACAAAATGTCGATCACGCAAGCTGATCTGCGTGGGCTTCTGAAGGATGAGCTTAAAGCGTATCGAAAAGCTCGCGGTATCAGTAGCGAGGTGGGAGAGTCCCGCAGATGTTGCACATTGGTATATGCCGACGGAGCGCAGTTTCACATGGATGTGCTGCCCGCTGTGCCGAACGAAGCAAATATGCGTTTGCTTTTGTCTTCATACATGGCCGACGAAGCCCTGGCTGAAGGGGCAATTGCCATCACCGATTCCGACGAGACAGCCACATACAACGTCATCACAGACGACTGGCCTCGAAGTAACCCACGTGGCTTTGCTTCCTGGTTCAAATCGAGACAAATCGAACAACTGAATGAAAGACGTCGTGCGTTCTTGGATGCGCAAGGCAAAGTGACCGCCAGTGTGGAGGATGTACCTGTTTTTCGGGTCCGGACGCCTCTCCAGTCCTCGATTATGATCCTCAAGCGGCATAGAGACGAATGGTTCGCTGAAAGGGATCCGGATTTGAAGGTGATAAGCATCATCTTAACGACGCTGGCCAGCCACGCTTACTCCGGTGAAAACAGAGTATCAGATGCAATAGCGAAGGTTCTTCGCGACATGCATCTCGCTATAGAGCAGCGAGGTAGCTTATCTTGGATCCCGAACCCGACCGACCCTTCTGAAAACTTTGCTGATCGCTGGGAAACGTATCCAGAGCGGCGGACGGCTTTCTTCAAGTGGCTAGAAGCCGCTCGGCAAGATTTCGGCGCGGTGCAAAAGTTCTCTGATGCAGGCATCGTCTTGAATGAGCTTGGGCGTAGCCTCGGGAACCCATTGACGGAAGCAACCCGCTCAAGAGTCGCGTCGTCAGCTGGATCGCGCGCGGCAACAGCCGCACCAGCTGTCGCGGGCGGTGCCTCCGCTCCTGGCCTTGTGTTTGGTGAAGAAGAACGCAGACCAACGGAGCCTAAGGGCTTTGGTTGATGAGCCTCGCCCAGAATGAAGAGCGGCTAGTTCGAGAGTGTGAAGAGATTTCGGCGCTAGAAGGGCTTTCAGATTGGCTCCAGGATGGTAGTTTAGGCCAAGATAGAAACGGCCTAGTCTGTTGGTCCTT
>ERZ1740060.548-NODE-548-length-18816-cov-24.148286_pt1 | contig 18816 bp, 14 predicted proteins | sample MGYA00581743_ERZ1740060 | MGnify/ENA primary metagenome ERZ1740060 (study PRJEB43018, sample SAMN04849235) | marine metagenome | isolation source: floating plastic debris | place: Pacific Ocean | collected 2008-08-27 | study: EMG produced TPA metagenomics...
CCTATCTACACCCTCGCCCCCCTCCCATCTCTACCCTCTACTCCCCCACCCCTCTGCCCGCCTATTCTCCCCCCCCAAAACCGTGTCCTCCTTCCCATCGGCTAAATTAGACCTAAGCTCAGGAACTCAAGCGATGAGTGCAGAAGCCGTTCTCGAACTCGCAGATTCCCTCGTTTTCCGCGCTACCGGCAAACATCTCAACGATTTGCAGCGCAAAATCTTGCAGGCGGTCTGGCGACGACAAACCTACAGCGAAATCGCCCGACGGCTGCGATATACCGAAGGTCATGTCAAAGACGTGGCGTCGCAAATCTGGCAGGCCCTGTCTCAATCGCTCGATGAACGGGTCACCAAAAGCAATAGCCTGACCGTGTTAGAACGTTCGTTAAAACAGGCCAAGGGAGCGTTACCGCCCACCCTGCCGTCGCCCGTTGCTGAAGCAGCTCACTTTGTCGGACGAGAAACGGCGATCGCTGATCTGACGCAACTGATCGCCCAGGGCCATCGGGCGATCGTGCTGCAGGGAGAAGGCGGCATTGGCAAAACCACCCTGGCCCAGCAGTTTTTAGAATGTCAGCCCTGGGATGTGGTGTTAGAACTGCTGATGGCCAAGGAAACCGCCAATATTACCCCCGTTGAGCAGGTGGTAGAAGAATGGCTGCGGCAAGATTTTCAGATTGAGCCGGGACAAGACTTTGGCGTCACGCTAGACCGGCTACGGCGACGGCTACGAGAGGTGCGGGTCGGCATTGTGATCGACAACCTCGAACCGGCCTTAAATGCCCAAGGTCGATTTTGGCCGCAGCATTCTCGCTATGGCGACCTGATGCGGGTGTTATGTGACCCCAAGGGGCAAACTGTGACGCTGCTGACGAGCCGCGATCGCCTCTGCGAACCGGGCGTCACCGTTACCCATTACCGCTTGCCAGGGCTCAGCCCAGAGACGTGGCAGCAGTTTTTTGAATCTCGGGCGATCGCCCTCTCACCCGAGACGTTGACGGCGATGCACCGCGCCTACGGGGGCAATGCCAAAGCGATGAACATTCTCACCGGGGCGATCGGCGGTGATTTTGACGCCGATGGTGATGCCTACTGGCAAGCGATCGGCGCTGACCCGTTGACGGCACTCGATCTGAAAAATCTTGTCACCAGTCAGGCCAATCGACTGCAGGGGTTAGACGCCGATGCCTATCGACTGTTTTGTCGTCTGGGGGCCTATCGCTATCAAGATGTGCCCCGCGTGCCTGTAGAGGGACTGCTGACCCTGATGTGGGATATTGATCCGGCGCGACATCGGCAGGTCATCACGTCGCTGCGCAATCGCTCCCTCGTAGAAAGCTACAAAGGCCACTATTGGCTGCATCCCGTTGTGCAGGCAGAGGCGTCAGAGCGGCTGCGGCAGAGTGGCGAAGCCACCCAGACCCACACCCAAGCGCGGCAGTTTTGGACCCAGCATGTCACCACTATTCACACAATTGCCGAAGCCACTCAAGCCTGTGAAGCGTACTACCACGCTTTAGCGATCGCCGACTATGGCGGGGCCGCCGAGGTGTTGCTCAACAGTCGCCATAACCAGTGGGGCCAACATTTGACGCTGGGCAGTACCCTCTATCGCATGGGGTTACTGCAGCCCGCGATGACGGCGATCTCGACGCTGCTGCCGCATCTGCCAGCCGATCAGCGAGCCAGCGAGTTGCGCAACATTCTGGCTGACGTGTATTGGATTTCCGGTAAGATTCACGCCGCGATTTCAATGCAGAAGCAGGCCCAGGCAATTGCCCGCCAAGGACTAGACGCCGCCACCGCCACCACTGCCGATGATCATGCCATCTACTGCTGGCGCATGTTGGAAGTGGACGCGCTGCTCAGTCTTGGCCTCTACCATCTCGATTTGTGGGAACTAGCCGACGCTGCCGGCTATTTTCGCGCGGTGATTACCGCCGCCAAAGACACGCCCCAGCAAAGCTGGGCTGACAAAGCCGCCCTCTGCTTAGCCTTAGTGGCTTCCCATCGCCTGCATGACAACGACCTCACCTGGGGCGATTCACCCCAGGCAATCGCCATGCCGCTGGCTGAGCAGGCCTATGGCACGATCGCCGATACTACGCGCCCTGAATATACGGGGCGATTTGCCTTTTTCATTCAGCTGTTAGCGCAGACCTATACCAACCTGGGCAATGTCGATCGCGCTGCCGAGCTTTATCAACGGGCGATCGCCTTTGCCGAAGAAAGTCATTACGTACAGGTCAAAGCGAAAGCGCTCGTGGGTCGGGGTAAACTGCGGCGACGACAGGGAGAATTGGCTGTCGCCATTCACGCGATTGAGGATGCCCTCGTGCTGCTTGAAGAATTGGGGGCGCAGGGGGACCTGGCGGAAGCCCACTATCAACTAGGCTTGGCCTATCAACAGGGGGGTGACCCCGATCAGGCCCAGGTGCATTTAATGAGTGCCATTCACCGGTTTGAAGCGATTCAAGCACCGCGCCAGGTAGCCAAAGTACGAGCCGTGTTATGAGTCAGCATCGGCCATGATTTTGGGGACTTTGATGAAATCGTCTTCGCGATCGGGCACGTTGCTGAGCAGACTTTCGCGATCGCCAAAGGTTTCTAGCTGATCCGGTCGGTTAATATTGCTGACTTCGATTGCGCGGGTGGTCGGTGCCACATCGGTGGTATCCAGCTCGTTCAACTGCTCAACGTAGTCCAAAATGCTGTTGAGCTGAGTGGTGAACTGTTCTTCTTCGCTGGTTTCTAGTTCTAGGCGAGCCAAATGAGCAACTTTTTGAACCTGTTCGAGATCAATCATGGTGAAGGTTATGCGAGTTAAGAAGCAAAAGAAGCGGTAGTGAAACGACGCGACCGGCGATTGAAGATTTGCAAGACAGTTCGCCTAGGACGTGTCATCAATTAAACTCGAAAGCCTGACGCTATGGACATTACCGCGCCCGTTCCGTAAACCTGGCTAGAGGCTGAACCGTTTTCAGCATCAGGACTCAGCTGCTAAATGATGACAGCCTCTAGGCAAATCGACCAGTTAGAAGAAGATGTCGGCCTTCATGCGACCCGTATTCTTCAGCCAGTTTTGCGCCTCAATGTAGTTGTTCGGCGCAATCCGAATCGCTTCCATCCAATAAGTCGCGGCTTGGTCAAATAGCTCGCTGGCGTCTTGGACGTTGCCCGCTGCTTCAGCCTGTTCACCCTTGTAGTGATAAATTACGGCCATATTGTTGAGGGCCTGACACAAGCGTGGGTTCAGCGCCAGGGCCTCTTCATAGCGCTCGAGGGCGATGGCATGCTCACCATTGCTCGCGTTAATCAACCCCATGTTGTAAAGAATGAAGCTCTTATCGTAGGGATTTTCTTCGAGCTGCAGAGCCTCTTCGTAGTTTTCCATGGCTTCGGCATACTCGCCATCGGCCTGGGCCGACATGCCGTCACGGTAATACGCAAAGGCCTCTTTGGCGCTTTGGTTCGTGGGCATCATCTTGAGGATCATGTCAGCCATGACCGTAAAAGTCTTATCGATGAAGTTATCGTTGCGCTGAGTTCTGGGCATGACGAGCAGCAAAGTGCAGTGAACGAGTGTGTAACTACTGTAGCGTTCACGGTCGCGATCGCAAGCATTCACCTCGGCGATCGCGGCTAGCCAGAGGTAACGGAATCGCTAGAGCGCAGCCGCTGATGCAAAAATCCGACTAAATCCTCTAAGGTTTCGAGTAAAGATTCGTCAAATTCTTCGCTAATATCAACTTGAAACACATCGTAAAAATCGGCGCAAAGCTGGTTGGGCCAATCAAACCAGCAAACCAGAGGCAATTGCAGATCTTCGATCAGGCGATCGCTAGGCCGCAGCCGACCGACCTTGAGTCCGGAATAGTCCGGCAGTTTTGTGTAAAGAAAGCTGAGGAGCAGTTGCGCCCGGTCTCCGGTGATGGCTTCAGCAAAAAGTTGCGACCAGTCTTCTAACGATAAAGACTGACGGTTACGTAGTTGCCCATTAACTTGATGGCGAATGCCCGCGTCAGGACTCAAATCGGCATAAGTTCTGAGGCTGCGAAGGTAGTTGATGGCTGATTGCCACATGTCTGTTTGGCCTGGCGGCTGCGTGTTCTGAGTGTTCCCAGGAAACATCTTGGGGCGCTACTGATTTGTGGAATTCAGTATATTTGTCTGACCTCAGAGAAACTGGGTAAACGCCAGTCATTACGGGCATTTCTCGCGATTCCTCGGTCGCGATTGCAACAGGGCTTTTAAGCCACCCGATTCGGTAATTACGGTCTGCAGTCCTGCCGCGAGCGGGCGGGCGATCGCGTGAAAACACGGGCTTTACAGACGCCATGGCCTAGTCCAGGGGAATCGACGAGGTGGCTCAGAAGCAGGCTGTTGAGAGGCGGGGTCACCGGTCTCGCGATCTTTCCGACCACCGAATTATGGCGTCCTCAAGTTACACCGATGCTCTGAAACCAGGCCACAGATTTAGCTCCCCGGCCCCTCCGCCCCCGGCGTTTTCAAGAGGGCATTGAGAGTTCGATCATTGAGAACTGGGATTAAAGTCCGGAGACAAAGATTGAGAGACACCGAGCTGGCAAATCTGATCTCTAGGGTGGGCATCACGAACCGTCATGATAGAGAAGCCCAGTCATGCGCTGTTCCCGGTTGAAACTTTGACCACTGGGTTGTGACCAACTGCTGAAACGCTTGACAAAAGCGTTCCTCAGAAAAACGCTCAGCGTGCTGGCGAATCAGGGGAGCCGCGATCGCCGTGGGGTGGCGCTCAAACTGCTCGACGGCGGCGACCATTGCCTCCACTGTTTGCGTAGCAAAGAGCAGACCCGTTTTGCCGTCAATCACGCTTTCGGTTACGCCGCCTCGCCCGTAGGCAATCACCGGCGCCCCAGCAGCTTGAGCTTCCACTGGGGTGATGCCAAAATCTTCTTCAGCCGGAAACACAAACGCTTTGCAGCGTTCCATATAATCCACCACCACGGCGTCTGATTGATGCCCTAAAAACTGAATGTTAGATGGCGCTGTGCGTTCTAAGCTGGCGCGCAAAGACCCGTCGCCAATCACCACCAGGGGCAGGCCGAGCTGACTGAAGGCGGCAATGGTTAAATCGACGCGTTTGTAGGGCACAAACCGCGACACCGTCAGATAAAATTCCCCGCGCGGGCGATCGGCCCGAAAGCGCTGCACCGCGACCGGTGGATAAACCACCTGGGCGGGGCGACGATAGGTTTTGTGAATGCGGCGCGCCACAAAGCGAGAATTTGCCACAAAACAATCGACCCGATGGGCGCTGGTGACATCCCACAATCGCAGGTAATGCAAAATCAACCGGGTGAGTAGACTTTTGACGCCCCTTTTGAGTCCTGCCTGCTCCAGATATTGCCACTGCAGGTCCCACGCGTAGCGAATGGGCGTATGCACATAGCTGATGTGGAGCTGGTCCGCCCGCGTCACCACGCCTTTGGCCACAGCATGATGGCTAGAAATAACGATGTCATAGGCTGACAGGTCAAACTGCTCGATCGCGAAGGGCATCAAGGGCAGATATTTGCGAAACTGTTGCCGCGCCCAGGGCAATCGTTGAATGAATGAGGTGGTGACGGGTTTGTGCTGAATGAACGATCGCAGCTCGTCGGGCAAAAAATCAACCAGACTAAATAGGTCAGCCTCGGGATACAGCTTGAGGATTTGCTCAACCACTCGTTCTGATCCGGCATAGGCGGCTAGCCACTCATGGGCGATCGCGATTTTCATAACATCTAGCTGCGACAAACGACCCGGCGACGGCGTACCGCTGCCTTAGGGTTAACGATACGGTGAGCTGGCAAACTCAGCCTAATATCGCAGCAATATTCTCTTAAGGCAGTCTGGGGTTGGCAGCTTAGCCTATCTGCTGTCGCCGGTTAGTCAGATGGCTTTCAAAATATCCAAAATATTCCCCCATAAAATTTGCGTAGCCATAACTACCCAGCAAGAAGACTCTTCATTGAAAGGGCAACAGCATTCCACCTAATCACTCCCCGAAAGACGTGATTGAAACCTAACGAAAGTTTTACAATACAGACATTTCCATAGGCTCATTATTCAATAGGATTATTTAGAAAGTTCCTCTCTAAATCAATTGTTAAGTGGTCTTCGAAATACTTAAAGGAGAAACGAATGGCAGATAAGCACCCATACCTTTCAGGAAGCGGGCCTTTGTTTCAAATCATAGACCAGCTGAGAAAGTCGTTCCCAGCCGGAGGCGTGACGGCCGATACACTGAAAAAGCTGGGCCTAGCCTCTAACAACGAAGGATATGTGATAAATATTCTGAAGTTTATCGATGTTATCGACGACGAAGGCAAGAAGACAGAAAAATCCAGTGCGGTTTTCAATCAGCATGACGACGAGAAATTTCGAGAGAGGTTTTCTGACTTAGTGAGAACGGCCTACTCGGATCTTTTCTCACTTCATGGTGAAGAAGCCTGGAAATTGGATCAAGATTCCTTGATTCAGTACTTTCGCTCGAGCGACGGTACAAGCGCGATTGTTGGGAAGCGGCAGACGACTGTGTTTCAGGCACTTTCCGCAATTAGCGGGTACGCGGAAGCCCCAATTGTAAAGGGAAAGGCCAAGAAAGATTCGTCCAAGAAGAAGACCGTGACCAGAGAAGAAGTTCCTAAGAAAACGACCTCAGCTACGCCACTGCAAGAGTCTGCTACACAATCCTCAAATGGATCAGTTGGGGTTAATCGCAGTCGGGATTTCGGGCTTACAGTGAGAGTAGAAATCAACCTTCCGGCAGACGGTAACCAAGAGACATACGACATGATTTTCAAAAGTATCCGAGAGAATTTGATCGATGCAGACTGAATTACCCAGATTCGAAAAAATCACGAGGCGAGCACGCCAATTTACAGATGCTCGGGAGGTGGCGACGGCGTTCCAACACCCATTTGATGAACGAAATCTGTCGTCCGCACTACCAAGCATTGTCAAACACCTTTTCGATGACGGTCATTGCGCACAGGCAACATTTGAGGCTTACAAGTTCGTAGACAAAGAAATTCAGAGGCATGCTAAGTCTTCGAAGTCCGGTTTCAAGCTTATGATGGACGCCTTAGGAGGTACAAATCCTGCTATTCGCTTGAATCCTATGCTTACTGGCTCACAGCAGGATGAACAGAAAGGGTTCCAGTTCCTTTTCGCAGGTTCTATCCTGGCCATACGAAATCCCAGAGGTCACGAACACTCTTTGATGGATGATCCCGATGATTGCCTTGACCATCTTTCCTTAGCATCACTATTGCTCCGGCGCCTCGCAGAAGCAGGTTACACGTGAAGCTGGGCAGCTTACTCCGAAGATCAGTTGCCAAAAAAACACTGGCGGTCCAAAAGATATTGACATGCTGATGTCTGTGGCAAAACTCCAGCGAGAATTCCCAAATCTCAAGTCAATTTTAGTCAGAGAAATTGAGTGTGAGGTTAGGGAGGGAGAAGGCCATACTAGTATGGTGTCTGTTGTTCAATACATTGCCAGAAAAGAAGCCTGACATTGCGATGAAGCGTGACCTTCGCTTCGCTCCGGCCGCTGATAGCAAGCGTTAGGTGATCTTCTTTTGGTCGGTGAATCGTCGCGGGACAGGATGGTGAACCGATGTCGATCGCGCTTGTCTGGTGCTCATCAGTGAAGAGGATAGCGGCCCGTAGTGCCCCTGGGGCAGGATGATTCTGCAGACTCAGCAGCCCAAATCTGACCACCGGATGTTGGCAAAAAGGAAGTTCCTGCACGTGATAGAGTTTGATGCAAAAGGCTGCGGCGTCGGTGAACGGCGGGTTTCTATCGCGGCTCTGTGGAAGCAAATGAGGCGGTTAGCGTGAGTCAAAGGGTTCCTATTCTCGACCTAAAGCCCCAATATCAGGTCATCAAGGCTGAGATTAAGGCAGCCATTGACCGCGTGTTAGAGTCTGGCCAGTTTATCTTGGGGCCGGAGGTGCAGCAGTTTGAGGCTGCCGCTGCCGACTACTTAGGCGTGAAGCACGCGATCGGCGTCAACTCGGGGACGGATGCGCTGATCATTAGCCTCAGAGCCCTGGGCGTCGAGCCGGGGGACGAGGTGATCACCACTCCCTTCAGCTTTTTTGCCACCGCAGAGTCGATTAGTAGCGTTGAGGCCAAGCCGGTTTTCGTGGATATCGAGGCGGCGTCTTTTAACCTCGATCCAGCTCAAATTCGCGCGCAAATTACTGACAAAACGAAAGCTATTTTGCCTGTCCATCTGTTTGGCAATCCGGCGGCAATGGCGCAAATTCAGGCGATCGCCGCCGAATATCACCTCAAGGTGTTAGAAGACTGCGCTCAATCGTTTGGGGCCGTCTACCAGGGCGACTGTATCGGCTGCCAGCAGCAGTGTGATGATGGTCTGAGATCGCGCCTCACCGGCCAGCGGATTGGGGCGATCGGCGATGCTGGGGCGTTTTCCTTCTTCCCTACTAAAAATCTGGGGGCCTATGGGGATGCTGGCCTGATCACGACGAACGACGATGCGGTGGCAGCGATGGCGCGTCAGCTCAGAGTCCACGGGGAGAAAAAGCGCTATCACAACGAAATGCTGGGCTATAACTCGCGGTTAGATGCTCTGCAAGCGGCCATTTTGGGCGTCAAACTGCCCTATATCGATCAGTGGAATCAGCAGCGGCGACAGGTAGCTGAGACCTATAACCGACTGCTAGAGCCGGTGCCGAATATTGTCGCGCCGACGATCACAGCGGGTCACGTCTTTCATCAGTACACAGTCAGAGTTCTGGGCCGTCAGCGGGACGCCGTCAAGGCTTATCTTGCTGACCACGGCATTGGGGCAATGATCTACTACCCGATTCCCCAAGACCGCTTGCCCGTCTACGATGGCCAGTTTGCCACTTGTGCCACGAGCGAACAGGTTGCCTCTGAAGTGCTCAGCCTGCCCATCTGGCCCGAGATTGACGAAGCGACCCAAGTCCGGGTGGTGAGCACACTGAAGGATGCGATCGCTCAGTCGCAGCCATGAGGCGCTGTGACGGGGATTCTTGGTTTGTCCCCTATTTCCTGCAGCTGTACCACTCATACCAACGCTCTGAAACAAGACGACAAATCGGGCTCCTTTGCCCCCTAGCTTCCCTGCTTTTCCGAAATTCTATGGGGAGTCCAATCACGAAGGATCACGCTTACGCTTGATCGACAACCACCTGCTGCTTTTGGGAGTCTTCCTCTAGAGGTTGAGGCGATCTCTGCCGAAACTCTTGTGCCAAGATGCCGTATTTGGGGGCGAAGATCATGGCCATCACAAATAGCAGCGTCAAAAGCACCACGATACTGCCGCCGGTGGAGACATCAAAGTGGTAGCTCAGATAAGTGCCCATCACACAAGAAAAAACGCTGCTCACCACCGAGATGATCAGCATGTGATCGAAGCGATCGCTGAGCAGATAGCCAATCGACCCCGGTGTCACTAGCATCGAAATGACCAGAATAATGCCTGCCGTCTGCAGAGCCGCCACAATCGTCAGGGCCAGCACCAACAGCAGCGTATAGTACATGACCGGCGTTCGCAGCCCAATCGCCTTGGCATGGTTGGGGTCAAAGCAAAATAGCAAGAGATCTTTGCGGCGTACTAAAATCACCACCAGCGTGATCACACCGGCAATTAAGGTTTGGATGATGTCTGGTTGAGAGATGCCCAACACATTGCCAAACAGGATGTGAAACAGATCGATGTTGCTAGGAATTTTGGTGACCAAGACTAGGCCAAAGGCAAAGAAGCCCGTGAAGACAATGCCGATGACAGCGTCTTCTTTGAGCCGGGTTCTGGATTTGATATAGCCGATCGCGACAGTCGCCCCAAAGCCAAACACAAAGGCCCCAATCGCAAAGGGAATGTTGAGCGCATAGGCAATGACCACTCCTGGCACCACGGCATGGGAGATAGCATCCCCCATCAGCGACCAGCCCTTTAGCGTGATGTAGCAAGAGAGCACAGCGCACACTAGGCCCACAAAGGCACTCACCCAAATCGCCCGGACTAAGAAACCGTATTGCAAGGGTTCTACAATCCAGTCCCATCCGGGCAAGGCGGCAATGACAGCGCTCATGAACTGACCTCTGCCGACGGCAGCATGTGCTCTAGACTCACCATGGGTAGGCCGCCAAAGGTGAGTTCTAAATTCTCTTTGGTGAAGGTTTCTTGGGTGTTGCCCTCAGCCAAAATTGTGCGGTTGAGCAAAATCGTGCGATCGCAAAACGTCGCGATGGAGGCCAGGTCGTGGGTTGACACTAAAATCGTGTGGCCTTCATCCCGTAACTGCAGCAGCAGATCAACGATGCCCTTCTCAGTTTTGACATCGACGCCGGTAAAGGGCTCATCTAGCAAAATCACCTTGCCCGCTTGGGCCAGCGCCCGCGCCAAAAAGGCGCGTTTCTTCTGACCGCCCGACAGCTCGCCAATTTGGCGATCGCGAAACTGCACCATGCCCACCCGCTCCAGGCTTTCCATGACTAGACGGCGATCTTTAGCACGGGGCATGCGCAGCAGATTCATATAGCCGTAGCGCCCCATCATCACCACGTCAAACACGCTCACCGGAAAGTTCCAGTCCACTTCATCGGATTGGGGAACATAGGCCATCAGCTGCTGCTTTTGCGCCTTGGGCACCGGCAAGCCACCAACGCGCACTTGGCCCTGACTCGGGCGCAAAAATCCCATGATCGACTTAAACAGGGTGGATTTACCACTGCCGTTAGGGCCCACCAGGGCGGTAATAGTACCGGGTTCCACAGTGCAGGTGGCGTTATACAGGGCAAGGCGAGCATTGTTGTAGGTGACGCTCACATTCTCGACCGCGATATCCAGACGGGGCAGGGTTGCTGGCATAGTTAAGGTCAAACCTAAAATCTAGGGCGGGGTTGCAGACGGTAGTTTTATGGGCTTAATTTGGCTGGATGAGCCAGGGATGAATGCCCCTCCAATTCGCAGTTTTCAGGGGCACACTATTCTCCTGACTGCGTATTTGCGCCAGCCAATAGGCCGTTGCTAATGACCCGAGCGTCATATTCCAACAGGTCGAGGAAGGTCGGCACCGGGCCTTCTTCGGTTGAGAGGGAATCGACATAGAGGTTGCCGCCAAAGCGCGAGCCCGTGGTCTCGGCGACCTGCTTTTGCCCCTCATCATTCACCGTGCTTTCGCAGAAAATTGTCGGCACGTCATTGGTTTCTACCTGTTCGACCACGCTCCGCACTTGCTTCGGGGTGAACTGCTGCTCGGCGTTGATGGGCCACATGTAAATCTCTTTCAGACCGTAGTCGCGAGCCAGGTAAGAAAAGGCCCCTTCACAGCTCACCAGAAAGCGCTGACCGTCTGGCACCTGCTCTAGATCAGCTGCTAACTGGGCATCAATGGCGCGTAGTTTTTCGCTATAGGCGGCCGCGTTGGCGTTGTAGATATCGGCATTCTCCGGGTCGAGTTCGACAAAGGCTTGGCGGATGTTTTCGACATACACCAGGGCATTGCGCGGTGACATCCAGGCGTGAGGGTTGGGCTTATCGGTGTACGGGCCGTCGGCAATGGGAATCGGCTCAATGCCTTCCGTCAGTAACACTGAGGGGACATCTTCGACATTGCCTAAAAATTGCTCAAACCAGCGCTCTAAATTCATGCCGTTGTAGAGCAGCAGATCCGCCTCCTGGGCTTTGACAATGTCACTGGGGGTCGGCTCGTAACCGTGGATCTCGGCACCCACCCGCGTAATCGATGCCACATTGAGCTGATCACCGGCCACGTTCTGGGCCATGTCAGCTAATACGGTAAACGTCGTCAAAACCGTTTTCTGGCCTTGGGTCTCTGAGTCAGTGGGGGCATCAGCCGCAACTTCTGTGGAGGCACCGTCACTAACGGGGTCGTTATCAGATGAGACTTCTGGGGTGGCGCAGCCCGTTAGCCAAACTCCTAACGTCAAGCCAGAGGCCAGGAAAAGTCCTCGGCGATAAAAAGGGTAAAAAGACATTGCGATAAAGTAGTGAAAAGGTTTTTCATAATCGTTTCATATTTCATTTTTACCTCATAATTGCAGCGTATTGCCACCCGTTACGTTTCTTCATGGTCTGAAAATGGCTAGTTGAGGCATCATGCTGACCATTTTGTTTGGGGTGCCTAGAAGCGCTCTGACACCAGTTCTACAAATGACAGCGACCCAGACAAACCGGCTTTCTCCCGGTAGGAGACTCTGCGTGTTGGCCTTGCCTGCCCGTCGGGCTGACGCCGCTGCTCAGCCGACGTTCCTTGAGCAGAGTCGAAAGGAAGATTTGTAGTCAAGTTTCAGAGAGTTGGTATGAGCCTCGGTGCAGCTCCGCAGTCTTGTCCCGGTCAGGCTGGCGGCTTTTGCGTCAGTTTTAAGACCGATGCTCTGAACAAGACGGTAAAGCGGCCTGGTCCACTCGGCTCCCTGGCGTGGCCAAAATTGCGGTGTAATACCAGTTCTACGAATTACAGCTACACAGACAAGTCGGCTTTCTCCCTCGGGGAGACGCGATGCGAACGACTCCGCTCAGCCGACGTTCCTTGAGCGGCGTCGAAAGGAAGATCTGTAGCCCAGTTTCAGAGAATTGGTATAAATGACCTGGATGCGGTGCCGCGCTGCGCCGATGACGCCCGACGGTTTTTAGGATTGGGAGCGTCGCGATCGCGCCCTGGGCTCTGGCCTGCGGATTTCGAATCTTAAGAAGGGGTAGCGGCGAGTGTTGCGTTCTCTTCAGGCGGCGGTGGCTTTACTTCAAGCAGGGCTGCGGCGGCAGCACCGTCTCCCGTGCTGCCTTGAGCAATCGGAGAAAGCGCCAGAGATAGCCGATCGCGGCAGTCGCTAATCCCAGGTAAGCGCCAATCCAGATACCGACCCCGCCCAAGCTAGTGTGAAATCCCAGCCCATAGCCGGACACAATGCCCACGCCCCAAAAGGCGAATGAGCTGATCAGCATCGGTACCCGCGTATCTTGTAAACCTTGCAAAACGCCATTCGCCGTCCGCTGGACGCCATCCACGACCTGGCCAAATCCGGCCACGGTGAGCATCGCCACCCCGATCACCACCACTGATTGATTAGCCGGGTCATCCACGTTGAGGTAGAGGCCGATTAACCCGGTGGGAAACAGGACGAACAGCACGCCAGAAGCCGTCATCACCGCGATCGTCAAGGCCATGCCAACGGCGGCGGCTCGTTTAACCCCGACCCAATCGCCCCGGCCATACCACTGCCCCACGCGCGCCGTGGCCGCGTAAGACAGGCCCAGCGGCACCATAAAGACCACCACGATGGTTTGCAGGGCTAGCTGCTGGGCGGCCAGCACGGCAGTGCCCAGCGCCCCGACCATCAGCGTCATTACCGTGAACAGCCCATTCTCAAGGATGGTGACGACGCCAATGGGCAACCCGAGGCTCAGCAAACGGCGTAAAGTCTGGGGCTGCCAGCGATACCAGCGATCGAACAGTCGATACGGGCGAAACAGTCCCCGGCGATGATAAACCACATAGCCCAGCAGCCCGGCCCCCATCAGCAGGTGCGACAGGGCACTGGCGATCGCCAGGCCAGCCAAGCCCATCGCGGGTACCCCCAACTTGCCAAACGCCAGTACATAATTGCCCACGACGTTGAATAGGTTTGCCCCCACCATGATGAACAAAATTGAGCGGGCCTGCGATAAAGCGGTAACCGTGCAGCGCAGCACCCCAAACCAGAGCGCGGGCAAAAATCCCCAGCGGGCAATGGTGAGATAGGTATGGGTGAGGGCAACCACCTCGGGGTCTTGTCCCAAGGCGGGCATCACCTGGCTGAAATTAGCGAGCAGCGGCCAAACCGGCACCGTAATTAACAGGGCTAGCCAGAGACCCTGACGGGTCACCTCACCCACTCGACGGGGACGGTTTGCGCCGTAGGCTTCCGCCGCCAAAGACGTGACGCTAGAGACAATTCCAAGGCCCGTCATTACACAGGCCATAAACACCATGACGGCCAAGCCCCCGGCTGCTAAAGACGTTTGGCCCAACCGGCCCATCATCAAGGTGTCGACAAATCCCGTCATGGCTTGGGCAACTTGGGCACTGGCGAGGGGAATGCCCAGTTTGAGAAATTCTTGAACTTCGGCTTTTAACGCGGGGGAGAGGGCGGCTAATTTCATATCCACAACTTACCTTGAACGCGATCGCCAAGGTGGGGATATTTTTTGATATCGGCGGGCACGGATCTGGTGGATGATCGGCTGGAGTCGTGGATTTTTCCGGCGATCGCCTTCACCCCCACGCCGGTTAAACCTCACCGCCTGCGGCACTTCAATCAGGAGAGGTTGGCTAGGCGGGCCAAAACTCAGATTTGCCAGGTCGATGTGGTTTAGATGAGTCGGTTACAGAGGCTCGGTCTGGTCAGTTTATGCTGGCGTTAACGAGGACGGACGCCCTAAGGCTTTAGAGTGACAGAGACGGTTTAGCAATCAAGACAATAGAGGCAAGGGCGTGACCGATATTCGACTGTTAGTGCTAGATATTGACGGCACGATCGCGGGCCATGCTAATGAAGTCACCGAGGGCGTTAAGGCCGCGATCGCCGAGGTGCAGGCTCAGGGCATCCAGGTGGCGATCGCGACTGGGCGCATGTATCGCTCAGCGGTGCGGTTTCATCAGGCCGTGCAGTCTCAGTTACCGCTGCTGTCTTATCAAGGGGCGCTAATTAAAGATCCAGTCTCTGGCCAGGTTTATCGCCATACGCCGCTGACGCGCGATTACACGCTGGCGTTACTCGCCGAACTCGCTACCCTCGAAGCCGCCGAACAGCTTTCCATTCACCTATACATTGACGATCAGCTGCATGTGCGGCAAATTTTACCCGATACGCGGGAGTATGCCGAGCGGTCAGGCGTTGACCCCATCGCCGTGGGCGATCTCGCAACGTATTTGCAGCAACAAGCCGCGATCGAAACCACCAAGCTACTGGCGCTCAGCCCCGATCCAACGGTCGTCACTGACCTGTTGACCCGCCTCAAGCAGCTGTACGCGCCCGAAGACCTCTATCTGACCCAATCCGTGGCCACCTTTTTTGAAGCCACCCACCCCCTCTCCAATAAAGGTGCTGGGGTGCAGTATCTGGCGGAGGAACTGCTGGACTTGAAGCCCGATCAGGTGATGACCGTCGGTGATAACTTCAATGACTATGAAATGATTCGCTATGCGGGCATTGGGGTAGCAATGGGAGATGCCCCGGCTGGCGTCAAAGCGATCGCCGACTGGGTGGCACCCAGTGTTGAATCAGATGGCGTAGCGGCTGCGATCGAACAATTTTTGCTGAGTGCGTAAGACCGATGAAACGAGTGTCTCACGCTTGACAGCGAAATGGCTGATGGCAAAGCGAATGGTTGAAAAAGTTATTTAAAAACAGAAAGAGCGCCGACGACTGGCCGTGTTTCGTCTCGGCGCTCTGACTGGTTCGCTCCTCACACTGCTACAACATAACGGAAAGTTGGGGAATTGTCACGGCTTTAGGCCGTCCTAACACTTCAGTTTTTCTTATTGCTCCTCAGGCTGTGATCGGTCAAAGGCTGAAAATGCTCTGCTGGTAAGGAATGTCGGTCGGTGAGTTGGGATTAGATGCCTCTGACTGCCGGGCTTATTGGGTTAAGTTTTTTGGGGAGACCAGTGGTAGAGCGCTCTTAGTAGAGTGCGGCAAAAATACACCCACTCATTAGCGATGACTGATTTGGGTTGAAGGTTCACGGTTTAGGGGGCAAGATGGGTAGCTCAAGGGGCGTTTTACTGCTGCCCCCGTTTCCCAAGTCACTGGCAATCGTCTCTGCATCAGCGCCGTAGTCGGTCAGGACGTTTTATCTGAACAGCTTTCTGATCGAATTGAGCCGAAGGGACAACTGTTTTTCTGTCCGCATCAGAGCTTAAAAGACGGCCATGCAGGTTTGATTAGATCTATCTCCTCGCCAGGACAATTCAGCAAGCCTCGCCATCCATCATGGCTGATTTCTCATTATGAAAGCCCTATCGTTTGCCTTCATGCTCACGGCCTACTGCAGTGTGAGCTTCGTTCTGTTTGCTATCATCTCTTTCACGCTTATCGGCTGGATTGTCTACTTATTTTTGTTCCTCCCCATCTACGGTCTGAGTGTAGTGGCTGGGTGGATTTTTGTCTGGCGGTATGGGGGCAAAACTGTACGGATTAAGAGAGGGTATTGGAGTGTGGTTTTAGCTTTGCAGACATTGACCTGCTTGACTTCGCCAGGCAATTGCTTTGGCGTAAAGCAGGGCGATCGCTGCTATTCTAATTTGCAAATTTTGGTCGGTCAGGCATCCAGAAGTGGTATGAATACAGTGCCTCATTGGCCGTTAGTGGAAGATGCTTTCTACGGTTTGGCGATCGCTTATAGTGTTGCCTTGATAGTGAGTTTAGTCAAAACATTAACTGCAAAAGCATAAACTCCAGGTGTTGCTGAATTTGCGGTATGAATGCGTCCCCCAGCCCCCAATTCTAGGGGAGCCGGATTTCTCAAAGTCCCCCAAAATTGGGGATTTAAGGATGCGAGAGCACTGGCAACTCAGACAGAGCCATACTTCAATTCAGCAACGCCAGATTTTAATGCCGCTGCTTAAAAGACCATCGGACTCAAGTTTCCGGCGTAAAACTTCCCGGTATAAGACGGCGCATTAGCCGCAGTCATGTCTTGATATACCTGCTGCGCCGAGGCATTGACCGCCACCGTTTTCACGTCATACATCTGCATCGCCAGCTTGGGATAAAAGCCGATCGCGATAATCAGCGAGATGAAACAGGCCGCAATCATAACCTCGCGGAAGGTCGCGTCCTCAAACTTGGCCTGGCCGGGGAGTTCACAGTTATTGCCAAAACACGACGGTTCTTCATTGCCTTGATTTTTGAGATCCAGATCATCCATATCGCAGGATGGGAGCACATCACAGACCGGCGGCGTAGCCGCACCATAAAACACCTGCTTCAGCATTGAGAGCAAATAGACCGGCGTGAGAATCAAGCCTACGGCAGAGAGAAACACCGTCACCGTGCGGAAGGTCTCGCTGTAAGCGCCGCTAGTGCTAAAGCCGACAAACACAGCCAACTCACTGGCAAAGCCACTCATGCCCGGCAACGCCAGGGAGGCCATCACGCCCATGGTGAAGAGTGTAAACACGCGCGGCAACGCCTGACCAATGTTGCTCATCTCGTTCATCATCATGGTGTGGGTGCGATCGTAGGTGACCCCCGCCAAGAAGAACAGCACCGACGCAATTAGCCCGTGGGAGAGCATTTGCAGGAGTGCCCCACTGATGCCCAAATCGGTAAACGAAGCAATGCCCAGCAACACAAAACCCATGTGCGACACCGATGAATAGGCGAGGCGGCGCTTCATATTGGTTTGAGCAAAGGAGTTCAGCGCTCCGTAGACAATGTTAATCACGCCCAGAACGGCCAAAATCGGCGCAAAGTAAACGTGAGCATGGGGCAACAGTTCCAGGTTGACGCGAATCAGCCCGTAGCCACCCATTTTCAGCAGCACGCCCGCTAACACCATCGATACCGGCGACGAAGCTTCCCCGTGGGCATCAGGTAGCCAGGTGTGGAAGGGGAAAATCGCTAGCTTGACGCCAAAGGCCACCAACAGTCCGGCATAGAGAAACAGTTCAAGCCCGAGGGGAAACGACTTGAGGTGCAGCTGGGCCATGTCAAACGTCACCCAATCGCCATAGAAGGCCATTGCCAACGCTGCTACCAGAATGAAGATGGACGCGGCGGCGGTGTACATCAAAAATTTCGTGGCCGCATAGCGCCGGTTTTGTCCACCCCAAATGCAGACCAGCAGGTAAACGGGGACCAGCTCGACTTCCCACATGATGAAGAACAGCATCAGATCTTGGGCGACAAAGACGCCGATCTGTGCGGCATAGAGCACCAGCATCAAGCTATAAAACAGCCGGGGCCGACGATTGACTCGCCAAGCCGACAGCATTGAGAGCGTGGTAACCAGACCGGCCAGCAGCACTAACGGCGCTGACAAACCATCGACAGAAACCGTCCAGTTCAGCCCGAGGGCCGGAATCCAGGCGAAGGTTTCGACGATTTGGAAGTTGGCCTGGGTGGGATCGTAGTGCGCCCAGAAGACGTAGCACATTAGCGCTAGCTCCAGCCAACCAACACTGACGGCATACCAGCGAATCAGGTCATTGTTGGTGCCGCGCACGACGGGCAAAAAAGGCATTGCCAGCGCTGCGACGAGCGGTAGCAGGATGAGAAGCGTGAGCCAGGGAAAGTGAGCGATCGTCATAGTGATTTAAGAATTGATACCTGAATGTACCTTGCGGGGTGTCCCTTGCCCTAAACTACCGATCGCTGCAAGCTGGGAAAAATCTCTCTAACGCTGGCTGAGAGAGCAGTTGAGCCAATCACTAGAGTCGCCGCTATTTGCCGCTGCCGGTTTTGGGCTTTGTCGGTAAATGAATGATCGTGCATCGAATAAAATCTATGCAAAACAATTCGCCATTTACTTTCTTCTATGATTTAAGCACTCCATAGGTATTTTTGCTAGCGCGATCACGTTTTATCTCTCGACCACTTTTTGCAACGCCTCTTCATCAGGGATAGTTGAGAGAGGCGATCGCTCATCTGCAGCAGCTAATATATCTGTATTGCTAATTTTGTTGGCTTGCTTTGAGCCTCTTGAGGTCGCTCTATGACCAATGCCCAGCCCAGTAACGACATCGAGCGACGCCTCAGTCGTCTAGAAAATCTGATGAGCAGTT
>ERZ1740060.549-NODE-549-length-18777-cov-8.868657_pt1 | contig 18777 bp, 14 predicted proteins | sample MGYA00581743_ERZ1740060 | MGnify/ENA primary metagenome ERZ1740060 (study PRJEB43018, sample SAMN04849235) | marine metagenome | isolation source: floating plastic debris | place: Pacific Ocean | collected 2008-08-27 | study: EMG produced TPA metagenomics assembly...
CAAATGAGACTCACCTATTCAAAGGGGTTGCAGGACTTTTCTGCACCACTAAGCCCTCAGCCCACTCAGCGAAGTTGCCGCCTGCCATCCTACTGATAAACCTGGAGCGAGACGAGTTTAATAACCACAAACAGAAAGCGGCTCCCAACCAGCAAGTCAGACACCACCGACAAAGCGGAGGGCTTGATGAGTGAGGCCGCATTAGAAGCGGTTGTCGTCCATATAAATCCTGCTTGCAGCTCTATGTGCCGACCCTAAAGCACATTGGCCTGGTACGACGTAAACAGGCGATCATCCCCCTTCACCACCGTAATCACCGTCTTCACCCCACCGCGGCGGGTAAAGTCACCAATGATCCGCAATCCAACCGGGGCCAGTTCCGACCAGAGACGATCGGCAATCACATTCACAACGGTTTCATGGCTGATGCGCTGATCGCGAAAGCTGTTGATATAGAGCTTGAAGGCTTTGAGTTCAACCACCCAGTCTTGGGGCTGGTAGTCCAACACAATGGTGCCAAAATCGGGATAACCCGAGCGGGGACATAGAGCCGTAAACTCGGGGTGTTCGAGATGAATGGTGTAGGCATTCTCCGAAGAGTTTGGCCACTTTTCAAAGGGATCTAGAGCGGCTTTTTGAATAGCGCGATCGCCGTAGTTTTGATCGGATTGAGCGGTGGTGAGGGAATCAGCAGTGACGGACAGCTCGGTGGCAGAGGAACCCATAGAAGTGAGAAAGTAGAAGTGGCTTACCCATCTTCCTACGATTGCGGCCGCCGCTGAGAATTAATCTCAAAGGAAATCGAAGCCGCCTTTGAGTCCTGAGGTGACTGAGTAGGGGCCTTCTCTGGCACGGTCGCGGTCGGCAACACAGTCGTTTCAGTTGCAGCGGGTGCTGAAGCCAGCGGCGACTGGGGCGGAGTCGAAGTCAGGCTTTTGAGTTCAGTGCGGTTAGAGGCGATCGCCAGCCCAATGCCCCCTAAAATCAGCCAGGGCAAAGACAGGTGAGGCATCCCAAACCAGGCTTGATGGCTGGCCCACTCATACCCTTGGGACACCACAAACATAACGCCGCAACACAGCAACCAAAGACGCAGCAATTGCCCTACTCCGCACCAATTACTTGCAGGATAGTCAATTCCTTCAGACTGTCAAGTACAGTCTCGATTCCTGTGGTCCATCCCCGCCTTAGGCCGTTACAGTAGAGGGGAGACCTTACTTAACGAGCACCGTGGATCAACAAGAAGTCATCACCCTGCTTTCTCGCCGAGAACTTGAAAAAATGCGCAAAGCAGGCCAGGTGGCGGCGAAACTCCTTGATTATTTAGAACCCTTGGTCAAACCGGGGGTGACCACTCAAGAACTCAACGATGCCGCTGAAGCCTGGACCCAAAAGCAAGGTGCGGTTAGCGCACCATTGGGTTACGAAGGGGCGGTGATGGACTTCCCTCGCTCGATTTGTACCAGCGTGAATGAAGTGGTCTGTCACGGCATCCCCAGCACTGATCAAGTCTTACGCCACGGCGACATTATCAATGTTGATGTCACCCCCATTGTTGATGGCTACCATGGCGATACCTCCCGCACCTTCTTTGTGGGCGAACCCTCACCCCTAGCCAAAAAACTTGTGGAAGTGACTGAGGAATCGATGTGGCGCGGTATTCGGGCCGTTAAGCCGGGGGGCCGTGTTGGCGATATTGGTGCCGCCATACAGGCTTACGCCGAAGGTGAAGGGTTCTCAGTGGTACGGGATTTTGTCGGCCATGGCGTCCATCGCATTTTTCACACCGCCCCTCAAATCCCCCATTACGGCACGGCTGGAAAAGGCAAGAAATTTCGTAAGGGCATGGTCTTTACGATTGAGCCGATGATTAATGTCGGCACCCATGAAGTCGAAATTCTTGCCGATGGCTGGACGGCTCTAACCGTTGATCGCAAGCTGTCGGCCCAGTTTGAACATACGATCGCCGTCACTGCAGATGGCGTCGAGGTGCTGACTCTAGCACCCGCTAAGGTTACAGCCTAGGGGGCAAAAGTAAAATAAAAGGCTGTCACCGTTTTGGTGACAGCCCTTGGCATTCATCGGGACGTTCAAGCTTAACGTTGGATCTGACGCTAGTAATCCTTAGAAAGGACCCTCGGGATAAGCCCCTGTGCGAATGAATTCAGCCTGACTGGCGAAGGATTCAGCCGCGTACTCATCCCCCTGTTGAGCATAGAGGTCAGACACGGTTTCCAAATCGCTGACCACAGTGGCACGAACCTCGGGGGCCAGATCATCTGGACCTTCGAAGAAACGGCCTTCGGCCTCCAGTTGCTGATAAGCCTGGCCAAAATAGGCATCAACGCGGCTCAGGTAAGCCTCAGGGTTACTGGGGTCTAGGGCAATCAAGTTGGTAAATTCAGCGATCGCGGCCGTGTAGTCCCCCTCGAACAAGCTGGCTTGGGCCGACTCGTAGCCAACTTCGTAGGCGGTAGCAGGGCGCACCTCGATCTTGTAATTGCCCCCGGCCCCAGAGTAAGAGCGGGCCACAATGGTGTAGCTACCGGTGGCATTTACGGAATAAATAATGCGGGAGTTGAGGGTACCGCCCGAGTCATCGTTAAAGGCAACCTCTTCACCGTTAGGGCCTTTTAAGGTCAACACAGTGTCGAACTCTTCACTATCCATAACAATGGCCAGAACCTGACCTGCTTCTGCTTCAAAGACATATTCGTCTTCAGCAGGTCTGAGGGTGCCTTGCTCTTCCAGAATAGATTCGGCTCGCACCTCAGGTACCGGTACAAAGACCATGGTGCCAGCTAGGGTTAGGGTCGCTGCCGCAATCCCCATCACTTTTGAAAATCGATTGTTCATAACTGCTGTTGTCCTTAGCGCTGTCATCGCGAGATAGTTCTAGAGTCAATACTGCCCGAGCGGAGACGTTGGGCAGCACCCGTCCTGGTGGACTCACCTCTGTTACTGGGATCTTCGCGCCCATGGCGCTCCATTCCAGAGGAACTTAACCCTATTTTTAACGGTTCTTGGCCAAAAGACCCGATTGCTGTGGGTCTTCTTGAACTGTCCCCCCGCGCAATCGCTAGGCCACCGCCATCAATTGACCCGCACCAGCCGAATTTCGGTCCGCTGCTGTTGCGGATCTGCCGGATCAATCCCTGAGAGCGGTAGGTAAAAACCTTTGCCCTCTGCCACAATGTTGTGCTGAATCCCTTGGGCACGCAGGTAATCAACCACGACTTGTGCCCGCTGCTGGCTGAGTTGCTGGTTTAAATCGGCACTGCCTGTCTTTGAGGTATGGCCAATCACCCGTATTGCCACCGTTTGAGGGTTAAACTCCTGAATCTCTTGGGCTAGCCCCTGCAAAGTTTGCTGCCCAGGGGCGGTGATTTGCGCCGAACCGGTGGCAAATTCGACCTGACCTTGAATATTAAGGTTGCCAATATCGGGGGCGGCTTGCACCTGCTCAGCCGTCACTTGAGGTACGGCAATGGTTTGCTGTTCTCCCCCAGCCAGCCGGTCGGCTAATTCTGGGTTGTCGGCCCGCACCAGCTCAATCAGGGTCTCGGTGTTTGTGGCGGCTTCAGTCAAAAAGTTAGCGGCAAATAGGGTCTCAGGGTTGCTCGGCACATCGTTGAGCCGCCCTGAGAGAACGAGGACAGCAGCGATCGCCTCAATCCGTCGCTGCAGCGTGCCATCGCTCATCCAGGTCTGGGCTTCCGCCGCCGTAAAGAAGTCAATCCCCTGGAGAATTGCGCCCGCATCTTGGGGAGAGAGATTGCCATCTTCGGCAATTTGGGTCTGCAATTGTGAGGCATCCCGCACGTTGACATCAATGCGACGGTAGTATGCCTCTAGCAGAGCGGCGATGGTGTCAGGCTGGGATGTAATCAGCGCCTCAGACGCGACGATTACATCCACAATCGAGCCCGGTGCATCTTCGCTGGAGAGCACCACGGTATAGCCCTGCTGGCGCGCCTGGGTTACAAAGGGCTCCCACAGCACCGTGACCGCCACGTTTTGGTTCGGGTCTTGCATCAGCGCCCAAGCCTCTGAAGCATCGGCCACCCGCACCACCTCAAAATCAGAGAGGTTAAAGGTTTCAAATTTGGTGTCGAGTACAAGGGCCAAATACTCACTGGGGGTATCGCCTGCAAAGGCAATTTTGATCGGGGTGCCCTGGGTCTGGGCTTGCTGCACTAAGGCAGGCAGGTCTTGCAGAGACTTGAGGTCGGCATATTGAGGGGTATTGAGCACGACGGCATCGGCCCCAACGGTGCGATCGATCAGCCCAACAATACGCCCCTGGGGCTGTTGCTGCAGAAATTGATCGAGGGTGGTGACGATCAGGTCGGCGTTGCCATTGGCAAGGCTTTGGGCACGGGCGGCTTGGTCAAATTCGTCGGTGTATTGCAGGGTGAGGCCGCTCTCGGCCAAGGCCTCTTGAAAGGCCCCATCGCGAAAGGTGCTATAGCCGCTAAAGGTATCGCCAAGCAAGGTGAGCTGGGTCTGACTGCGAGGGGCGGTGGGGTTGCCGCTGGGGGCCGGGTTGCCCAGGCCGAGCAGGGCGGGGGAGGTTTTATTGAGATACCAGACTCCGCCTCCGAGTAACCCTACAGTGATAGTGAGGGTACCGATGAGGGCGGGGTAATTTGTTTTAGACATTCTTTCAGTCTGGCAGCGACTTTAAGTATAGTGACTCGTTTTGCAACATAGCCCCACAGAAACTTGGAAAATGATTGGGGGTTCATGAAGAAAGGGAAAACCTTACTCACCGACAAGCTCTAAGGCCATTTGCGCATTCAGTAGGCCCGACTGAGTAGCAGCTAGAGCAGGCAGGTATTTTTCCATCACCATGATGTTGGCATACACGACCTGACGAATCAGTTCATCGGCGAGTTCATGATTTTCCACATCAATGGCTGTTTTACACCGCAAATCACCCGAGTCAAGATCTAGCTCAAAATTGCATAGCACCATGCCATAGTTGATTCGCGTGATCAACTCAGCCATATCCATGCGGTTTTCTTCAGGGACCCGTGATGGAAAAAGAGAGTAAAACACCATCTGCTCTTCTGCTTCGCGAGCTTGAGCGAGGGATGTCCAAACTCCTCCATCGTCACCACTAACACGCAATTCAATAATTGAGTCATCGCCTAGCTGTGAGAAAGTCCAGCCATCCTCAGTGAGGAATTTCTCAATTGCCGCGTAGATTCTTCCATTACCAGCCATCCTGCCAATATCCCATTTGAATGACTAAACCTCGTCCAAATAAACCCAAACCTTATTAATCAACTCACTTCTAGTTGGTATTTGCTTGATATCTTTTTGAAGTTGAGTTTTCGTCGCTTCCAACGCACTCGTATCTTCACCTGCGGTCTTTTTATCCTTAATTTGCTGTAGGACTTGCTTGAGTTCATTCTGCTTGTCCTGAGTGGGGCTCTTCAGATGGGTCCAGTCTTCGATCCGTTTTACGACAAACTGTACACCTGGAGGGAAAAGGATTTCGCCCTCCATCTTTTCGAAGGTTTTATGGGAGTAGCCTGACAACGCCATGATGTCTTTGCCGCTGCGGTGCTTCTCAATCACCACCGCATGAGTGGCCCATGACATACCTGACTTGTTGATAAAGGAACTTTTCACTGTTTTGGCTGTGCTTACAAATTCGTTGTAGTTAATCACAGCACCGACTCGGAATCCTCGATCAGCGTCGCCTCGATAGACTGGCCCCCCAGTCCAGGGTTGTAATTGCTCAAGTGCAGAGACGATAAGCTGTGCAGTATCACCCGACTGCTCCAGCTTGGCCGCATTACCTCTGGATGCAGCATTGACGTCATTTGCAACCCTACTGACGCTGTAGAGATTCAGCGCAATTTTCTCCTGTTCAGATAATTTCTTAAGCTGAAAAACCTTCTGATAGGCCTTATCGAAAACGTCTTCCCAAAGAGCCTCATCCTCTGTACCTTTGACTTGTTCACGTTTCAGATTGAGGCTCTTTAATAATAGCAAGTCGGTGCCCGGAAAAGCCGCTTCTAATTTACGTCCATAGGTCTCAAACCAGGCATTCATCTGGGTTGGATCATCGCGATACTTGCCAGGGTCATATTTGATTACATCTTCGATGAATTTCTGCTTATTGATTCGATAAGCACTATCCTTGGATTTTTCGCCTGACCCCTTAGTCCCCCACTCAGGATTAATTAAAGCCTTGCTTGTGGCCGGATCAAAACCCTCTATCTCGTCGCTTGTAAAACGTTCACCTTTGCCCATCGGTGTTAGCAGCTTGGCATGGGTCAGGAAAGGCTTATGGGAGTCGGGCATAAACCCTGGCGCAAACTTGTTAACGAAAGCCGCCAAGAGTGTAGGGCCACCGAAATCAGTCAATGCTGTATAGCAAGGTAGCGCGGTAATGTTATTGAACACGAGCTGCTTAGCCTGGTCATCACCCGTCCATTTGGCTTTTGCCACGGCGGCTAAGAGCTGTTTTGCCGCATTCCATGCGGGATCAGCCATGTGGTTGATTAGATTTTTGGGAGCGCCTGCGTTTAGAAAAACGGCCATCTCAGGTTCACCGCGCACCATCAAACCGCTGGTGGGTAGCCATTGTTGGGCCAGTTGATCTTTATAAGAAGGCTCTTTGCCGCCATCGTTGTAGCCTGGAGGCGATAGGTACCAACCTGGAAACTTGCCAGCAGGTGCATTGGCTAAGGCTTTAGCGTCCTTCGCAGCTGCAACATTAGTTGACTTCTTCAACGGGGCAATGGGCTTTTCATAATTTTCCCAAGCCATAATCTGTGGATCGTAGTCTGTCAGCCCATACTGCGTCGCCGCCGTCATAATTTCGTAAAATGTGTGATCCCGTGCGGGCAGCATCCAGGCCAACATCGCCAAGCGAACTTTAGCTAAGTCTTTTGGTGTACTCATGCCCAGGTACTGAGAGGCATGCAAAAACATATCTGTAGTGCCCGAAATCGAGGACCGCAGCTTAGCCTTAACCTTACTGGCCTGCTCTGTCATTTTGGAATCAACTTGGGAGCGATACCAGTTTTCACCAGATACCCACTGGGTTGGGGTCTGGCCATTACTGGCGCTGTCTGGCTGCAACTCAGCTTGCAGTTTCTTATATTCCGATTCGAGCCACTGCATAGGCGTCTGGTTACATTTTTGGGCTAACTTGGCAGCAGCTTTTTTCGTCAGAGGTGCGTATCCTTTCATGCGAATCAGATGATTAACTTGGTTGCGTAGCTCACGCTCACTCAGATCACTTTCCTCTAGGGTCTGGTGAGCACTAACTGCTTTTGAGTTATATTGCTCAGCAACCTTTTGTTTTTCACCTGTTGTCTCAACATCAGTGATCATTTTGCCGCGATTAAATAACTGACTCCGCTCGTTAATTCCTTTGTTTGGATCGATCCGGTCTCTGATATCAGAAGTGACATCAGTGTTTTTCTTTAAATGTTTAGAGAGTCCGGCCTTTTTGGCAAATCCTTTCGGTTTATTGAATGTGCTTACAGCACCACTTTCGCCTTTCCACTTGAAGGACATCTGCTTACCAGTGGCAGAGATGTCCTGATACGCAGCCTGCAACAGCATTTGCAGATTATCGGAGCGAATTGCGCTATAGACCAGAGTTAGGCGCTCTCGCAAAGAGCCACTTTTAAATACAGCTTTGATGTCTTCAGCAAAAGCCGGAACACTGCCTGTCTCCGTCGCAGACATGATGCCAAAAGTAGACACGTAGGTTTCGTTTAGATTCCAGGCGACCATCTTGGCCCACTTGTCCACCAAGGTTTTAACCCGATTGCTCATGTCTTTAGCGGTTTTTTGGGCTGCGCTCGTTGCAGCAATTGCCTTGCCGAGGGCTACCTCAAATGCACCCGCATATTCGTAGTAATCTGACTCAGCTTTGGCATCAACTTGTTTCTTTTGGGTTGGCCCAAGGGCGGCGTAGGAGCGACGGATCCCGACGGGGCTGCGGCGTACTGAGAACGATCGCGACGCTACTCCGCCTTGTTGGGCAACGTGGGTGACTTCATGGGCCAGCAAATGGTCGCCTTCTGGTGAACCTGGGCGTGGTGCTTTGGCCCCGTAGAAAATGTCATTGCCAAGGGTAAAGGCACTGGCGTTGATCATCCGACTCACACGTTCGGATGCCGGATTGTCGTGGATTCTCACATTGGCTAAATTACTGCCAAAGAAGCCCTCAAGCTTCGTTCGGGAATCTCCATCCAGCGATTTCCCTCCCGTCTTAGCATTGCTGACGGCTTGCTCCATATCGGAGTTCATCACTCCGCCTTCAGCACCAATCGAAGCGGCTGGAGCATTGGATGGGGGCGGAGATTCACTGAGGCGTTGAATACTAGCGGTCTTTCCTTGTGATTCGCTAAAGGCTGCAGCCACCTGATCCGCTTCATGTTCAGCGGCATCATCGACAGCCCCCACAACGAAGTTTGATGGTGAGGCTGTATCACCCGCCTTAAGAGGTTTCATCTGGAGCTCTTCTTCTTCCTCACCTTCGCGTTGCATAACAGAAGAAGGTTGGGGACTATTGATGGTTCTGACCACCTGCGCCGCAACGGTGTCTGCCTCCTGCTCATACTTATCGCCTATTGCTCCAACCGTCAGCTTCGCCTGAATCGAAGGTGAAGCAGGCGCCGTAGGCGGAGCCGCAGATCCAAAAAGACCTGCATAAGGGTTATCCAAATCGGTCTGAAAGATGCTGGCGTCAGGGTTGAACTTGGGCGGCTCTTGCTGAGGGTGTTGCGCCTGAGGTTGAATCGTTGGCGGCTCAGGCGTGAAACTCACCGAAGGCTTGGACTGCTGTGTCTTTGGATTGGAGGTGTAAGCACTGTAATGAGAACCCATAATGCTCAACTCTTAAAGCAAAAAACTTCGACGTGTATGCTTACCCTAATTAGATCAATATCCTAAAGTAATTTTATCAACCTGTAAGTGTCAGTAGGTGTTATTGAACTTTTATACAAAGGTCGATAAATATTTCCTCTTAAAGGCTTGGCACTGGGAGCATCCCCTGAAGGACAGCACCTCCTAATACCCTGTAAAGGTAAAGACTGATCGAAGCTTCATTTCGTGAAACAGCTCAGATGTGTCTGTCAGCTTTATTTTTCTGTTTATTTGTCTGGGTGCCGCTCTGAATATCTTGCCTCGAAATATTCTGGCAAATGAGACCAACGAATGTCTCAACAACCACTTCACGAGAGTTAGAAGAGGCATACTTGTTACATGCTTTCGGATATATTGTGGCCAACTAGTGCCGTCGGGATAAATACTATCCTGAGGACTTCTACCTGCTGAGATCGCCCGATAACGCTACAGCTTTGACAACTGCTTGACCCGTTTCTTAACGTTGCTCCACATTGTATTTGGGTCCTCACCTGTGCTGGCAGCCGCTCCCGTTACCGCCAGCTTAAGCGTGCGTGAGCGTTTGCCCAAACGCCGTGGCCCCAACTTTTTGATTATGCGTTTTCGGCCAGCCAAGAGACCGATCTTGATATTTTTCAACATCGTGTCTTTGTTTGCAGTGACCCAGGTGTTAGGTAGCTTACACATTCGAACTAAGCCTTTAGCGACTTCTTTTGCTGTCGCTGTCAGCTTACTCTTAGCTAATTTTTTATACATTTGAGCATTGAGTTGAAAATGCTGCCCAAACTTCCCTTCTCCACCGCCAACGTTATCAATAGCGGAAATCTTATCATTGCCATCGGTCATCCAATTTCCAAGATTGCTTGTAAATCTATCTGTATTTCCAAAGAATAAATCCACAGCATGAATCTTGCCAATCTGTTTTAAATACTCCGGATTAATGAGTAAACTTTGCATACGACCAGGGTTAGCTCCCATAAGGTCAGATTGCGATTTTATTTTCCCGAAATTTTTGCCATCTACCTGCTCCATAATAAAAGCCCTTTGGTTAAACTCGCTCAAGTAGGCGGCTTGCATTTCCTCAGGGGTTTTAAAACGGCTCTCTCGCTTTTTATTCAATGCATCCCAATCTGTTATGAAAGGATTATTTAATGCCTGAACAATGTCTTGCCGTTCTGGATCAGTCGCTAATCGCAAAAATGGAGCATTAGCCCCCGCTAAACGTTGATGAAAGGTTGACGCGAACATCAACTCTGCTGCGGGTTCTCGGCCTGAGTCAGGCTTTACAAAAGCAGGCTTATTTGTCCCATCTGAAAAGATGAAAGCCCCTACCGCTCCACCCTCTGTCATATCTACGCTTTGGGTGCTCCCAAAAGGGAGAGGTACCTGGTTAACGTCAAAGCGCTGAATAGTGTCAGAGTGAGAGGCTTGGGCGGTTGGACCGCTGATGGACTGCACCCCGCCCGCCTCTGCTTTAGCTTGAACCATGCTATTTTGCTGCACCACATGGGTCAGTTCATGGGCAATCAGCTCTTGGCCGCTTCTGCTGTCGGGGTTATATTCTCCCTGCCGGAAAAACAAATCCTGCCCTGTGGTAAATGCCTTGGCCTGGATGGACTGGTTGAGCTGATCAGATTGGGTATCGGTATGGACTTTGACGCCGCTGAAGTCCGCCCCCATGGCTTGCCCCATGCTTTGCTGCAAGCCTTTATCCAGTGGTTGCCCATTCCCCTTCGCCCCTTGAATCTGGGATTCCAGTCCTGCGTCAACCGCACCGCCTTCTTTGCCCACTCGCTGCAGGGTTGGCTTCATTTGCATTTCTTCTTCTTCCTCAGGTTCTCGTTGGAGAGCTTCCTGAGGCTTCATCTGCATTTCTTCTTCCTCCTCAGGTTCTCGCTGGAGAACTTCCTGGGGCTTCATCTGCAGATCTTCTTCTTCCTCAGGTTCTCGCTGGAGAGCTTCCTGGGGCTTCATCTGCAACTCTTCTTCTTCCCCTTCTCGCTGCACAGAATCAGGGGACTGAGGACCATTAATGGTTTTGACAACCTGCGCTGCAACGGTATCCGCCTCTTGCTCGTACTTATCGCCTATTGCGCCGACCGTGAGCTTAGCCTGAATTGAAGACGGTGCGGTCGCTGTAGGCGGAGCTGCAGATCCAAACAGACCTGCATAGGGGTTATTCAGATCGGTCTGAAAGATGCTGGCGTCAGGGTTGAACTTGGGCGGCTCTTGCTGAGGGTGTTGTGCCTGGGGCTGAACCTGGGGAGGCTCAGAGGTGAAACTCACTGAGGGTTGTGCTTGCTGCGATGTTTGATCGTGAGCATAAGCGTTGCTGTGAGAACCCATCGTGGTTATCCCCCGGATTAACGAGCCTGTATGAGATTAGAAAGTCGAGAAGTCTCTAACTCAAACAGGTGTTTCTCAAGGATAATTCACCCCATAGATTATCGTCATGGGTAAAGGTCGATAGCGCGGAGGGGAAAGAGTCGGACATAAGCCGGGTTCTGTTCTCTAGGGTTGCCCCTAGAGGGCGGTTATCTATCTGGGATGCCTGTTACCAGACACCTCATGCGGTACACCAAAAGCGGGACTGGAAAAAGACCAACCATAGCCCCTCCGACCTTGCTCCCAACCGGGGTTTACCGAGCCAGCACCTCTCGATACTGCTGGTGCGCTCTTACCGCACCCTTGCACCCTTACCTGTGAGCCGTAGCCCCATCGGCGGTATGTTTCTGTGGCACTCTCCTCACGGTCACCCGCACTGGGCGTTACCCAGCAAGTTTGGTCTTTCGGGAGCCCGGACTTTCCTCAGGCTGAAACAATGCCAACCTGCAACCCCCTCGCCAACTCTTTCCCAACCCACAGTTTAGGCGGTTTACCCCCGAACCTTGAGGGAGCCACTTAAATGGCAAGACTAAGCTATTGGGAAATTTCATCTGAAGCTGCTCTAGCGGCGTGATTCTGACGGCATAGATATGGCCTCATTCCTGTTCACAGGCCCCAATACTCACCCAACTGGTCGAGCCATCTTGCCAGTGCTCCTTCTTCCAGATGAGAGTAGGGTTGCGCTCTGAATTTATGGCGCTGCTGAATTGGGTGGCGGGGTGCTTCAACTTTTCAAGATTGGAGCATAACTTATGCGTGAAGACCCTTTTAGAGGCTGTTGAAAAAGGGGTTAAGCCAGTCTTGAATAATACTGGAGCCCATCTGTAGGCTGGCTGAAACCTTAATGCTAACTTTGCCTGTTTTGGGTAATCCATGTCGCCAAACAAGATCCAGAGAACTTTTCAAACAGCCTCTTCAGGTTTGGGGGCTACAGGGGGCTTGCGTCAGTCCTATAAACCATTACCGATCAAAATAAACGGAGCCCAATAGTAAGGATGACTGTAGTTCACCGCTCGGGTCGCGCCGCCATCACCCACAACGCCAATACCGCGGTCGCCGCTGTCCCCTGGCCCTTCACTGCTGTTAATCAGGGCCAGTTGCGCTGCCTGCAGGGCTTCGGCTTTGGTCATGCCTTCGCTGAGCGCCCCGTAAAAGGCACTCATTAAGACTTGGGTGCCGCGATCGCTTACCTGCCAAAGGGAGGCCATCACAGCCTTGGCCCCCGCCCGCTGCAGTTGAAAGCCCAGCCCCAACACCTCAATGCCGTTACCCAACTCAGCGCTGCCCAAGGCGGTTTCACAAGCGCTGAGTACAATCAGGTCGGCATCCAACTGCTGCCATTCCCGCCGAATCTGGCGCAGATTCACTGACTGACCATCCCCAAATAAGAGGAAAGAGGCGTCGGGGTCCCCCGAAACAAACATGCCGTGGGTGGCCAGGTGGATGAAGTTGTAGCTGCCCAAGCGCTCCACAAACTGTTCTGGGGTAAAGTTGCCATCCACCAGCACCTCGGACTCGGGAATTTGAGTGGCCAGGGTATCGACCTCTTGGCGGGTAGCGGGCAAATCCTCAAAGGCAAAGGTGTCGTCCCCCACCTCGACGGTGAAGCTACAGGTGGCGCAGGCGGCGGCCAGAAGCGCTTGGCGATCGCTGGGCGCATCGGCAAAGTCCGTCTCCGAGGCGGCGGTGATTTGGCTGAGGGTAAACCGCTCGATCAACCACTGCTCCCCGTCGTAGAGGGCCGCCAGGGGCACATAGCGCAGCGCCCCGTCTGGGGCAAAGATAATGCTCTCGGCTTCTAGGGCTTCTAAATCTGATTCCAACGGAGCGATCACCCAGTCATAGAGCTGCTGTGCAGGCCCTTCCACCGCACTACCGGGCTGTTTCAGGGCTTGGCCAAATTCCACAATGGTGCGATTGAGCGTAACCGCATCCACCGCCACCGGGTAACGCACCGGCGGCGCATCGGCAGACACCAGCACCAGCTCCAGGCGATCTTCAAGAATTAACGGATAGAGGATCACCGTAGTCTGGGGCAATTGGGCCAGTTGGTCTTGCAGATCGGTGAAGTTCTCGATATCGACGGTGCGACTGCGGGTATCGGCCCGGAGCTGATCGAGGGAGTCGATGATTTCAGGATGTTCGAGCCAGTCGATAAAGCGGGTGTAGAGCTGATTTTGTTGAGCAGTGAGTTCAGCCAGACGCGTTTGCTCGTCGGGGGAGAGGCTGTTGGGGCTACGGCCCTGCAATTGGGTCAGCTCCGTACCGCTCACCAAAACCTCGTCGTAAAGGGCCAAGATATTTTCTTCCGGCTGCCAAAAGTCGACGCTGGCTTGGGCACTGCGCTGCACATCTTGCAAATAGTCGTCCAACTCTTGCACCTTGAGCAGATCCAGCACCCGCTGGGCCTCAATGATGCGGTTTTCTTGCAGCAGCAGATCCGCCAGCAGGCGGTAGTCCTCAGCAACGCTGTCGGTAAAGGCTTGCTGCAGTTCCGTCCCAAGGCTGCTGATATTGCCTCGGATTCCTTCCCGCACTTCCACCGACGACTTGAGGAAGACGATCGCCAATTCGATCTGGTCTTGCTCCATTAGCAATCGCCCCAGCCGTGCTAAGGCGGTCCCTTCCTGGGGGCGCTCTCCCAGGTCTCGAAAGAGGGCCAGGGACTGTTGAGATAGCTCAATGGCCTGGTCATAATCACCCACCGCCCCATAGGCGAGGCCTAAATTATTCAGGGCGTAGGCCGTATCAGAACGACTATTAACCGCTGCGGCGATGGCCAGATGCTGCTGGTGGAGGGCGATCGCCTGGTCATAATCGCCCAGCTCGTAATAGATAAACCCCAGACCACCCAGGGCAGTGGCCCGGGCGGGGCTATCAATTTCCTCCAGAAGGGCGATCGCCTGCTGAAATAGGTCGATAACGCGATCCATTTGGTCGAGGTAATAGTAGCTGGTGCCAAGACCATAAAGGGCACTGGCTTTAGAGAACGGATGGTCCAGCTCATGGGCAATTGCCAGGTACTGACGTTGAAGCTCAATCGCCCGTTCGTACTGCCCGAGCTCATTGTAGATATCGCCCAAGTTACCTAGGGCGTAGCCTTCCCCCAGTCGATAGCCAGTTTCACGAGCAATGTCGATGTAGGCTTCCAGGGCATGAATCGCCTGCTCATAGTCCCCGAGGGCGCTGTAAACCAGGCTGAGATTGTTGAGGGCACGGCCCTCGCCATCGAGATCGCCAATCGCCTGGGCACTGTCTAGATGTTGCTGCAGAAAATTAAGCGCCTGGTCATAGTCACTGAGGCTGATGTAAGACAGGCCTATATTGCCTAAAGCACGGCTTTCTTCAAACCGATTCTCAAGTTCTCGGGCAATATCAAGAGATTGATGGTGGAGGGCGATCGCCCGCTCGTATTCCCCCAAATCGTCATAGGCCAGCCCCACATTCCCGAGAATCACCCCCTCCACAGCCAGACTTTCATCAGGAAAGGCGGCTCGAACCGGCTCGGAGCGCGTGAGATCGAGGGCCTGTTGCCAAGCGCTGAGGGCATCTCGATACTGGCTGCGGCCATAGAGCTGAAAGCCTGCTTGGAAGTGGCGATCAATCTCAGCCACGGTATCTTGCACAGCCAGGATTTGGGAACTGGCGGCCTTAACAGTGAGTTGATAAACCCCCTGGCCGGTGCGATCAAAGCTATTGGCAACAACCTGATAGCGTCCGGTTTGGGGCAGCTCCAGAATCAGTAATGAGTTGGTCGTGATAATCGCAAAGGCATCGTCGTTGAAGGCAAGCTGGTTGCCCTGGGGATCCAGCAGAATCAGGTAGGTGTCAAACGTATCGCTCTCTAGGCGAATCTGGATGACATCCCCTGCCTCACCGGCAAATTCATAGCTGTCGTAGCGGCTGCCATCCGGCAACCTGGGGTCACTCGACTCTAAGGCCCCCTCCAATTGCAAAATCACGGCTTCGTCTTCTGGATTCTGGCTAATTAGGGGGGCCAACACACCATCACCAGAACGCAAGCCTTGCGCCCCTACCTCTAGGGATTTGACAGCTTGAGGAGAACCCACCGGGGCCGGTTGGGAAGACTTTGCAAACTTTTGAGAGGGCTCGTAAACCCTCCCCTGCAGCGTCGGTTTAAGGGCAGTCGTAGACTCAAACGCTAAGGGCGCAGCCTGGGTAGCCTGGGGCGATAGCAGACCGGCTGCAATCAGAGCAACGCATCCTACGAATGACCGGGGGGTTAGAGCAGACATGATGGGTATGGATAACGCCAACGCTATCCACACTGTATTCGCTCAAAATTCCTCATGTCAGCATTAAGGTTCTGAGTGGGCCGCAACATCTTTGCTGCCGTTGGGGCGTCACACTGAATCTGGATCCACTCCCAACTCCCGCAGTCGCACTGCTAACCGATCCGCCCGCTGCTCTGCCTGGTCTCGCTGCTGAGCTAGCTCCACCGAAGTCAAAAAGCGATCGCCATTCGGTCCATAGATAGAGAGCGTATCGGAGCATTCAAAGCGAATCCCCAAGGCAGGGCTTACCCAACCCGACAGGTCCGCAATGTCCGTTAAGCCCCCCTGCTTCCGAATCGACCCAGCCAACTCATTACTGGCCGGATCGTATTGATAATATTCCTCGACCCCATACTGCTGATAAAACAGGAACTTTCGGGTCATCTCAATCGCCGTATTGCTGGGAGAGAGGATTTCAAACACCACTTGAGGAGGAATATTCTCTTCTTGCCATTGCTGATAGGAGCCTCGATGTCCTTTAGGCCGACCCAACACCACCATCACATCCAGCGCTTGGCACAGCCGGTTGTTCCCCTCAATCGGGTACCACAGCAAATCTCCAGCCACAAAGTAATCAGGCTGATGGGCAAAGAGGATTTCTAAGTTTTCTTTGATGGTGACAATCCATTGAAACTGCTGGGTATTGTCTGCCGTCGGCTGCCCGTCACTGTCAGGGTAGGAAGTCCTTTCTGAAGGGCGTGCTTGCGGTTGTGTAACCATGGCCCAATGCAATTTGCAGAATGACTTTAACGGTAACACGGGGGTAATGACCGCTCCCCACAAGGGATATCATCAAAGCCGACCTTAGCGATTCGTTAACGGGCGATGCCGTTTGCCAAGGCTATTGGCACACTTGAATCGTCATTGCCACAGGAAACATCGGGCTGTGAGTTACGAAATTCGCTATAAACCGGCCTTCGCCACCATCTTTGTCGATCTGCAACCGGGCGAAAAGCTGACGGCAGAGGCCGGAGCCATGGCCAGCATGGATGGCAAGGTCAACCTGGCCACAACCTTTTTCGGAGGATTCTTCCCCGCTTTAATGAAAGCCTTCTTGGGGGGCGAATCTCTATTTGTAAATACCTTTTCCAACACCAGCAGCAGACCGCTGCAGTTGGTACTGACCCAGGCCAGCGTCGGTGATATCGAGGTACTGGATCTGAAAGAAACCGAGGAAATGTGCTTTCAACCAGGGGCCTACATTGCCCACATGGGGAAGCTGCAACTGGGGGTGCAATGGGCGGGCTTTAAGAGCTGGCTGTCAGGGGAAGGGTTGTTTCGCCTCAAGGTGAAAGGACCGGGTCGGATCTTTTTTGGCGCTTACGGGGGCATTTCGGAATACCAAGTGCGGGGTGATTTTGTCGTGGATACTGGGCACCTCGTCGCCTACAGTCCCGCTCTGACGATGAATGTCAAGATGGCCGGTGGGTTGATGGGCTCAATTACCTCTGGAGAGGGGTTGGTTAACCGCCTTGAGGGCAACGGCAAGATTTATCTGCAGTCCCGCAGTATTGATGGCTTGGTTAAGTTCCTGCGCACGAAGCTGCGCTAGGGCACTGGATATCGCCAGCAAGCCGATGGATAAGGTTTCTGAATTTTGGAGCGTGCCGGAGGCGGGCTGGCCCAGCAATACATTGGAGAGATAACAAATGGAACTCGATATCCTACATCAGCCCGATAGCGCGATCGCCCATGTGCGCATGGACCCCCAGGAGGAACTCACCGCTGAGGCTGGGGCCATGGTGGCGATGAGCGCCGATATCCAGGCCAGCACCACCCTTCGCAAGGGCAAAGGCGGCGGCCTAATGGGCGGTCTAAAGCGGATGCTGGCCGGGGAATCCCTATTTTTGAGCGTCTTCCGCACCGCCTCCAGCAGCGGCGAGATTTACCTGGCCCCGAAGCTCATGGGCGATATTTTGCCCTATCAGCTCACCCCAACTGGGCTAGTGGTGCAGTCTACCGGCTATATGGCCAGCACCCCTGGGGTCACCATTGACTTGGGCTTCCAAGGGCTGAAGTCCTTCTTCTCAGGGGAGTCGATTTTTTGGCTAAACATCGGCGGTGAAGGGCTGGTGATGCTGAGTGCCTTTGGGGGCATTTACGAGGTGGAGGTGGATGGCGAGTACATCGTCGATACCGGTCACATTGTCGCCTTTGAGAAAAGTCTACAGTTTTCGATTACAAAAGCCGGAGGGAGCTGGATCGGGGCCTTCTTGGGGGGAGAGGGCTTAGTGATGCACTTTACCGGCAAAGGCAAGCTCTATTGCCAAACCCATAACCCCGGTGCCTTTGGTCAATTGGTGGGGGGCAAGCTCCCCCCCCGTGGATAAGGAGAATGCCATGAGTGCGATCGCTTACGAAATCAACCACGCCCCAGCCTACGCCAGCCTGATTTTGAACCTGCCCGCCAATGAGACCGTTGTGGTCGAAGCCGGGGCCATGGCCGCCATGGACAGTTGGATTGATATGAAATCCAAAATGAAGGGGGGCCTGATGAAAGGGGTAACCCGCATGTTAGGCGGCGAATCCCTTTTCCTCAGTGAGTTTACGGCCCAAGGCAAACCGGGCAAGCTCTACCTTTCCCCTGGGGTGCCGGGGGATATTTGCCATTACCAACTGGAGGACGGCAAAGGGCTGATGGTGCAGTCCTCAGGCTTTATTGCCTCTAGCACCACGGTGAATCTAGACAGCAAGTTTCAAGGGTTCAAGGGCTTCTTTAGCGGTGAGTCGCTGTTTTTGCTCAAAACCACCGGCAGCGGCGATCTCTGGTTTAGCTCCTACGGGGCGATTATCGAAGTGCCGGTTCGAGGTAACTATGTGGTGGATACCGGCTACATCGTCGCCTTTGAAGACACCCTGGAATACAGTGTCGAAATGCTGGGGGGCCTCTCCTTCAAGGGGCTGCGCACCGGCATTCTAGGGGGTGAGGGGTTTGTCTGCCGGTTCAGCGGCGAGGGTCGCGTCTGGATTCAGTCCCGCCAGGTCTACAACCTGGTCAACTTCATCAATCCCTTCCGCCCGGTGAAGAGTAATTAGGATATTTCCTGAGAAGAAAATACCTGGCTGTAGTGCGTTATGCCCAGCAATAACCGACGTAGGGGCACCTCTTGTGGGTGCCCTGGATAACTGACCGGATTGCACGAATCGGGAAATCGATTTGTTCACACGACTTGGCAAACTTCAGTGAGAGGAAAATAAATAAGGAGTTGAGTTGTGT
>ERZ1740060.550-NODE-550-length-18776-cov-8.256664_pt1 | contig 18776 bp, 19 predicted proteins | sample MGYA00581743_ERZ1740060 | MGnify/ENA primary metagenome ERZ1740060 (study PRJEB43018, sample SAMN04849235) | marine metagenome | isolation source: floating plastic debris | place: Pacific Ocean | collected 2008-08-27 | study: EMG produced TPA metagenomics assembly...
GCATTTCTAAACCGGTTCAAGATCCGGCTGATGCGCACTCAAGGATTACTCTACAGTAATTTTGCCGACCATGACAGCACCACGGTGGGGGGCGCAAAAATAGGTGTACTCACCAGCGGGCATATCAGCAGTAAAGGTCGTCGCGTAGGACTCACCTGGGGAGAAGGTGAGCTGATCGTGGGAGAGCTTCGTTGCTAGAGCTTTATCTCCGCCGGGGATAGTCGCGTCATCGAAGATGACGTTATGGGGGGCCATCTTGTTATTAATCCAAGTTACGGTGTCGCCAGCTTTAATAGCAAGCTCAGCTGGTTCAAATACCAATAGGCCGCTATCACCACCCATCTTGACCTCATAATCAGCCGCCATAGCCGGAGAAGCTGCTAACGCGACGGTGCCGATGACCATGGCAAAAGCCAGACAAGCGATAGTGAAACGACGAAGGGCGCGTGCAATCTGTTTCATGTTTTCCTCTAACGTGATTGAGTCAATCGTTGACGCTAACTAAAGTTGTTTCTGCTTTAAACAACTTGTTTGTATTGCAGCAAACGTGAACGCTGCTTTGTACCACCTCGGCAAGGTTAAGTGCCCTAGCAAAATTTCGCAAAGGGGAAATTCTCGCCGAGGTAAAACATTTGACGGAAGTTACGGAAGTTATAGCAGTTTGCTATGGCTTATGCACTTCCAAGACCAGGGGCAGAGACGGTGCTCTTACCACCCCCCCACAGGGGACCCAAAATCTTGGGTTGGATCAAAATATGACCTGATAGAGCAACCAAGTCCTCATCGGTTAGCCCCCGCATTTGAGGGTAGATATCGCTACTCTTCAAACTGGGGTGTAGCGCTGAGATGTCGCTTAACCCATCGTAGGTCATGGGCTCTTTTAGGTACGCTACCAACGCTTCAACATTGTCCCGAGGAGGTAAGGCACCGGCCAAGCTTCCTGCATCTAGACCGACGGTCGGATTGGTTTTGGTAATGCCGCTGTTGTGGCAAATCGCACAGGTTTGGCTGAACTTTTTGCGGCCACGGGCAACTTGGTCTAAGGACAACACAATGGTGTCACCCTCAACGTTTAAAGGTACGGTGCGGGTGGCTTCATCCAGTTCCGCTGCGATCGCTGGGCCGCCCACCCATTGGCTCAAGACCAATACAGCGACTGCGACTAGCCAAAGGCACTTTCTAAGCATGGTTCTCCTCAAGATTTTTGATAGGTGATCTATCACGCAACACAGCAGAGTCAACATCCACGGTGATTCGCACTGAGGGTGATCTTGGATCGGGCCAGGGCTCAGAGCTTGAGTCAGCGTCCGCTCATCCAAACGATTGATCTCAAACCTCCCAGTACAAGGTTTACTGTGAAAATTGAGTTCCTAGTAATGAATATCATGCCACCGAATGGCCCTATTCCCAAGGCGAAAGGCAGCTTTTTGCCCTGACCGGAACGCCCCGCCAGGTTAAGTGTTGCGTGTTTTAAATCCCTTGAGTTCTTGAGAGGGGCGCAACTCAAGCGATCGCCGCTAGGGTAGGAACCGGCTGGTGGAGGCGAATCAGTTGAGCCAGAGTCGATTTGAGTTGAGTGCGCGGAATAATCGCATCAACGAAGCCATGGTTGAGCAAATATTCTGCGGTTTGGAAATCATCCGGCAGCTTTTCGCGCAGGGTTTGTTCCACCACCCGACGGCCCGCAAAGGCAATGGTGGCTTTGGGCTCAGCCAGGATAATATCCCCTAGCATCGCAAAGCTGGCGGTAACCCCACCCGTGGTGGGGTGGGAGAGCACTGGGATATAGAGGAGGCGCGCTTCTCGATGGCGCTCTAACGCACCCGAGATTTTGGCCATTTGCATCAGGCTCAGCATCCCTTCCTGCATCCGAGCCCCCCCGGAAGCGCAGACAATAACCACAGGGATCTGAGCCTCGGTTCCCGTTTCGATTAGGCGAGTTAGCTTTTCACCTACAACGGAGCCCATGCTGCCCCCCATGAACCGAAAGTCCATCACCCCTAGGGCGATGGGTAGCCCGTCTAGTTGACCCGTACCGGTTTGAACCGCATCAGACAGGTGGGTTTTGGCCTGGGTGTCGCGAATGCGATCGCTATAGGCCTTGCGGTCACGAAACTTGAGGGGATCTTCTGGGGTGATTTGGGGATTAAGGGGCACCCAAGTGTCAGCATCAATCAACTGCTGGATGCGCTCATCACTAAAAACTCGATGATGGTGGCCACATTCAGAACACACCCGTTGATTGGCCTTGAGATCCTTGGTGTAAGACATCACGCCACAGGCTTCGCATTTGGTCCAAAGCCCATCTGCAATATCGCGCTCACGCCCATCCGACTGAATCGGATCCGCTTTGCGGCGGTTAGCAAACCAATCAAACAGAGACATGGGCCTTCAGCATTCAGAGAACAAACAGGGGATTGCTTTAGGTTTAACAGCCGAAGACGACCCCTACAGCCGAGTGTCATCTTCGCCCCAGTAAACTCATCCTATCGGGTTTAGTCCGTTTCCTGGCACTGTTGCTGGGGCGAACAGCCTGTTGTCCTTGAGATAGATGATGTCTTTTCTGTCACTTGAGCAATTCGGTTGATGGGGCTGGCAAATGACTTGAGAAGGGGCCGCTATCAGGGGTTATCCCCCTAGCTGCGATTGAGATTTTCCATGTTAGTTATTGAGGAAAATAAGATCTGCATCAAGAGTATTCAGGGGTAGACAGGCCTAGGGTCATGTACTGAAAGACACCTGAATAGGTTGCGTAAGGGGATGCTTGCCCGAGTCTGGCTGGCAACAGATTGAATGTTTGGGGTGTACGTGCATAGATGACCAACAGCAATGTTCGGGTGGTTGCCTCCGCTGAGTACCGAGCAATTTCAGACGATACTCTCAAGGATCAAGACAATGGCCTGTGGCTGTCTTGCTTCTCAGCAGAGGTTCAAGGGGTATGGCTACAGCGATTTAGTTGGCTGCGCCGCTTAGATCGCTTAGCCGAACAAGATCAGCTTATTGCCCCCGGAGGCCGTCAGTTTCCCGACTTTCAGGTTGGCTGGCGACAACTCTTTCAGGCCCGTTGCTGGGTTCCGGCCTGTGGTCAGTGGGATATTTTGGATGAGATTTATCACCATTGGCTGTCGCCTGCTGGTGATTGTGAGGCGGAACTACAGGGATGGAACCGCTATGTCGAGGCCATGGCGAACTATCACAGACCGGTTCTGGCTCTGAAAACCCTCCAAGACCACGACAACATGCTGGATTGGCTGGCAGGATCCTGTTTTCAATTTCTGCCCGATCTTCATCCTGAGGATCGATCCCTGGCTCGCTACTTCGGCATGGTTGATCAGTGTTACAACAACCTCCGTGACTTACACGAAGACGCCTGCCAGGGGATCTGCTACTTTCCCGAAGCGCTACTGTCACGGTTTCAACTGTCTTCAACAGAGATTCTGAACTTTACCTGCTTTGAGAATCCGGGCTACTACCGGTTGATGGCGTTTTGGCTGATGGATTATCTGCCGCAATTGCAGAATCGGGCCATGGGCTTAATTTGTTCTGATCGCTTACCCCGTACCTGGCAATATCTGCTGGCGTGGTTTATCCATCGATATCGCCGCATTGAAAGGGTCATGGTGGCCTGCGATTACAATTTTGTCCAGTTTGCGCACATCCATAGAGCCGTTGTTCAACATGAACTGCGACTCCATGCCAATCAGTCGGTGGCAACGTTAAGCCATGATCTGAGCGGACAATATGATTTGATGCGCGCTCTAGCCCTATCTGGTCAGTCGCCTTTTGCTGCCCCGTCAACCCTGGGCAGTCCTTGGCCCTGCTGTGATTGGAGAGCGATCGCATGAGATATCAATGCCTCGAAAGAGGATTGGGAGGGTCGAGTAGGATAGAGGGGTTGCCTTGATGTCGTTTCCATGTCTGAGTCGACCCAGCCTCTGATACGCCAAAGCCAGTTATGCGATCGCCTCGTCATTGATGTTGAAACCACCGAAACCCTCGGCCAGGTCTCGCAGCTCTTGGTGGATATCAAGAACCATCAAATCGAAGGGCTGATTTGTAAGTCCGGCTTTTTGGGTGCGGAAAAAATTCCGGTGCCTTGGGTGCAGTTGGAGTCAATTGGCAGCGACAGCATTATTGTGCGGCGAGGCCGTGAAGGGATTTCCCCTCGGTTTGATCAGGCTCTGCCCCTGGGAGGCCAAGAACTTTGGACTGATGGGGGCGATCGCGTCGGCCAGCTTGTGGACTACTGCTTTGAACCCACCACGGGGGCAATTACTCAATATTTATTCACCGCTCCAGGGTGGCAGGGGCTAACCACAGGGGTTTATAGCTTCGAACCAGAGGCGGTGGTCAGTGCCGGTCGGAAGCGGCTGATGGTCCGCCATGCTGCCCTCGAAAATGCCCCTCAATACGAAGCAGGCTTGCCGGACCGCGCCGCAGAACTGCTCCAACAGGATGTGGATCAAACCCGACAAGATGTGCAGGCGGCGGTTCAGAAAACCCAAGCGGCGGCAGAGCAGGCTCAAACCCAGGCCAAAAAGATTGCTGAGAAGGCCCGTTCCCAATGGGGTCAAGTGTTCGGACAAGTCAAACGCCAAACCAAGCAAATCCGCACTCAAATTAATGATCGCGCTGCAGACTTGGCGGCAAAGGTTGAATCTAAAAAAACTGATGGCACCCGTATCCCCGGCAGAACCATCGATGTGGACTCTGAGGAAGTCTGGCCAGAAGAGCCTGACAGCTCCCCTCAAAGCCCAGAGCGACCCTAAAAGGCGGGCTTAGCCTCACTTGGCAAAGGGTCTGCTTCGCGACACAATAATGTACTGTACCTTCCAAAACTATTCCGTGAGCAACGTCCCGACTGTTTCCGATACCAAGCGTGCCTTCTATAGCCACCACACTCGCCCCATTTCATCGGTTTACCGCCGGGTCATCGAAGAGTTGTTGGTCGAGATGCATCTGCTCCGGGTCAACGAAGACTTTAGCTACGATCCCATCTATGCCTTAGGGATTGTCACCACCTTTGACCGCTTTATGGACGGCTATCGTCCAGAAGGGGACAAGGAAGCTATTTTTAAGGCCCTTTGTCAGGCGGTGGGCAGTACGGCTGAACAATATCGCCAAGATGCCCAGCAGCTTTCAGGTAGTTTAGACGGGGTGAGCCTAGACAGCCTCAAGACTACCATTGCTGACCCTGCCACTGGCGACAGCGCTCTGCAAGGCACCTTTAAGGCCCTGGCCGATCAAGATCGCTTTAAATACAGCCGTGCCTTTGGCATTGGCCTATATACCCTTTTGGAGGCGGTGGACGCTGAGGTTACCAAAGAGAAAGAGGCGCTGACCGAATTCATTCAAGCGACAGCCGATGCCCTCTCTATCTCCTTTGACAAACTCCAAAAGGATCTAGAGCTATATCGCAGTAACCTAGACAAAATGGCCCAGGCCAAGATCATGATGGCCGATATTCTAGCCGCCGATCGCAAAAAGCGAGAGGAACGCGCCCAGGCCAAAGTTGACGCAGAGGCAACTGCAAAAGAAAAGGCTGAAACTTCAGAAGCGGACGCGGAAGATAAAGCTGAGGAAGAGACCAAAGACGCTTAGCAATAGACCAGCTTTTAGTTTTGAAAAGGACTTCCCGATGGTCTACGGGGAAGTCCTTTTTAGTTCCTTCCCAAGCAGGCTTTTACCGATAGTTGATGACATCCCTAAGGAGACCCATGCCCAACGACTTCATCCCCTTTCTAGCTGGTGTGGCTTTGTTGGTGGGGTACCTATTCTGGTCAGCCGCCACTGAAATGGGCACCCGCTGGCCCTGGGACTGATAAGTAAGATAATCAACAGCCCCAACGAGGCAGCCATAGGGGGGGAGAACAACTATTGCTTCCAACGTCTAGATCCCGTTAATCGTGCTGTTGTCTCCATGAATTTTCTAAATTTTCTGTGGCGACTGCTCTGCCTAGCCACTGCCTATAAAGCCAAGCTGCTGTGCTCTGGGGTATTTGTATCTCAGCGAGATCCCCAATCCCTCCTCAGTCTAGATTTGGCGGTTGACGCGTTATTTTTGCTCAGGCTGATTCCGGTCACCATCGATGCCGAGGCTCAAACCGTCACAGCCTCTATATTAGGCCTAGCCCGCTGCACTGCCCTATATCGCCCTGGCTTGGGCAGCACCTTGGTGATTGACACCACGGTCAAGGCCCTGCATCAACAAGTCCAAGATCTTTCACCCAACCCCTCACCACTCCACCACTCCACTCAATCACCGTCGGCGTTGCAAATTTTAGGGATGAACGGGTCTTCCAGGGCAGAGGCTGTGTTGCCCCCTAAATCCCCCAATTCTGGGGGGCTTCAAGTATCTAGTCTCCCGCAGGATTGGAGGGTGGCGAATCATCCCATCACTAAGCAATCCCCACGTTCTCCTCTAGAGGATGGGGACCTGGGGGGCTGGGGATCGCGGAGGCCAGAAATCACTCCCGTTCTCGATCTCGCCTTTACTCAACCCCGCCGCCAACGCACCCGTGCCGTGGCGATCGCTCAAGCAGGTGAAATCATCGCTGAGCGCTATGCCCCTGGGTTTACGGCCACCATGCCATTGCTGGGTTGGTCCATGGCCAAGAGTGTGGTGAATGCCCTGGTGGGAATTTTGGTGCATCAAGGAAAATTGACTCTGGACCAATGCTCTCTGCTGCCAGAGTGGGATTCCCCAGAGGATTCCCGGCGGGCGATTACCCTCGATCAACTCTTGCGAATGCAGAGTGGGCTGCAGTTTGAGGAGGTGTATTCAGACCCGCGATCCCACGTCACCAACATGCTGTTTCAAAAGGCGGATGCCGCCGCCTATGCCGCCAGTCTGCCCTTAACGGATTCATCGGGCAGCTGGTCCTATGGCAGCGGCACCACCAATATTCTCTGCCGGATCATTCGCCATGTTCTCGGTAAGAGTCTGGCCGATTACTGGGCCTTTCCTCACCAAGCCCTCTTTGGGCCTCTAGGCATGACCAGTGCTGTACTCGAACCGGATGCAGCAGGCACCTTCATTGGCTCCTCGTTTATGTATGCCACCGCCCGAGATTGGCTCAAATTGGGTCAACTCTATTTGCAAGACGGCCGCTGGCAGGGGCAACAGCTCTTGCCGGAGGGCTGGGTGCAGTATTCAGTTGCTCCCAGTGATCCAGGCCAGCGCTATGGGGCGCACTTTTGGCGGCAGGTGCCCCTGTCCTTTGCCTCCCAGCAGGTCCCCAGACCGACCTTGCCCGCCGATACCTTTATGGCGTCGGGCTACCAGGGACAAATTCTGACGATCATTCCGTCGCTGCAACTGGTGGTGGTGCGGCTGGGGTTGTCCCAACGTCGCCACAGCTGGGACCATGAGCAGTTCATTGCTGATTGGGTCAAGGCTTTGACGCCCAATCTTGCCTGAGCAGGCCATAGAGCCTGATGTCTTTGAAGACACCGTTTTTGCAGGTGTGTTGGCGACGGCAGCCCTCGTAAACCATGCCCAGTTTTTCCATGACGCGGCCCGAGGCTGGGTTATCGGTGTAGTGGGTGCCCTGGATGCGGTTGAGCCCCAGTGCCTGGAAGCCATAGTCAATCAGCCGCTGCGCTGCCTCAGTGCAGTAGCCCTGGCCCCAAAACGGCACCCCGATCCAGTAGCCCAGCTCTGCCAGGTAAAATTCAGGCACGAGCCCCAAGCCAATGGAGCCGCAGAGGCGATTGTCAATGAGGGTAACGGCAAGGGTGATGGCTTTGCCCGTAGCAAATTGCTCAGGGTGGGTGCGAATCCAAGCTTCGGCCAAGCCATCGGGGTAGGGGTGGGGAATGCTGAGGGTGCTAGCGGCCACGGCGCGATCGCCCGCCAATTGCTGCACAGCGGGGGCATCGGCCAGGGAAAAAGGCCGCAAAATCAGCCGCTGAGTATGCAGCGTCGGTTGGGTTCGATCCGTCATGGCCCATCATGGGGTGAGCGACCCCAGGGCACCATGGTCTCAAGGGAAAAAGCCATCAACGGGTCAGCCGCTCGCAGCATTGGCAAATCGTGGGGCGATCGTCACATTCGACATCCTTCGCTTACCACACAACATTGTCTCTCTCAGTCCAAAACAAAAAGCTTGAAAAGTCGACATAATTGCCACCCTCTATCCTCCCATTGCCGACCCTAGTTCGAGCCCTTGCGGTGGGATTCCAACTGCTGCTCTAAATCCATGACTTGCTGCTCTCGCTTTTGTACGATCGCCATTATCTGGTGGATTGCCCGCGCCAGTGCCCCCAACTCATCAGAGCGCTCTACGACCTCATCCAAACCCAGATTATCGGCCTGGAAGCTACGATTTTCGATCGCCGCCACAATCGCTTCAGTAACGTAATAGATGTGGGCTAGGTCCTCCGCGCTTTGATTTTGACGTTTCTCAAAGGCGTTAATCACTTGGTTATAGCGGGTGGCAATGTGTCCCACTTCCGTAAAGGGTTCTACCGGTACCCGTTGACTCAAGTCGTTGGTGCGGGCTTGGTAATCCATCACTTGGAACAGCTCGTAGGTCTCGGTCTTTGCCCGATGTTCCGAAACATTCAGGCCGATTTCCTCTTCTTCCAATGAAATCCGCAGAGGCAAGACCTGATTGACCAGGGTCAAGACGCCCCAAGCCAAGCCGAAGGTCCAGACGGCTGCCACGCCAACCCCAAAAAGCTGCACCATCACCTGGTTGCCACGACTCAGCCCCGTGCCAATTAGATCCAGCTGGCCGAATAAACCGACGCAAAGCGTTCCCCAAATGCCCGCCGCCCCATGGACCGGAAAGGCATCCACGGCATCATCAATTTGCCAGCGCTCTAGCAGTTGCGAGGTCGATAGGGTAACCACCGCCCCGGTCCCCCCCACAATCATCGCCAAGGGGGCATTCACCACGTGGCAACAGGCCGTGACGGCCACTAAGCCCGCCAAAGACCCATTGATTAGCTGCTCCACTTCCACGACCTGTTTTTTCAGGCTGCTCAGCAACGCCGCCGTAATCATGCCCGCCACCCCCGCCAAGACGGTATTGATCACGATGCTAGGTACCTGTTCATTCAGGGCTAGGGTGCTGCCACCATTGAAGCCCACCCACCCAAACCAGAGAATCAGTGCCCCCAATACCGAGAACGGGACATTTGACCCTTGAATTCGGTTAGATTGCCCTTTTTCGGCAAATCGCCCCTGCCTTGCCCCCACCACTAAAATCACGGCTAGACCAAACCAAGCCCCGACCCCATGTACGACGGTTGATCCAGCAAAATCCACAAAGCCCAGATTTTCCAGCCAGCCGCCTGTATTGCCTGGGGCAATGCCATTCCAGCTCCAGTGACCAAAGAGGGGGTAAATCAAGCCCGAGAGAAAAACCGATAGAAACAGGTAGGCATGAAATTTGAGCCGTTCAGCGGCAGCCCCGGAAACAATCGTGGTTGCCGTGCCGCAAAACATCATCTGAAATAGAAAAAATACGGTCTGGTTGGGATCATCATTTAAGGATGGAAAAAAGCCGCTGACGCCAAACCAACCTGCTTGGGAAGCCCCAAACATCAAGGCATAGCCAAATACCCAAAATAAACCCGCAGAAATGCTGAAGTCCGCCAGGTTTTTGACCGCCACATTGATGCTGTTTTTAGAGCGAGTCAACCCAGACTCTAAACACATAAATCCAGCCTGCATCAAAAAGACCAGACCTGAGCACAGCAAAAGCCACAGGGTATCAATCATGGAAATTCTGTAAACGGAACTTGGGCTTGGTCATGAAAAACAAGAACTGTAAATGTCCTTTTAAAGCAGGCTGTTTCGGAATGATTGATGCCCGCACCTAACTAAGAAGACTGCCAGAATCCTGGGCTCCTGGCCAGGCGGAGGTTTCTGTATTGGCGGTCCAACTAATAGACGTTCGCGGCTGATTCAAGTGGTAGCGCTTTAGCTGATAGTGATCGGCAAATTGCGGCAGTTTATCTTGGTGGCCAATGACAATCAGGCTGTCTTCCGCATTCAGCATTTGGGAGGCGGAGGGACGGAAAATCAAGCGATCGCCCACACGCCGCAGCGCAATTACCATGAATGCCCCTTTACTGCGCACCTGTAACTCCATCAAGGTCTTACCCACAAAGGGGGATTGATCTTTGATTTGCAACTCCTCCATTTGTACTTCTACATTGGCCAAAAACTCATTCAGATAGCTGCGCTCGTAGGTATTGTTCAAAAAGTCCATCCCCGTTGGTCGGGTAATTAAATTGGAGATTTGAATAGCACTGATGGTATCGGGTAAAACAATATGATCAGCACCTGCCAGACGCAGTTTCCGTTCTGTAGGGGGCAGCTCACCCCGGGCCAAAATCTTGATTTTGGGGTTGAGATCACGGGCTGTCAGGGTGATAAATACGTTGGTTTTGTCATCTGGCAGTACTGCGACCAGGGCTTTAGCCTTGTGAATTCCCACTTCCTCTAACGTCGCTTCATGGGTGCTGTCACCTGGATAATTCAAATAACCAGAAGTCTCAGCCACCTCAAGCCGCTCGGGCAAATGCTCTACCACAACAAAGGGCTCGCGAGCGGCATTGAGCTGATCGGCCAGGACTTGACCCATGCGATCGAACCCACAAATAATCACGTGGCTCTGCAGGTTAGAGATGGTCAATTGTTTACGTTGATTACTAAAGGCGCGATTGATTTCCCCCTCGGTAACCATCTGTACAAATCCTCCTACGCTATAAACCGCCGATGTTGTTCCGGCAATGATGACCAGGATTGTAAAAATTTTCTGAAAAGGAGTTTCTAAGGGTTTTACCTCTCCATAACCCACCCCAAAAATGGTGATGACGACCATATAAATGGCCTCAAGGGGCGTCCATCCAAACCAGACATAGCCCAGAATGGCCACTACAACTGTCAATAAAAAGAAGACGATTCCAGTTAAGACATGACGTGCAGAGTCCTGCATGGGCTGATAGGCCTAGGATTAAAAGCGATAAATAACTTGGACAGTCCAAAATATCGGCATCTAAAGCCAATAGCGGGCGAAATTCATCGGCGTTTCATTAACAGGCGCTTTAAAAGCATGAAACACAAATGTATAGACGATTGGATATCGAAAACTATATCTGACATCGTCTCATTGACTAGGACCGGAAAAAGTAAGATTCGACACCGTCAGTGCGCTTGCCCATGTGCCGATCTCCCCAAGATTTCTGCAGAATTGAGCATTTAAGCTCTGAAAAGGGCGTCAACCTTGTTGTGTTTTAAAACGATATCTAAAATTAGTGAAAGCCTGTATTTAAATATTCCAGGAAAAGCGTTATAAAATTCACTTTAACTATCAGGGAGATTGCCCGGTGATCTCCACAGAAGAAACCAATAGAAAAACAATTTTTAGAGTTTGGCTGTTATCTATATCAAGTGATTTTCAACCATTAATCCAAGCAGGATGATTGAGTAGAGCTTCCATCACCCTTACCCCACGCAGTTGATTAGAGAGCGGTAAATGTCCCACAGGGGCATTCAGATTCCAAATAAATTCACCGGGATAGCGGGTCCAAATATTATCCTTTTTCCAAGCAATCTTGGGCCAAAGGCGTTCCCAATTGCGACCTACCCCCAGCCAAACCTGGCGCTGTTGGACAAAGCCAAACTTACCTTCGGAGTAAATCTGCCAGAGTAGATCGAGGGTCTGCAAATCAATCACAGAGAGTTGGGAAACTTCGGTGAAATACAGCCACTTTCGCTTGATCGCTCCTGGACCCGCCAGGGCGCACAAAAGCTGTAGGGTGAGGCGATCAGCTGTTTCAAAATCCTGCTCAGCCAGTAAGGTCTGTAGCTCACCGTAGTCCCCTTGGCAATCGGCAGAGATGGGCAAGATGCCTTGGGGAAAGCGCTCTGCCAAAAAAGTCTTGACTCCCTCGTCGGCAACACCGTAGAGATACTGATAAGCCCGCCCTAAGGCCACCGTGGGGGGTGCCCCAGTACTCAAAAAATCCATCAGGACTGAGTAGCCCGGTTCCCCAGTTGTAATCAAGGTTTGGATGAGGGGGAGTTGCTTGGGCGGCGGGCTGGTTTGAAGGGCCGTTTTGAGAGCCTCAATTGAGTCCTGAGAAGCTGTTGGGTTTTCCATGGTTGGACTGTTCATAGATGCGTTAGCCCCAAGTCAGTGGGTGAAAACATTGGATGGGCAGGGGATAGGGTCCAAACTTTGTCGGCTTAAGAACATCGTTACTAACGCATCTATCGCAATTACCCTAGCCCGTTCAGTCGCCGAGTAATACTGAGTTTGTCAATCACTACAGCGCTCAAGCAAGCCCTATGGTTTGGAGCCAATTTGATGTTGCTAGCCTCCGACGGCAACGAAGGGCACTGTAGAGTAGTCATCCTATCGTGGATATGAAGTTTGAATCTAGGAAAGCTTCGTTCCAGAGTCTCCTAGCCTGTGCCCTCTGCGGTTCAGATTTAGGTATTCAATCCACTCAAATGATCGCAGTTTATCGATGTGAATGTAGAGTAGACATCATAAACAGAGCTCTTGAATCCAGATCTACTGAAATTTGAACCTGGATCTAGTGAAAGTAGACATGTACGAAAAAATTACTCCGCCTACGGTGGGCGATCGCATCACCTTTCAAGACGGCGAACCCATCGTGCCTGACATGCCCATCGTGCCGTTTATCCGAGGGGATGGCACGGGGGTTGATATTTGGCCTGCGGCTCAAAAGGTATTTGATGCAGCTGTGGCTAAAGCCTATGGCGATGCCAAGCGAATTGTTTGGTTCAAGGTGTATGCCGGGGACGAAGCCTGCGACAAATATGGGCAGTATCAATATCTGCCGGAGGATACCCTCCAGGCGATTCGTGACTTTGGGATTGCGATTAAGGGTCCCTTGACCACGCCGATTGGGGGCGGCATTCGCTCCTTGAATGTGGCCCTGCGTCAAATTAATGACCTCTATGCCTGCGTACGCCCTTGCAAGTATTACGCGGGTACCCCCTCGCCCCACAAAACCCCAGAAAAGCTCGACGTGATCGTCTATCGGGAGAACACCGAAGACATTTACCTGGGCATTGAATGGCGAGAGGGCAGCGAATCTGGGGCAAAGCTAATTCAGTATTTGAATGACACCCTGATTCCGGGTACGCCCGAGCATGGCAAAAAACAGATCCGCCTGGACTCTGGGATTGGGATTAAGCCCATCAGTAAGACGGGGTCCCAGCGGTTGGTGCGTCGCGCCATGCAACATGCGCTCAGGCTGCCCAAAGACAAGCAACAGGTGACCTTGGTCCACAAGGGCAACATCATGAAGTACACCGAGGGGGCCTTTCGAGACTGGGGCTATGAGCTGGCCACCAGCGAGTTCCGCTCAGATTGCGTCACCGAGCGGGAGTCTTGGGTGCTGAGCAACAAGGAAGCCGACCCCAATATCTCGGTAGAGGATAACGCCCGTAAGATTGAGCCCGGTTACGACGCCCTCACCCCAGAGAAAAAAGCCGAGATTTGCCAGGAAGTCGAGGGCATCTTAACCGCTATCTGGGCGACCCATGGCCATGGCCAGTGGAAAGACAAGGTGATGGTCAACGATCGCATTGCCGACAGCATTTTCCAGCAGATCCAGACCCGCCCCGACGAGTACTCGATCTTGGCCACCATGAACCTGAATGGAGACTACCTCTCCGATGCAGCGGCGGCCATTGTTGGGGGTCTGGGCATGGGGCCAGGGGCCAATATTGGCGATCGCTGCGCCATTTTCGAGGCTACCCACGGTACCGCCCCCAAACATGCAGGCTTGGACCGGATCAACCCGGGTTCAGTGATTCTCTCTGGGGTGATGATGCTGGAATTTATGGGCTGGCAAGAGGCGGCCGACCTGATCAAGACCGGGCTCGGTGCGGCGATCTCAAACCGCGAGGTCACCTACGACTTGGCCCGCTTGATGGAACCCCCCGTTAGCCCCCCGCTGAAATGCTCAGAGTTTGCTGACGCCATTATCAAGCGCTTCGACGGTTAGAAACACCGCTTGAACAATGCAGAAAATTGAGCTGTTGTAGGGACACGGCTGAAACAACTGATAGCGGTATACAAACGTAGCCTTACCATTCAGCCTCACTGAACCGTCACCGATATCCAACGGCGCATGAACAGTAACGCGACCCTCCAATCTCCTAACCAGCAGTTGCTCAACATCGCTTGGCGACGCCAGCGGGCCTACGACCAAAACGCCTCCCGCTATCAACGGCGCTTTGTGTTCCTCAGAACCTTGCTATCCGTGTTGAGTGTCGTGGTCGTAATTCTGTCCATAATCGACGGGGCGGCATGGGGCAATTTCTCTGTGCCTTTGTTAGGAAGACTGCCTCTGATAGACCCATCCCTCCAGTATGACACTGTCATTGATGCCGCCTTACTCGTTATCCCCATCACGATCACGGCTCTGCTGGCTTTTTCCGTGCGGTTTGATCGCGGCCAAAACTGGGTGCTGCTTAGGGGCAATGCCGAGTCCTTGAAAATGGAGATCTATTACTATCGCACCCAGGTCGGAGCTTACCGACAAAATCGAGATGCGTTTCTCTCTAAACGCATTAATGAGATCAGTGAGGGCTTAAAGGGCAGCCCCATCCATCAAGGGGCACTGTCTCCCTACGAAGAAGAGCCCGACTCTCGAACTCGCCTGGGGATTATTTTTCGCCTAGTTCGGCTAAGCGCCAGGGGACTTTCGACGCTGGCCCATCGAGTCTGGAATGTTCTATTTCAGATCAAAATCGAATCCCTTAATCCCCGCCCAGAAGAGGATCTTTATGCCGAGCTGACCGAGCCCGATGATTACCTCAAATATCGACTGGAAAACCAATTTGACTGGTATCGGGGCAAGGCCAAGAAAATGGCCCAGCAGCTCCAGCTCTTTCAAGCCGGGGTCTATATCTTTGGGGGATTGGGAACCTTGCTGGCCACATCAGATCGCTTCAACAGCTCGGTGGCCATTACAACCGCCATGGTGAGCGCCTTCAACAACTATCTGGAGTTCAAACGGGTGGAGATTAGCTTGGTGGGCTATAACCAAGCCGCCGATACCCTCTACGACATTCGGGCTTGGTGGTATTCCCTATCGGATGCGGAGCGGAGCCAACCCGAGAGCTTTCAGAAACTGGTCATCAGTTGCGAGGAAACCATCCACAGTGAAAACGCTAGCTGGCTGCAGGATATGCAAGATCGCCTTGCCCAGCTCTATGGCAGTGGTGAGGATGAGAGTCATGAAAATGGTCAGATAGAAGGGTAAAAATACTCCAACCTATGCGGTTGTCCTGTTGGGCATAGGTTTGGGCGAGGTCGGCGGAGTCGTCGTTGGAGCCATCGTCCCAGAGGATGAGTTCGAAGTGGGAGTAGGTTTGGGCGAGGATGCTATCGACAGTTTGGGCCAGGTATTGTTGGCGGTTGTAAATGGTGGTGACGAGGGAGATCAGGGGGGAAGTCACGAGTGCAACCAATAGGTCTAATGCAGCCTATAAAATAGCAATAGCCTCAACTTAAAGCGCGCGATGGTTCTTCACTTCGACCCAAAGCACTGCCTGCCCTCTTCCTATGAGTTGCCCGACTCAGACGATACCCCTGTGGATAATGAAATTCAGAATTGGATTCCCAATCTCCTGCTTCTGAGCCTAGCCTTGGCCTGGTCGAAACGCACGGATTGGTTCTTTGGGGTGGATATGGGCATCTACTACGACCCGGAGCAACCGGCGGTGGTACCGGATGGCTTTTTGAGCTTGGGGGTTGACCGCTATGTCGGCGAAGAGGGTCGCCTCAGCTATGTGTTTTGGGAAGAGGAAAATATTCCGCCAATCTTAGCGCTAGAGGTGGTTTCTAAGACCTATGGCGGCGAGTACAAGCGCAAGAAGGATCGCTATGCGGATTTAGGGATTCGTTACTATGCGGTGTACCAACCCAATCGTCGCTCTCGCCGACAGCGACAGCCATTAGAGGTCTATCGGTTAGAGGATGGCGTGTATCAACAGCTTACGGGGGAACGATTTTGGTTGCCGGAGGTGGGGCTAGGGCTGGGCCGTGAGCGAGGCCAGTACATGGGTTATGAGCGGGAATGGTTGTATTGGTATGACGAGGTGGGTAACCGTTTACCGACGCCTGAGGATGCAATTCAAAAAGAGCGAGACCGCTCTGAGAAGCTTGCGGCTCAACTTAGAGCCTTGGGAATTGAGCCAGAGGCGGCGGTATAAGTGGAGATCTCGCTCCAATCGTTTTTGAGGACCTAAGCTGTAAGCCTTCCAAGAATCAGGCTATGTCGCGTTCCATGCAAGCCTTATCTAAATAAGAGGGACTTACAATACTCAGATAAGTATTTCAGAAGAAGGTGACTGGCATGACGCCGAGTTTACCAATGGTGTTAAGCCTGGATCGGGTTGAGCTAACAGACGAGCAATTTTATCGGATCTGTCAAGCGAACCCGAATACCCCCTTAGAACGGTCATCCTCAGGAGCCTTAGTGATTATGTCGCCTGTCGGCGGAGAGAGTGGCGAACGTGAGGCTGACCTGATTACTGACTTGGCAATTTGGAATCGTAAAACCCAATTGGGTAAAGTGTTTAGCTCCTCAACCTTATTTAGATTGCCAGGGGGAGGAGATCGCTCACCGGATGCAGCCTGGGTGGAAAACTCCCGCTGGAGTACGCTCACCCCTGAAGAGAGGGCAGGATTTCCGCCTATCTGTCCTGATTTCGTGATTGAATTGCGTTCTAAAACGGATGCCCTTACACCTTTGCAAGAGAAGATGGCAGAGTATCTCATCAGTGGTTTGCGCTTAGGTTGGTTGATTAATCCTAGGAATCAAGAAGTTGAGATTTATCGACCTGGTACAACGGTACAAAAGATACATTTCCCGGCTCGTTTATCTGGAGAAGATGTTCTGCCAGGGTTTGAGCTGATCTGGCCACTGTCAGATTGAGCAGAAAGTTCTGATCCTCGCTTTGCTAAGTCCTTTGGCCTGCGTTGTTCACAGGGGTATCGTCTGAACTCGGGACACTTGTCTACTCAGCAGCGAAAACTTCGGCAGCGGTGAGGGTGAGCTCAGGAAAGATGAGGGATGGGATGGGAGTGCTGCCGGTAAACTGCCGTGTTTCGTAGAGGTCCTCGACCGGTTGCATGAGGGTGATGCAATTCTTGATGGGATCGACAGCCCAGTATTCGGGGATATTGAGGACGTTGTATTCGACGCGCTTGGTGCGGTAGTCGGTGGTGACGGTGGAGTCGCTGACGACTTCGACCACAAGGAAGGGGGGCGGGTCGTTGAGACGAATGATGGCTTCTTGGTCGCGGAGGATCCGCCACTGTTCTAGGGAGAGTACCATCAAATCGGGGATGCGGGCGGTATCCCAGCGGCCCCCACGGGGCGACTGAATCGCTATCGCCATTTGCTTGGCGGTCCACTCGCGGCTCAGGCGTTTAATTTCGTCGCGGAAGGTATCGTTGAGGAATTCGGCTATGGCTCCGTGGCGACCTTTGGGTTGGGCCATGGCGACTCGCTCCCCATTGACCAGTTCGTAGCGGGCATCGGTGCTGTCGTCATGGGTGAGGTAGTCATCCAGGGTGAAGCGCTGGGTGGTGACGCTCATGGGGAGAGCTCCGCAGGTTGGAGGCACAGTATTGTCATCGTAACGTTGATGTTATCTGCGCCAACAGAATCGCTGCGTCCCGAAATCCTGATGCCGCTAAACAGTGCCCACCCTAATTGCTCAGCGAGATCGCGGATCTTATGTATATACTCGTATATACGTCCGCTGTTTAGGGCCATATTCATGCGTACCCGTGTTTTTCAAAGCGGCAATTCCCAGGCGGTTCGCATCCCCAAAGAGATGCAGTTTGAGCGTCTGGATGTGGAGTACGAGATTGAGCGTCAGGGGGATGTGCTGATCATCCGTCCGGTAGGTGCCCCACTAGTAAGTGTACTAGAACGGTTTGCTGCCTTTTCGACTGACTTTATGGCTGAAGGACGCCCCGATCCAGGGATGCAGGCGCGGGAAATCCTATGAAATACATGCTCGACACTAACATCTGCATTTACCTGATGAAGCATCAGCCCCCCTCTGTGGCAAAACGGTTTGCTGAGTGTCGTCAGGGGGATGTGGTGATATCGGCAATCACCCTAGCTGAGCTGGAATATGGCGTTCGGGCCAGCCGTGAAGACAGTCGCCAGCAAAATCGCCAGGCGTTAGATGCCCTAGTAGAGATGATTCCGGCGGTGGCGTTTGGTCGCCCTGCTGCAACGGTTTATGCGGATGTGCGGGCCGCTGCGTCAGAACGTCGGCGCGATGCCTTAGACAAGCTGATTGCGAGTCATGCCAGGAGTTTAGATCTCGTTCTTGTGACGAATAACCTGGATGATTTTCGCGCTTATCCAGATGTCGCTTTAGAGAACTGGGTGTAGAGATTTGTATCCCCCGCCCCAAATCCCAACGGGTCCTCACCTACACAATCCCCCCCGCCGGGTCAAAATACCGCGCCCGGTAATACATCATCCCCGTCTCTTCATCCAACTCCCGCCCCGTATAGCCAAACCGGAAGTTAAAGGTAGGATCGCTCTCGCTAGTGATCTGACCAAAGCTGTTATGGACGATGTGATTCAGCACCGTACCGCTGTTATCAATCACATTTAGTACTGAACCCTGATGGTTGGTTAATGTTCAGTCAGTTTTGTCAGCAGTTTCTTTGAAGTTAATCGTGGGCAGTGCCCACCCTTGTATCTTAAAAGGTGTGGCAGACCGTCCCACCCTGGGTTGTTAG
>ERZ1740060.552-NODE-552-length-18720-cov-5.350496_pt1 | contig 18720 bp, 21 predicted proteins | sample MGYA00581743_ERZ1740060 | MGnify/ENA primary metagenome ERZ1740060 (study PRJEB43018, sample SAMN04849235) | marine metagenome | isolation source: floating plastic debris | place: Pacific Ocean | collected 2008-08-27 | study: EMG produced TPA metagenomics assembly...
GCAAACAGTGGCGCCAGATCCCCGAGTTAGGGCAACACGTCGGCGGCGGTGACGAGAGCGTAGGGCCCCGCTGCTTCCTCTGACGACAGGAACGCCACGGCATCGCCGGTGTAGAGGTGCTGGTAGAGCTCCAGTTCGTCGGCGATCTCCACCATGGTCGGCGCCAGATCGATGCCGGTGCGCGCCTCGGTCAGCGTTTCGCGCGCCGTTGCGCACAGGCCGGTTCCGCAGCCCAGATCGAGGAAGGTCGGGAAGGGGCCAAGCTTCAGGTCGCGCAGCGCCTCGGCGATGAGGAGCGGCACGGTGTAGCCCAATTCATCGACCAGAATGGTCTCAAAGACATCGGCATGCTGGTCGAACAGCGTCGCCACATAGGCGCTTGGTGCGTTCATCAGCGTTTCGCCGGTGAGCCGCGCCAGCCGCAACGAGACGCCCAGATGATCGTCGGGATCGGCACCTAGTATCTGCCGATAAAGCGCGATAGCGCGATCCGTGTCGCCGGTCACATCGGCGTCGCGGGCGTTATCGTATAAACTGTCGATCGCATCCCAGTCGATCTGGTCTGGTGAGGCGGTGTTTTGCATGGAGGGCCTGTTGCACCGAAGGAGGAGCACAATGCTTTGTCTGCGCACCCTTTTAGGGCCATTGGTGGCGCTTGTCGCCATAGCCTTTTCTGCCGTTCCTGCGACCGCCGCTGACCTCGCTGAGCGTGCCGTCATCGGCTATTCTGTCGATGGCCGTTACTTTGCCTTTGAGCAGTTCGGCATCCAGGACGGCTCGGGCTTTGCCTACTCGGAAATCTTCGTCATCGATCTCGATCGCGACCGCTGGGTTCGCGGCACACCGATCCGTGTGCGCGGTGTTGACGAGACAGAGCGCCTGTTCGATGTGCGCGCCGAAGCGATGGCGGAAGCCGAGACGCATCTTGCACGGCTGCACATCTCCGTGCCCTACCGCACGCTTGCGTCAACGACACCCTTGGAAGTTGGTGGCCAGGAAACGCGGCTTGGCTTCTATCCAAGGCCGATCCTTCAGCCCATCGATCCGCTGATCACTCTGCATCTTGCCCGCTTCCCGATGGCGAGCCCGCAGGACTGCTACGGTATGGTGGAAACGCACGGGTTTTCGCTTGCCTTGCAACAGGCTGGCGGCGGCACGGTGACCATTTATCGCGATACCTCATTGCCGCGCTCGCGGGTTTGCCCGGAGCGTTATGGGCTGGCCGATATCATCGTTCCCTTCGATGGTGGGCCAGGCCGCGCGGTCGCCCTGATCAGTGTTTATCAACTGGGCTTTGAGGGGCTGGATCGACGCTTCCTTGCGGTGCCGTTCGATTTGCCTATCTAATGCTGCCACATTTGATCGCATGAGAAGGCTTTCCCCGGCGTGTTCAATACGATGCTCCTTGACGCTTTGCGCAAGAGCCCACCGCAATCCATCGCCGAGCTGCAACGGTTTTTCCAGCGCTCGCGCGAACGGTTAGAGGAAAGCCTGGACAAGGGTGCCGTGACCGGTGAGGCGCGGACCCGCTATCTCGATCAGTTCGAGGAGGCGGTCGCCGAGGTCCAGGTGGTGTTTCTGGATGAGGCGCTGGATGGCCAGTTCGGCGCTGGGAAAGGCGGTGACGGCAAAGCGTCCCCCACCGGCCTGCGCCAGCTTCTCACCCAACCGACTGTTCTAGCGCTCGCTTGCGGCCTGTTTGTGCTGGGCCTGTTGATTGGCTGGCTGCTGCTCGGCTGACTTTTTGTGATCTGACTCTTCCGTCAGGCGGCGCCCATATGGGCCAAACCCAGCACGTAAGCCATTGCCAGATAGGTGAGCTGATGGGCCGCCTGCTCGGCCCCGATCAGCACCCAGAACTGATGCTGGTTGGGCTGCGCGTCGAGCCGCTTGGAGATCTGCATTTTGCCCCAGTCGATATGGTAATGCAGCAGCATGTCGGCGAGTGTCAGGCCAAGTGCGATGGGCCAGCTTGCCCACCCTGATGCTGCCGTGATGCCCATAACGACAAGGGAACCTGCGCCGTGCAGCCCGGATTGCTCCAGTCAGCCGGTTTTGCCATACCGCCCCTTATTGAGGATCTTCCACTGGTTTTGGATCTCATAATCGCACAGGAAATGCTTGGCTTGCAGACCGAGAAGGATCGTCAAAAGGACGAGAGGGTCAAAGGGCATCAAGTGTTTCGATCAACCGAAAAGATGTGGCCGCACCTGCCCAGTGTTGCAGGGTCGGGCCAAGGAGGCGGTGACCTACGTCACATTTCGTCGCTTTTCAAACCACATCCTGAGCCCTGAGAATTGTTGCCATGCTGCAACAGTGTGACTGCTGAGTGCTTTGCTTGCTACCCAGCGGATGCCTTTACGGCCTTCACGACTCGACTCCGGCCAGCCCTGTCCTTAACGAAAGGTAAAGTGTGTGGCTGCGTACACCGCAACGTGCGGTGGATTGAGTAGCGTGGGTATGTGGCGTTGTTGAGTTTGTGTACAGCGACTCGCCGTTTGTTGGTGCGACGTTGCCGATTACTTGCCATTGCCTGTATTTGTTTGGTGGCGTGGCCGGTGCTGCACCTGGGCACATCTACAGCCCAGGCGCAAACTGTGCTTTCCACTGGGCAGACACTCACAAACACTGATACTTTTGGATTTTTGTGTGATATAACAAAGGGGACATGTTCTGCCACTTCCGTCTTTGTAGGCGTGCCTGGACTCGATCCCAATCGAATTTATCTCTCTCTGCGACCTACGAATATTAATCTTACTATTCGATTGTTTGCCAAAGATAGTTCGAATACACAAATCAGAGAAAACTTAACCTCATCTTTATCAAATTATGTTGTAGGTACCGGCGGCTATAGATCCGCTAGCTCTTCTTCTGAATTGGACGGCACAATACCGGCATCTGGCGTGTCGAATTTACAACATACTTTTACTGTCGACGGTGTGGATTATACGGTTACGATCAATAATCTTCAGAAGATGAATGGCACGATCGACACCACATTCGATCTTATCACCATCGGTGGTGGCGCGTTTGATCCAGCCCCTATCACCGGTTCGCAATCCGCCAGTCAGGTCGCCACCGGTTCAAATGTCATGTTCCAGGGGGCATCACAGAACATCTCAACTGGTATCGGCAATGCCATTGCCGAGCGGTTCTTTGGCGGGGACGGCACGCAAGGCGCGTTTAGCCAGGATGGGTCGTCGCTGTCGGCATATGTGAGCGTGCTTGGTCTTGGTCGGGCGTCGCAGGACAGACGGGCCGCGCGTTTGGCGATGTATGATGCGCCAGAGGCGTTGCAGGCCATCGAGGCCGCCACCGGCGGCGCAGATGCGGCCACTGCCGACGACGGTGATGAGGTTTCGCCTCACCTGCTTGGGGTCGGTGACATGCCAAGTGTGGGGCCAGAACCTACTGTGGGCGAGCCCGATGGCGTGCGCGTTAACGCCTGGGTACGCGGCACCTTCACCCACTATGATGGCGATGCCTTCTCCGGCGATACATGGAACGGTGTGGCGGGTGTGGATTACCTCGTCACAGATGACGTCTTGATCGGTGTGATGGGTGGCTATGAGCGTGGCGATTTTGATTTCGACACGACCGATGGCGCGTTCGAGGGCGCTGGCTACACCGCCGGCGTCTATGTCGGCGCCCGGCTTTCCGACAGCATCGTGGCTGATGCCTTCCTGACTCATTCCTGGCTCGACTATGACACGCGGGCCGGCACCGCTACCGGCTCCACCGACGCCTCGCGCTGGTTGGTTTCGTTGAACGTTGCTGGCCAGTACGACATCGCCGATGGCGTGACCCTGGAGCCGAATGTGCGGGTGTTCTACGCCCACGAAACCCAGGATGGGTATACGCTGTCGGACGCAACGGTGGTGGCCGCCAACAGCATCGATTCAGGCCGTCTATCACTGGGCCCACGCCTGCGTTTGCGTGTGGCAGAGGACTGGACCGCGTCTGTCTCAGCCCATGGTGAGTATGATCTTTCCTCTGAAGACCAGACCGACACGACGCTCCCCGACTTTGATGGGTTGCTTTCCGCCCGCCTCGGCCTGGGCCTAGATGGCACGTTTGCGAACGGTTGGACGCTCAGCCTGTCGGGTGATGTCAGTGGCATCGGCTCGGGCGATTTCCTCGCCTACACCGGCACTGGCAAAATCCGCATTCCACTGTACTAAGCGCGCGCCTTTTCCAGCATCCTCCGTCGTTGGGCCATGCGTGATCAGCCGATTAGACGCATGTCTGTGACAAAGTCACTTGACCCCCATAGGCTTTTTTTCCCATCCTGTATGCGCGACATCTAATGAACAAAGCTGCCCACAAAGGGCGGCATCATCAACGGGAGGATGATCCGATGGATTCTGTCGGTCGCGGCACCAATTCCGATTCCAATACCGATACGATGAGCGCCGATGAGGCATCACCGGCTGTTGAAACAGGACGCCGGGCGTTCCTGAAGGGCACGAGCCTCGCGGCGCTTACAGCCATGATGGGCGTGGCGATCCCTTTTGGCCGGTTCATGCCGGAGGGCTACAGCCCTGTGGGTCTTGCTCACGCGCAAGAGCCCGACAGGGGGGTGATGGCCGAAAAGGATGGCGTGACCATCCGCAATGAGCGACCGATCAATGCTGAATCGCCAGCGCATCTGCTCGATGACGCCGTGACACCTGCCAACCGGCTGTTTGTGCGCAACAATGGCGCGGTTCCGTTCCATGCGCTCGACATGGATGCCTCCGGTTGGACGCTGAGCGTGGATGGCGAGGTCGACACTGATCTTGAGCTGTCGCTCGATGATCTTCGCAATGATTTTGAGGTCGTCACCCGTCAGCTCGTTCTGGAGTGCGGCGGCAATGGCCGGGCCTTCTTCGTGCCGGGTGCCTCCGGCAACCAGTGGACGACCGGTGCTGTGGGCTGCCCGGAATGGACCGGCGTTCGTCTGCGTGACGTGTTGAACCGGGCTGGCGTGCGCAGTAGCGCCGTCTACACCGGCCATTTCGGCAATGACCCACACCTTTCCGGCGATCCGGAGCGTATTCCGATCTCCCGCGGTGTTCCGATCGCCAAGGCGCTTGAAGAAGATGCGCTGATCGCTTTTGCGATGAACGGCAATGATATCCCGGCGGTTCATGGCTTCCCGCTGCGTCTTATGGTGCCGGGGTATCCCGGCTCGGCCTCGCAGAAATGGCTGACGCGGATCTGGGTGCGCGATCAGGTGCATGACGGTCCGAAGATGGGCGGCTATTCCTATCGCCTGCCGGCCTATCCGGTGGCGCCAGGCACCGAGGTGCCGGAGGAAGACATGGTGATCATGGACACCATGCCGGTGAAGTCGCTGATCACCAATCCGCAGACGGGTGCACAGGTCGGGCGGTCGTTCGACATCCGCGGCCATGCTTGGGCCGATGGCGAGGTGGCGAAGGTGGAAACCTCCATCGACTTCGGCCAGACCTGGCAGGAAGCGACGCTGGACGCACCGGTGAACGCCTTTGCGTGGCAGCATTTCCGCGCGACCATCGAGGTGCCGCAGGCCGGCTATTATGAGGTTTGGGCGAAGGCAACCGATACGCAGGGCCGCCGACAGCCGATCACCACACCGGGTTGGAACCCGCGTGGCTATGGCAACAACATGGTCCACCGGATTGCGGTGCTGGCCGGCTAAATGCCTGCCAAACTGTCTGCAAAGTCTTGTCCGGCGGGCTGCGTTTCCGCCGGACGTCCTCCCCAGTTTCAGGAACGATGATGCGCACTTTAGCCCGCACGGCCTTGGCCTGTCTGGCGCTCGCCGCCATGACGTCGGCCGGCACTGCCCAGAACCCCATGCTGCCCAACCCCATGCTTCCCAATCCGATGTTGCCGAACCCCACGGTGACGAACCCGATGCTCCAAAACCCCATGCTGCCTGGTGGTCAAACCCCGGCGCAGCAGGATCTGAGCGACATTCCGCTGAATGCCGATTTTGACAATCTCCCCGATGCGCCAGGCATGGAAGACACATTCTACTCCTGCACGGCCTGCCATTCGACGGCGACCTTCGCGCAACAGCGCCTCACCGATGAACGCTGGGCCTATCTCTGGGACTGGATGATCACCGATCAGGGCATGTTTGATTATGGCCCGGAGGTGCGCGAGATCGTTCTGGGGTATCTGACGACGCACTTCTCCTCGCAGCGTTAGCGAGAAGAAGTTCCCGTTAGATCGCCCGTAGCCGGTTGTTGCGAGCATTGTGTTCCAGTTCGACCAGGCCCAGCAGCTCCAGGGTCGGCGCGACATAGTTGGCAAACCGACCGCGATAGCCTTTGCGCAACCCATAATAGCCGCCGACCGGGTTGTCGGCTGAACGCGCCCAATGCTCCAGCGTGCCTTCCTTGGTTGGTTTGCCCTCATCGGCGTTGGCTAGCGGCATCCAGTCGCGATGGGCCTTCAGCATTGCTTGGGCGTCCTCCAAGGCACGAAGCTGGTAGGAAAGCTGGGTCTTGCCCACGCGCACGACCAGCGCCGGCGGGTCGTTGGCCTCATCTTTCCAGACTTGAAACTCCGACGAGAGCGGGGGTGTCTTCAAAATCCAGGGATCGTCCGGTGTGCCGGAGCCGTAGGTAACGTCGTTCATGGGGTTTCCGCCTTGGCCTTTAGGGTGTTGGCAAATGTGGTGAAGCTGGGCGTGAGGTCAGGTATCGATTTGACGATGAGCCCCGATAGAGGTCCGCTGAAGCGCTCGGTCATCTCAAAACGCGTTCCGACATCGATGGGCGAGAGCTGGAATGTGCGTGTGCCGGTGAAGAGGCCAAAGGGCATGCCGCCTCGCCACACCATGCGTTGCGGATCCTCCATGCTGGTGACCTGAAGCGCGAAGGCGCGCTTGGGATCAATCTCCGACCAGAGTTTGAGGCGTCCACCGGGCGTAAGCTCGCCCTCAAGCTTGCGGATGCCGAAGGCTTGCGGACCTGCTGGCATGTCCTTGGTCAGCACCTGCCAGACCGTCTGTGGCATGGCGGCAATGTCTATGGCGATCTGGTACGTTTTCATCGGTTTCCCTTGCTTGACGGCCAGAGACATACGGACCCTAATATGACGTCTTTTGTCATGTTTGGATGAGCCGATGCGTGCCGCGCGCCTGTTGCAGATCATGCTCTTGCTTCAGAATCGGGGTCGGCAGACGTCGGTTCAGTTGGCCGAGGAGCTGGAAGTCGCGCCGCGTACGATCCTGCGGGATGTGGATGCGATGACGGAAGCCGGCCTACCGATCATCGTTCATCAGGGCAATCGCGGCGGCATCGAGCTGGGGTTCAACTACCGCACCCGGTTGACCGGGCTTGCCCGCGATGAGGCCGAGGCCCTGGCGCTTATTCTTTCCGCCCCCAACCCGATGGTGACGGCGTTTGGCCTGGAGCAGTCGGCGAGCCGCGCGCGGGCGAAACTCATCGAGAGCCTGCCGGACACCCCCCGAACGACGGTCAAGGAAACGCTTTCCCGGTTTCAGATTGTCGCCGGGCCGGAGGAAGAGGACCCGCGCATCCAGGCGCTCTTCCAGGCGGTGCAGGCGCGCACCAAGGTGCGGCTTCGGTTTGCCTCACCCAGCGAACAACTCATCCACCCGTCAGGCATGCGGCTGCAAGACGGGGCATGGGCCGTTCAGGACAGTTTGGAGGGTGCTTGGGTGCCGATGAACGCCTGGGGCCGGGTCAACATCTCCGCGTTGGCCTATTAGGGGCTGCGGCTCGCACCTGCGCTGAGTCTAACCCTTCAGGCCCATATGCTCTCCGATGCGTTCGGCCGCATCGCGCAAGGCTGGCACCAGCGCTTCTTCCATCATCGCCAAGGTCACCACATCATCGAAATGTACCAGGCTGAGGGCGCCGAAGCCGCCTGGGATGGCTACAGAGACAACGCGCATGTTGGCCGCCAGAGCCGGGAACCGGCGTGAGGCGTACCCGTCCGTGGTGACCAACGCGATCTTATCCACGACCTCTTGATGCGCCTGGTCATCCAAGCCCAGCCGGTCGAGCCTTGCCTGCCGCTCGGGGCCAGGCAGTTCAGCCAGATAAGCAAAGCCGCTGGCGCTCTCCAGAATCGGAAACCGGCGACGCTCAAACAGGCGCAGGCGGATTGGGGCCCGCTCACGATTGTTGAGCCGAATGACCATGCTGTCGCCCTCAGGCACCAGAAACTCGGTTGGCCATTTAAGGCTGTCGGCGAGCGAATCCAGAACCGCTTGAATGGCGTCATCGACCTGATTGCGCCCAACGAGTGCCCGCGAGAGAGAAGAGACGCGCGGCGTGACCGCATAGGTCAGCGTGTCGGGGTCCTGCGCGGCATAGCCTTCAGTGACCAACGTTTTGAGCAGGCGGATGGTTGTCGGTTTGGCCAGTCCCGTTTCGGCCACCAGGCCGGCCACCGTTGCCGTCTCCAGGTCGTTGAGCGCTGTAAGCAAGCGCAGGCCCCGGCCAAGCGCACCGCCGGTGTCCTTGGCCGACGGGTCGTCGTCATTCATGTCGTCAGGCGGCGAAGCTTTCATCAAATGCCGTCACTCGAACCTTGGCCTTCAAGTCTGCCTTGCAGAAGGCGTGCAGAAAACAGGTCTGCTCGGCCATATCAAGGGCCGTCTGGGCGAAAGCATCGTCCTGATCCGACCAAAGGTAGCAATGCGTCTCCAGCGGATCGGCGGTTCCTTCCTTGCCGGTCTTGTCACTGGCGCCGGCCAGAGAGAAGTGGGCATCTTGGATGATCCGGTAGTCGTGAAGCGGCTTCTTGGCGATCTTCGCATAGCGACCGAACTGCGTCATGAAGCAGAACCCGACCCCGGCGCAGATATAGCTTTCCGCATCCGGTGCGCGTCCTTCCTCGTCCGATTGGAAGCGGAAGATCGTGCCGTGGGGGTTGTAGAGATATTGGGTGATCTCTTTCACCCCGTCAGCCCGTTTGGTTGCGAACACCCGCAAGTGCAGCATCCGATCCTGTGTTTCGGTGAGCGATCCACCGGCAAAGGTCGCGGTGTTTTCGTTCTGCGGCGTGAGCTGGCCGGTGCGCTGGATAAGCCCTGACCATTCGCCTTCTGCCATCTCAGCCAGGGCGAATCGATCGCCGGCATCGGGCAAGGCAGACCCACCGACGGGCAGCGCCTTGGCATTGGCAATGGGGCGATCATTGTGCGTGAGGGTGAACAGGCTTTCCTTGGCGCTGCGCATCAGACCGTTGAGGGGTGAGGCGGTGACCGCATCATAGACCAGGGCCTGCAAGGCTGCTGGATCGACCTCGGCATCGATCTGTGCTTCCAGCCCGATATCCTTCGCGCCGCCCGTCATGGTGCCGCGCAGGGCGGAGCCCTTCATGGTGTAATAATTGTCCTGGATGAGGCGCAGGCTTTTGATGGCGATCCCACGCTGCGCCGCGAGCGCTTCGATCTCGTTCATGTAGCTTGAGACCATGCCCGTCGACAAAAAGGACAGTGGGCAGGGGGCATAGTCATGGCCATCAAGATAGGGGCCTTCATCGGAGGCCAGCCGCCACATCTGGCCGGTGCGCGATGAGATGACAAGCGCCTCCTTCTGCATCACCGTCAGCGACCGAACGGCGGTACGGATTGATGTGCCTAGACGCGGTTCAGGCGGGCTCAAAGCGACGGCTGCGGGATCCTTCACACGGAAAAACAGTGGCTTTCCACTTTCCTTCAGAAGATTGGCTCCAACTGCCATCATGCACCCTTTCACATTTTTTGGACCATTGATCCATTTTATTGACAGCGGTCCCTCAGGCTGTCAAGTTCGAGGGAAACAACGAACCTGATATCCGTGGGAGGATCACATGAAACTGATGAAATGGGTCGCTCAGGGCGCTGTCCTGTCGGCTGCCCTGGTCGCAAGCCCGGTGGCCGCTGATGGTCTGGCTTTGGGCTACTTTATGGGACCCAATCACCCTATGAACGCTGCCGTTTTCACGCCCTTTGCTGAGCGGGTGTCTGAGGTCTCGGGTGGTGAGATGACCATCGATCTGTTCCCCGGCGGGGCGCTCAACTCCGCGCCGCCGCGGCAGTATTCGTCGCTCCTGACGGGCATCATGGATGTGGCTTTTGCCCTCCCAGGCTACACCACCGACCTGTTTCCGTTGACGACGGCGATCTCCAGCCCGGGCGTCTGCGACAGTGCGGTGGCCTGCACAGAGGCGTTGATCCGGGCGCAGCCTGCCCTGGAGGATGAGTATGACGCCAAGGTGCTCGCCATCTGGGCCAACGATCCACCGGTGCTTTTGACCCGCGATCACCCAGTGCGCACTGTCGATGACATGGCAGGGCTCACCATCCGGGTCACAACCTCTGCTGACGCGCCCTATCTGGAAGCGCTGGGCGCATCGCCGGTTTCGCAGCCTGCGCCGGTGGTCAACCAAAACCTTTCCAACGGTGTGATCGATGGTGTGATGATCGATCCGGGATCGATCCGGTCGTTCTCGCTCCATGAACCGGCCAACTATGTCACCACCGGGTTGCCGCTGTCGGGCGCGGCCTTCATTTTGCTCATGAACCGGGATGCCTATAATGGCCTGTCCGATCAGGAGCGTGCCTGGATTGACGAAGCATCCGGCGATTGGCTGTCGCGCTCAGGTGGCGCTGGCTACGCTGCCGGATCGGCCGCCGGCATGGAATTGGCCGCGGAGGCAGGTTTGGAAATCATTGCCCTTGATGGCGCAGGCCAAGCATCTTTTGCTGACGCGGTGGCGCCAGCGCTTGATGTCTATCTGGCAAGCGACGTGGGGCCCGGCACCGGCGCCGACGCTCTTGCGCTCTTTGCCGAGTGATGGACGCTGAACCCCGCTCCCCCAATGGCCTGAGAAAGCTGGCCTCCGCCATCGTGGCGGGGGTTGGCGCATTGGCGCTGACGGCGTTGATCGTCATCACGATGACGGGTGTGACGTGGCGCTATGTGCTGCGCGATCCGATCTTCGGCATCGAGGATTTGGCCTCGCTCTCCCTGGCGGTTGTGGTTGCAGCCGGCGTCGCGCTTGCCGCCCTTGACCGGGCCCATATCGCCGTTGATCTGTTTTCGATCTGGCTCGACAGGGGGCCAATCGGCCGGGTGCTTACAGCCCTCGCAGCAGGCATGACATGCGCCATTTGCCTGGTTGCGATCTTCGCGGTGCATCTGAAAGCCGCCTGCGGTGTGCCGTGCGGGGAGTTCACCTCCAACCTCTCCATTGCCCACGCGCCTTTCTACTATGGCTTTGCGATCGCCTTTGCCATTTTTGCGCTGACCGCGGCGCGCGCCGCCCTGATGGCGATCCTGCGAAAGCCGCCGTAAAGCCCGATGAGCAATCTTGAGATTGGGCTGGCCGGTTTCGCCATCCTGTTTCCACTTCTGGCCATCCGTGTGCCTGTTGGCGCGGCGATGCTGATCGTCGGCGCCGTCGGCATCGCCATGATCCGCCCGCCCGCCGTTCTGCCGATTGTTGGCGGCGAGATCTTCGCTGAAGGCACCAATTATGCGCTCACCATCCTGCCGCTCTTCATCTTCATGGGGGCCATTGCCAGCCTGTCGGGGATGAGCCGTGACCTGTATGACGCAGCCCATGCCTGGATCGGTCACCGCAAGGGCGGGCTCGCCTCGGCAACGATCATCGGCTGCGCTGCGTTTTCTGCCCTGTCTGGCTCCTCGCTTGCTGCGGCCATGACGATGGGCCGCGTGGCGCTGCCGGAGATGAAGCGCTTCAACTATGATGATCGTCTGGCATCCGGCACGGTGGCCGCTGGCGGTACGCTCGGCATCCTTATCCCGCCATCGGCCGGCTTTGTTGTCTATGCCATTCTGGCAGAAGTCTCGATTGGCCAGCTCTTTCTGGCAGGTGTCGTACCGGGTCTGATCCTCACCATTTTGTTCATCGTCGCCATTCGCATCTCTGTCGCGGTGAAGCCAGAACTGGCGCCCATGCAGGCCGAGCCGGTGCCGATGGCCGAACGCTGGCGCGCGCTCTTTCGGGCAAGCGGCATCCTCACCATCATCGTCATGACCATTGGCGGGATTTATCTTGGCGTGTTCTCGGCCGTGGAAGCCGCCGGCGTTGGGGCGTTTCTGGCGCTGATCTTTGCCGGGCTGCGGCGCAAGCTCACCACGCGGACCTTGTCGGAAGCCGCCCGGCAAACGCTTCGGTCCTGCGGCGGCATCTTCTTCATCCTTTTCGGTGCCTTCGTCTTCAAGACGTTTGTGGCTTTCACCGGCATACCCTTTGCGCTCGCCGATTGGCTGACGAGCGCGGGGTTCTCGCAGCTTCAGATGCTGATCCTCGTCATCGTCGCGCTCATCGTCCTGGGAACCTTTCTGGACGGATTTGCCATTCTGGTCCTCACCGTCCCGGTCCTACAGCCGATCTTGGAGGCCTATGGCGTCAACATGATCTGGTTCGGCGTCCTGATGGTGATTGTTTTGGAGATGGCGCTCATCTCCCCACCTGTCGGCATGAATGTGTTCGTTGTCAAAAGCTTGTCCGACCGACTTTCCCTGGGCACGGTCTATCGCGGCATAGGACCGTTCTGGGTGATGATGGCGCTTTTGGTGATCGTGGTGCTGTGGCTGCCGGGCGTTGCGCTTTGGTTGCCGGGAGCAGGCTAAGGGCACAGGTGAATTGGGGTTTGCGCGTGGGCCAGTCCGCCGCTAGAACGCCGTGATCCATCCCCTCTTTCGTTCAGGTTCAAAGCATTCATGGCGCGGCAATTCATCTATCACATGTCGGGGCTCTCCAAGGCGTATGGCGCCAAGAAGGTGCTCGACAACATCCATCTGCATTTCTACCCGGACGCTAAGATCGGCATCCTTGGGCCGAATGGCGCCGGTAAGTCGACGGTGCTGCGCAGCATGGCCGGGCTCGACAAGGAGTTCACCGGTGAGGCGTGGCTGGCGGACGGCAAGACGGTGGGTTACCTGCCGCAGGAACCGCAGCTCGACGCCGACAAAACGGTGATGGAAAACGTGATGGAAGGGGTGGCCGACAAGAAGGCCATTCTGGACCGCTACAACGAGCTGATGATGAACTACTCCGAAGAAACGGCGGAGGAGGGCGCAAAGCTCCAGGACATCATCGACAGCCAAAACCTGTGGGACCTTGAAAGCCAGGTGGAACAGGCGATGGATGCGCTGCGATGCCCTCCGGGGGATGTCTCTGTTGAGAACCTGTCAGGCGGTGAAAAGCGACGTGTGGCGCTCTGCCAGCTTCTTCTTTCCCAGCCCGACCTTCTGCTCCTCGACGAGCCGACCAACCATCTGGATGCTGAGACCACGGCGTGGCTTGAGAAGCATCTGCGCGAATATCCAGGCGCCGTTCTGATCATTACGCACGATCGCTACTTCCTGGACAACGTCACAGGCTGGATCCTGGAGCTCGATCGCGGGCGCGGCATCCCCTATGAGGGGAACTATTCGGCCTATCTTGAAGCCAAGGCCAAGCGTATGGCGCAGGAGGGCCGCGAAGAAGCCAGCCGCCAGAAGGCGTTGGAGCGCGAGCGTGAGTGGATGGCCGCCAGCCCGAAGGCGCGCCAGACCAAATCCAAAGCGCGTATCAGCGCCTATGAAGAACTGGTCGCCAAGTCCGAGGCGCGCCAGCCCGGGCAGGCGCAGATCGTCATCCCCGTGGCGGAGCGTCTTGGCAACAATGTCATCAAGGCTGAGGGGCTATCGAAAGGCTTTGGCGAAAAGCTTCTGATTGAAGATCTGGAGTTCAACCTGCCGCCGGGCGGTATTGTGGGCATCATCGGTGCCAACGGTGCCGGTAAGACGACTCTGTTCCGCATGATCACCGGTCAGGAAGAGGCCGATGATGGCTCGATCAAGGTCGGTGAGACGGTTCAGCTTGGCTATGTCGACCAGAGCCGCGATGCGCTGGACCCGAAGAAGACCGTGTGGGAAGAGATTTCCGGCGGTGATGAGGTCATCAGGCTCGGCAAGCGTGAGGTGAACTCGCGCGCCTATTGCTCAAGTTTCAATTTCAAGGGCGGCGACCAGCAGCAGCCCGTCGGCACGCTGTCCGGTGGTCAGCGCAACCGGGTGCATCTGGCGAAAATTCTGAAGTCGGGCGCGAACGTTTTGCTGCTCGATGAGCCGACCAACGATCTGGACACCGAAACGCTGGCGGCGCTGGAAGATGCGCTGGAAGAGTATGGCGGCTGCGCGGTTGTGATCAGCCACGATCGCATGTTCCTCGACCGACTCGCCACCCACATGCTCGCCTTTGAAGGCGACAGCCATGTGGAATGGTTTGAGGGCAACTTCCACGACTACGAGCAGGACAAGATCAGGCGTTTGGGTCCAGAAAGCGTGAACCCGAAACGGGTGACCTACAAGCGGCTGACTAGGTAGGTCGGGTGTCCATTTATTCTGCCAAGCGCTTTAAAGCCTCGCTTTCAAGTCTCTATGCCTCGCTTGACGGCGAGCTGGCCTCGCAGCCGGTTGAGAGCCTTGACCTCACCTATGAGGGCATTGCCGGCGACCGGCATGGTGGGCTGACAAGGGCCTCGGGCGGGCGGGAGCCCTGGTATCCGCGCGGCACGGAGATGCGCAACGAGCGCCAGCTTTCCATTGTCTGCGCCGATGAGTTGGCCGTCGCTGCCGAGGCGATGGAGATCGAGCGCATTGCGCCTGAATGGATTGGCGCGAACTTGGTGCTCTCGGGCGTGCCATCGCTCTCCTTGCTTCCGCCGCGCAGTCTTTTGTTCTGTGAGGGCGGGGCGACCATCAAGGTCGATGGGCAAAACGCGCCGTGTCGGTTTGCTGGCGATGAAATCGCAAAGAACTACCCGGAAAAGAATGACAAAGCGCTGGCGCTGGCCTTTCCCAAGGCTGCAGTGGGCAAGCGTGGTCTGGTCGGCTGGGTGGAGAAACCCGGCACCGTTCGCGTTGGTCAAAGTGTGACCGTGCAGGTGCCCGAACAGTGGATTTGGGAAGGATAGGCATGGCCACGATTTTCATCACCGGCGCGTCGCGCGGCATCGGTCGCGAGCTGGCGACCCGCTATCTGGAACGTGGTGACACGGTCTATGCCGCAGCGCGCTCGATTGAAGATCTTGCGCCGCTCAAGGATCAGTTCGGCGACCGCTGCATACCGATCTCACTTGATGTGACCGACGGTGCTGCCGTGGACGGTTTGGCCCTTGTCGTCACCGGGTCGCTGGACCTCCTCATCAACAATGCCGGTGTCATTGGACCAGAGACGCCCGACGCTCTTTCGATGGACTATCCGGCCTTTGCTCGGACCCTGTCGGTGAACACAATTGCGCCGCTTCGGGTCGTGCACGCGCTGCTGCCGCGGTTGCGGGAGGCTGAGGCCGCCAAAATCGTCACCATCTCCTCGCAAATGGGCATGATGGCCTATGCCAAATCCGACCGGATCGCTTATCGCGCCTCAAAGGCAGCGGTGAACAAGGTGATGCAAGCGCTCGCAACCGACCTTCAGCCGGAGGACATTGCCGTGATGATGGTCCATCCAGGTTGGGTGCGCACCGATATGGGCGGGCAGAACGCCGATATCTCGGTGGAAGAGAGCGCAAGCGGTCTGATGCAGGTCTTTGACGGCCTTTCCCTTGAGACCACTGGCAGCTTTAAGGCGTGGAACGGCCAGACTGTTCCCTGGTGAAGCTTTGATGGCCGGCTGATGAGCCACCTCGCGCAAGCGTGATGGCAACCCCGGTTTTCGGTGATCGGGGCGGGCCCTAGTCTGGTGGTCATGATCAAGATCGACCTCTTGGCCCCAAAACCGCCCATTTCGTTCGTTTCTGCCGTTTTGTTGACGACCGTGGTTTTGGCGGTGCTGGCCATCCTGTCCTCGCCCGCCCATGCGCAGGAGAACGTGCCAGATGTGCTGGAAGGGGACTGGGGTACGCAGGCGCAATGCCAAGCGCAGCGCGATGTGGGGCCAGACGAAACAGTCGAGCATGTGATCGATGCGCCTTACCGGTTTCGCGGCCAGTGGGTCTCGCGGTGGTTCCACTACTGCCGGGTGATGCAGGTTTTTCCGATCACTGGCGGTCCGGCGGAGGGCGGCCACATGGTGCGCGTGATGTGCGGCGAAGACGCCGTTGACCGGCCCTGGGAGATTGAGATGGCCCGCGAGGATGATCAACTCTCCATGACATGGTTTTCGCTCGATCCGGATCGTCCAGACTCGCCTCCGTGGGAAGTCCAGCCGATCCAGCGCTGCGATGCGGAAAGCAGTTGAGCCAGACCGGCGGCTGGGCCACTGTTAGCCTACCCATTTTGGCTTAAGGACCTGCGATGACACCGCGCCGCCTGCTTTCCACTCCGCTCACCTTTGGCCTGTTGTTGGCCGGCCTTGCGCTTGGTTCCGTACCGGCTGGCGCCCAGGAAGAGGGCGGTGCCCTGGTGTCTGCGGCGGAGCCGGCGGCGATCATCAAGCTTCTGCGTGACCGCGGGCAGACCGCTATTTTGACCATCGATGAGTTCAATGACCCCTTCATTGAAACCAGTTTCGGCAACCGCGATTACAGTGTCTGGTTCTACGGTTGCACGGCCCATGAGGACTGCCAGTCCATCTCCCTGCAGGCCACCCGCATGAGCCCCGGGCGGGCGTCACTGGAAGCGCTCAATGACTGGAACGCCGTCCAGCGCTGGACGAAGGTTTACAGTGCGGAGGTAAATGCCGCCGTCCTGGAAATGGACATCTCCTTCCGCGCCGGCCCGATGACCAGCGATGACCTGTCTTCCATCCTTGATATCTGGGATGGCTCGATGGAGCAGTTCGTCCGCTTTATTGACGACGGAGAGTACGACTTCGTCGATTGACGAGCGCGCCTTGCGCATTTTCCGGTCCGCATTACCCATTAGCTCGCATTTGATCGATCCGTTTGAACGTTTGCCAACGTGCGGTTGTTAGCGTGTGTGTCGGGAAGACGGTGAGGGCCAGCATTAGGCTGTCCCACAAATGAGTGAACTTGTGGATTTTGACCGCGTGGAAAGCACGCACACTCAGGCGGAGCGTAACCGCCTGATGACTCATGTCGCGCAGCTTTATGCGTTGTCGAATGACAGGATCAATCCTGAGCTTTTGGCTGTCTATGACGACGTTTTGGTGCGTCTGGCAGACCTGGTTGAGGAAGAAGCGCTGGCCTTCGTTGCGGAGAAACTTGCCCCGCTGGTCAAAGCGCCAAAGGGTATGGTGCGAAAGCTTGCCAATGAACCGATCCATGTGGCCCGGCCGGTCTTGGAACAAAGCCCGGTGCTGACCGAGGTTGATCTGACCGAACTGGCCAGTGAGCAAACCCAGGATCACCTTGAAGCGATTGCCACGCGTCAGCAGGTGCCGACGACGGTAACCTCCATTCTTGTGGATCGTGGCGAGAAACCGGTGAAGCTGAAGGTGGCAAGCAACCAGGGCGCGCGCATCAACGAGGCTTCCTACTCAAAGCTTGTGAACGAGTCGCGCAGCGATCAGCGTCTTCAGGACTCGTTGGCCGACCGCGAGGATTTGCCCGTGAGCGTGGTGCGGGCGCTGGTGGAAGTCGCCAGCGCATCGGTACGACAGAAGCTTCTGCGCCACGGCCGACCAGAGGTTGCCAAACGCGTGACGGAAGCAGCTGGACTTGCTGCTGAGCGGCTTTCCAATGAGCAATGGTTGGCGCGCTATGATTTTGATGCGGCCTATCGCACGGTTTCCATGGCGCTGAAGAAACAGCCAGTGAACGAGGCCTCCGTCCAGTCAATGGCCCGATCGGGCAAGTTTGCCGAGGCGGTGGTTATGTTCTCCATGTGCGCTGGGGTGTCGTTGGAAGAGGCCAAGCACTGGTCAGTGCGGGCAGATCCCAAGCCATTCCTTATCGTCTGCAAGACGATGGGCTTTTCCTCAGAGACCGTTGCCGCTTTCCTGGAGCTTGGTCCTTGGCTGCGGCGCCTTGACCGCACGGAGCGCGAACGGGCGATGTTCGACTATGACACGCTCGACCGCACCGCTGCTGATCGGGTCTTCACGGAGTGGAAGTGTCGTCGGGGCGTGCGCGCGGCCTAGCGCCTGGCTTTACTGATTGTTTGCCAAGGTCCGGCTTCCTAGCGAGGCCGGGCCTTTTTGCTGTCCAAACCCCATTGCGTCGGACGTCATGATTGCATAAAGATATCTTTATATCTTTTTTGTACGAGTGGCCGTGCGTAGTTTTGACGATACCCTTGATGCTTTGAAGGCGCTTGCCGAACCGACCCGGCTGCGCCTTTTGGCGCTGCTTTGCCAAGGCGATTTGAGCGTGAAAGACCTCACCAGCCTTCTGGGCCAAAGCCAGCCGCGCCTTTCGCGTCATTTGAAGCTTCTGACAGATGCCGGTTGGATCCTGCGCTCGCCAGAGGGGGCGTGGGTCTATTACCGCATGGCCGAAAGCGCCGATCTGAAGGTCGTTTGGGCGGCGGTTCGTGGCATGATGGGCTCCGATGATCAGGTGCTTGCCGATGATGCGGAGCGCCTGCAACGCCTTAAGGATGAGCAAAGCGCCTCTGCCGAAGCGTTCTTTCAGGAGCATGCCGCCCGCTGGGACGCCTTGCGTGCGGATCTGGTGCCTGAAGCCGAGGTTGAGGCGGCTATTATGGCGGCACTTGGCAAACAGCCGGTGGAGACCTTCCTCGATATTGGTACCGGCACGGGTCGTTTGCTCGTTCTCCTGCAAGAGCTTTATGTCGCGGGGCTCGGCAGCGATCCGACCCATGCGATGCTTCAAGTCGCGCGGGCGCGTTTGGCTGATGCTGGCGTTGA
>ERZ1740060.553-NODE-553-length-18692-cov-5.592155_pt1 | contig 18692 bp, 13 predicted proteins | sample MGYA00581743_ERZ1740060 | MGnify/ENA primary metagenome ERZ1740060 (study PRJEB43018, sample SAMN04849235) | marine metagenome | isolation source: floating plastic debris | place: Pacific Ocean | collected 2008-08-27 | study: EMG produced TPA metagenomics assembly...
GCCCAATTTCGATCCGATCGTCCGTCATCATCCTCGAGGGGCAGGGTTCTTCGGGCCTCTTTTTCCCATGAAATAGGTATCTTGGAGAAGTCTGGATGTAGTTTTTGAGAAGAAAATTTGCAGAATGCGCGGGAATGCGACGTTTTCTTGCATAGTGCCGGGTTCACTTCTCGCTGGGCTCGCGAGGCGGTTGGTCAAGAGATAGGTCTGCTCTGCCTCGACGTGAACTGGATGCCAAAACAGAATATGCCTTTGGTCATGGCAGGAGACGAAACCGCGTTTCCAGCGATCGCCCGGATCTGTGCGTGCCTTGACAGCGATGCGTCTGGGACGATCATCCTGTCAGCGGCCTGTCTTGAAGATGTTCCGTCTCTTGATCTGCCCGAAGGGTTAGACATGAGACTGCTGCAGGTTCCCGCAGGAGGGACCGAACTTCTCGACGAGGTCAAAAGACTGTTCGCCGGTCAGGACCTGAACCCTTTTGTCTGGTTCGCAGCGGAAAGGTCTGTTGCGGTTTCGGCACGACACTACCTAATCACAAAGGGAGTGCCTCAAGATCATTTCATCTGTGCAGCCTACTGGGTGAAAAACGTGAAAGAGGAACCGGCCGCGGCAGGCGAACGACAAAGCGTTGACGCGTTGGCTCCATCAATGGGGCAGTCCGGACGGTTTCAAGGAAAGAGTCTGTTGCATTGCGCCTCATGAGAAACCTGTCATTCAGGGCATTTCGTTGTGTTTCAGTTCTTCTGCTGACTGGGTTTTGCGCATTGACAGACGCTGCGCATTCGGAAGTGCCTCGTTTCTCGCCCTTTGACGACGCGCGAGCCGCTTCCGGTCTCTTAAACTATGTAAATCCCTCGGCGCCTCGTGGCGGCACTCTGAGACTGGGTTCAACGCTTAACTACGACACGACCAACCTTTTGCGTTTTCCGGGGCGCGCGCCTAACGAACTCAACTACATTTTCGATACGCTGCTCGTGCGGGCTGAGGATGAACTCGCGACGTATTTCGGGTTGCTCGCCTCCGAGGTGCAAGTCGCGGAAGACTTCTCTGTCGCGCGCTTCCGTATTGATCCGCGTGCGCGCTGGCACAATGGAGATCAGGTGTCTGCCGAGGACGTCGCGTTTACATTTCGCACCTTGGCTCGATACGGTCTCCCCATCTACCGAGCGATACTGGAACCGATAGAGATCACCGTGATTGATGATCTCACCATTGAGTTCAGAAGCAATGACAGGGGTTCTTGGACCCACATCGATTTGATTGGTACGTTCCCAATTCAATCGAAAAGCTTTTGGTCAGATAGAGATGTGTCCGACGCGTCATTTGATGTTCCGCTCGGGAGCGGTCCCTATCGAATGGTTATCTTTACTTCTGATAATTTGGATCTTGAGCGCTTCGGTTCATATTGGGCCAGAGACCATCCATTGACTTGTGGGCGATGGAACTTCGATCGCATTCGCATGGTGCGTTTTTTTGATAAGACGTCATTGACCGAGGCTCTCAAGCGGGGCGATCTGGATCTTCTTTTTGAGAACGACCCGAAGGCCTGGTTGTCGGCTTATGACGGTCCGGCTTTGCAATCGGGTGCCCTTGTACAATCCGCCTTTGAAAGACACGGGACTGGCCAACTTAACTCTCTGGTCCTGAATGCGCGTCGCAAGCCGTTGGATGATATCAGAGTGCGCGAAGCGATTGCCTTGGCGTTTGACGCGGCCTGGATCAACGATTTGCAAGGAAATGTCTATCAGCTGCCTGACAGTATCTACGGAAAGCCGGAGTTCGCCGCCGAGGGCATCGCGGGTCCGCTCGAAAGACAACTTCTGGCTCCGTTTGAAACGCAGCTTCCGGATGACGTTCTTTCCAGACCGGGACCGGATCCCTCGCGCTCGGTGCGTGAGCGGTTACGCCGTGCCAGCGCGCTCCTCGACGCGGCGGGGTACAGCGTCCAGGGCAAATGGCGGCGGGGCGAGGAAAGCGGAGAGCCGCTCACACTGACCTACGTCACCGCACATCCGTCAACGTTGACTGTTGTGGAACCCTTTCGGACATGGCTTGAAAGGCTCGGTATCCAACTTGATATTCAGGTGTCTGATTTGGTGACAGGCCGCCGCCTTATTCTCAATCACAAATACGATTTAACATGGCTGACCTGGAGCCCCGGTCTTCCCCCGGGCCGTCTGGAACAGTTATACTGGCACAGTATGCAGTCGGGGGATCACGGATACGGATTGGCCGGCGCGAATGACCCTGCGATGGACGCGATGATTGAAACCATGCAGAATTCTCTCGATATCGATGAGATTGCAGCAGCGTCGCGTGCGTTCGATCGGATTGTCCGTTGGGGGCATTACCTTATTCCTGTCAGCTGGAACAACGAGATCTGGTTTGTGCATGATGAAGATCTGGCATATCCCAAATCCGCTCGCGCCAATCCTTCGCCAGTTGAACAATGGTGGTGGGCAGGTCCGCCCAGAGAGGATGTCGACCGACTGGAGGACAGAGACCGCTGGCCTGCCTCGAGTTGTTCTCGGTAGATGATGTCAAAGTCGGCGAGACCGTAATCTAAGTGCCGTGGCATTCATCGTCGGTTCCAATGCCCGGAACCATGGAGACCAATACTCTCCAAACAGACGGGTCTAATGATTGCTGCCGAGAGGTCTTGATAGGGAAGGCGCTGACGGCGGAGCCAGGTCGATTGTCCTACAAGGAGAACGCGATCTGGGGTTTCCAACGCTATCTGGCGCGCACTTTGACCGGAACCTGGGATTCAGACCGAAACACGCGGCAATTGGCCGTCAAATTCTCAGCGTCTGAAAACAGGGAAGTGCTTGGCTGGGGTGGTAGGATTCGAACCTACGATACACGGTACCAAAAACCGCTGCCTTACCACTTGGCTACACCCCAACAACAGGTGCGCGGTAGTTACTGTGCCTTGTAGAGCGGTTCAAGCCGCGTTCGCAAAAAATTTGCCGGCCCGTGCGTGCGCATCGTCTCAATCCAGGATTTCATCGTAGGCGACGCCCCACAGCTGGGTTTTCTTACCCCAGCCGCGATAGCCCCCCGCGCTGAGCCTGCACCAGTCCGGCTCGCAGGCGTCAATCCGCGCCACGACCCCCAGTTCAAGCCGTGCGATCTCGCGCGAGCCCGCGTCGGGTTGCGCATAAAGGCTCAGCATCTCCGCCTCGACAATTGCGGTGCGCGCACCGGACAACAGGGAGTAATGGATCCAGCCTCCGGCTCCATCATGGTCGCGCACCTGCCGCCAGTGGCCATGCTCTGCCGTGATTTCCAGCGGCAGGTTACGGCGCTTAAAGACCCAGTCCACCCGGTGTGTCAGGCTGGGCCCGCGCCGGACGTTGCCTTCGTTGGTCTTCATCGACACATAGCGCGGCAAAGGCAGGTTGGTCACCGGCCCCCGCTCTTCGGCGCGACTGACTTGCGGAAAGATGACGCCGACCGCGAGGAGCGCGCCAGCACAGAGAAGTGACACAAATTTGTTCATTGGTTGCCGTCTGCTCGATCTTGGCCCGAGGGTTCTTGTGCCCCCAGAGTTCCTGCGCCAGTGTGGCAAAAACCCGCGCGGTTTGGAAGGAGGAGGAGGATCAGTATGGCATCTGGCCAATTGAGTGTTGTCGTTACGCGACGCTTGCCGGAAGCGGTGGAGACCCGCATGGCAGAGCTTTTCGACGTGAAATTGCGCGATGACGACACGCCAATGACCCGCGAAGAGCTAGTAGATGCGGTTCAACAGGCCGATGTTCTAGTGCCGACCATCACCGACCGGATCGATGCCGGTCTCATCGGTCAGGCGAACGAGCGGTTGAAACTGATCGCCAATTACGGGGCAGGGGTGGATCACATCGATATTCACACCGCGCGCCAACGTGGCATTCTGGTCTCCAACACACCCGGTGTTCTGACCGATGATACCGCTGATATGGTCATGGGGCTGATCCTCAGCGTGACGCGGCGCATTCCCGAAGGTCTGGCGCAGATGCAGCAGGATAGCTGGCCGGGCTGGTCGCCCACGGCGCTGCTCGGAGGACGGATCGCCGGTCGGCGGCTGGGGATTCTCGGGATGGGCCGGATCGGTCAGGCGGTCGCCCGCCGGGCGGGCGCCTTCGGGATGCAGGTGCATTATCATAACAGGCACCGTTTGCGACCAGAGATCGAGGAGGATCTTGGCGCGGTTTACTGGGAAAGCCTCGATCAGATGGTCGCGCGCATGGATGTTCTGAGCATCAATTGCCCGCACACCCCTTCGACCTTCCACTTGATGAATGCGCGGCGACTCAAGCTGATGAAACCCGACGCGGTGATCGTGAACACCTCGCGGGGTGAAGTGATCGACGAGAACGCGCTCACCCGCATGTTGCGCGCCGGGGATATCGCTGGCGCGGGTCTGTATGTCTATCAGGACAGCGAGGCCTTCATTCCTCGTTTGCGGGAGCTTAATAACGTGGTTTTGCTGCCGCATATGGGATCGGCAACAATCGAGGGTCGCGTGGAAATGGGCGAAAAGGTTCTGCTGAATATTAAGACCTTCGATGACGGGCATCGCCCTCCCGATCAGGTCGTCCCTTCGATGCTGTGATGCCGATGAAAGCAATTCTCTATCTTCTGGCACCCCTTCTGTTCTGGGCCGGTCTTGCCTTGGGTGAACAGGCCGCGGATGCGCTCCAGCCAGAGGCCGAAGGCGCAGGTCAGTTTTCGGTCTCGGAGGCCACGCAAGCCTCTCTCGAAAGCAAAAGAGCGGGGCGTCCGGTTGAGGCGGAGACGTGGATGATCGTTGCCGCTCATCCGCTGGCTGTCGAGGCTGGCGCGCGCGTGCTGCAGGAGGGCGGGACCGCCGCAGATGCCATGATTGCGGCGCAGGCTGTTCTGGGCCTCGTGGAGCCGCAGAGTTCGGGAATTGGCGGTGGTGGTTTCCTCGTCTGGTATGACGCCGCCGCGAAGACATTGACCACGCTGGACGGACGCGAAACGGCACCACTGGCCGCGACACCGCGCCTTTTCCAGACCAGTGATGGTGCGCCGATGGGATTTTTCGAAGCGGTGATCGGCGGTCGTTCTGTCGGTGTGCCCGGCATGCCCGCGCTGATGGAAGAGGCGCATCGACGATGGGGGCGCGCCATTTGGCCGGACCTTTTTGCGGACGCCATCCGGCTTGCGGAAGAGGGGTTTAGCGTCTCGCCCAGAATGGCGATGATGGTGGCGAGAGATGCCGAGCGACTGGCGGCTTTTTCAGAAACGGCCGACTACTTTCTGCCGGACGGCCAAGCCCTGGTCGAGGGCGCAGTGTTAAAGAACAGCGATTATGCGCGCGCGATGCGTCTGTTGGCGCGAGACGGCGCGCGGCCGTTCTACACCGGAGAGATCGCGCGCGAGATCGTTAGCGCTGTGCGCATGGCTGCGGTCAATCCGGGACAGCTGGACATGTTGGATTTCGCCATCTACCGCGTCAAGGAACGACTCGCGGTCTGTGTGCCGTATCGTGGCCGGGACGTTTGCGGCATGGGTCCGCCGTCCTCCGGTGCGCTGGCGGTGGGCCAGATCCTTGGTGTGCTGGAGCCTTTCGATCTGGCAAGCCTCGGACATGACAGCGCCGAGGCGTGGCGTCTGATCGGTGATGCAAGCCGTCTCGCCTTTGCCGATCGCGGACGGTTCGTGGCCGATAGCGATTTCGTGCCTGTTCCGGTGGAGGGCATGCTGGCGCCCGATTATCTGGAAGACCGCGCCGCGCTGTTGGACAGCGATCAGGCTCTGTCAGAGGTCGTGCCCGGTGCACCGGATTTTGATCATAGCCTTCTGCAGGCCGATAATTCAGGTCAGGAGCGTCCATCAACAACGCATATCTCCATTGTCGATTCCTTCGGAAACGCCCTGTCCATGACCAGCTCGGTCGAGAACGCCTTTGGCGCACGTCTCATGGTCTCCGGGTTCCTGCTCAATAACCAGTTGACGGATTTCTCCTTCCGCTCGCACGCGGAGGGTCTGCCGATTGCCAACCGTGTTGAACCGGGCAAGCGCCCGCGCTCGTCCATGTCGCCCACAATCGTGATGGAGGAGGGCGTGCCTGTTCTGGTTGTGGGCAGTCCCGGCGGCAGCCGTATCATCAACTATGTGGCCAAGACGATCATTGCACATCTCGATTGGGGCTTGGATGTTCAACAGGTCGTTTCGCTACCGCATCTGGTCAACCGGTTCGGCACCTATGATATCGAGGCAGAGACCGCGGCGGAAGCATTGGCCGGACCCTTGGGCGACATGGGTTTTGACATTGGCATCCAGCCTCTCACATCAGGACTGCACGCGATTTCGCTTGGCGAGGGGTTGCGCGGCGGGGCCGATCCGCGTCGTGAGGGACTTGCACTGGGTCAGTAGTCAGGTGCGTGACCTGAACTCCCGACCGCCTCGCGTCGTTTTTGATCCCGGACGCGTCGGCTGAACCCGCTTTGCGTTTTCAGGCGTGATAGATATCCTGCCCAGGACAAGAGGGAGTCACATGCCATGAAAACCCAAGTCAAAGCACTGGTCGTGGGCGGCGGAGCCGTGGGCACATCCATCGCCTATCACCTGGCCCGCGCCGGTTGGGACGACGTGATGCTGATCGAGCGGGACGAATTGACTTCGGGCTCGACATGGCACGCGGCGGGCCTTTTGCCCTATTTCAACATGTCCTATGCCACGACCCACATCCACGACTATTCCATCAAGTTCTACAAGACGTTGGAAGAAGAGACCGGGCTCGATGCCGGGTTTTTCGTGGTGGGCAACCTGCGCATGGCGCAGACGCAGGAGCGCATGGATGAATACATGCTCTACGCCTCGACGGCCGAGACCTGTGGCGTGCCCTTTGAGTGGCTGAGCCCCGCTCAGATCAAGGAGCGTTATCCACTTGTGCGCACTGAGGATCTCGTTGGCGCAATCTATCACCCGACAGACGGCTATATAAACCCCGCCGATGTGACCATGGCGATGGCAAAGGGTGCGCGCCAGCGCGGTGTCACCATCGAGCGTAAATGGCAGGCCGATGCGTTCGATTGGAAAGGTGATCACTGGGACGTCACGCTGACCAAAATGGTCGAAAAGGGCGGCAACCTCGTGCCCTCCGAGGAACAGGTTGTTGTGTCTGCTGAACATGTGGTGACAGCCTCGGGCAACCATGCACAGCGAACCGCGCGCATGCTGGGTATCAAGATGCCCGCGATCCCGGTCGAGCATCAGTTCATCGTGACAGAGCCCGACCCGGCGCTGGTGGAATGGCGCAAAGACAACCCTCAGCATCCTGTGCTGCGCGATGCGGACGCCAAATGGTATGTGCGTGAAGAACGCGGCGGCTGGATTCTCGGGCCCTATGAATGGAATGCGCCCGCTCGCTTTGAATACGCGGTGCCGGAAACGTTCCGCGCCGATCTCTTCCCGCTCGATCTGGAGCGTATCGAAGAAGAATACATGTCGATGATCCACCGGATTCCGTCCTCGGAAACCGTTGGTCTGAAAGACGACTACAACGGCCCGATCTGCTATACGCCTGACGGCAATCCGCTGGTGGGCCCCGCACCTGGACTGCGCAACATGTGGCTGGCCGAGGGCTTCAGTTTCGGTATCACTGCCGCAGGCGGCACAGGTTACTACCTGGCGCAGATGATGGTGGAGGGCGAGGCCGAGATCGATATGGCGAGCCTGGACCCCAAGCGGTATTCCCAGAGCTGGATGACGACCGAATACGCCGCACGAAAGAACGAGGAATGCTATTCCCACGTCTATATCCTGCACCATCCGGATGAAGAGCGGGAGGCTTGCCGCCCACTGCGCACAGCGCCAGCTTATGACCGTCAGAAGGCGCGCGGCGCGCAGTTCGGCTGTGTGAACGGATGGGAGCGTCCCAACTATTACGGCCCGCTCGACGCCTCTGACAGTTTTGACCATGACGCCCGCAGCTTCCGCCGTGGCGGCTGGTGGCAGCACGCCGTCGATGAGGCCAGCGCGATCCGCAATGGCGTAGGTTTGATCGACGCGACCGCCTTTACCAAACACAAAGTGTTCGGCGCGGGCGCGACGGCGTTTCTGGACTGGTTTACCTGCAATAAGCTGCCCCGCGTGGGACGGATCAACCTGACCTATGCGCTGACCGCTCATGGGACCACGCGCACGGAATACACAATCGTGCGCGAAGCGGAAAACGAGTACTACCTGGTCTCTGCCGGGGCGTGGACAGAATACGATCAGGACTACCTGCTCAAAGCGATTGAGGACTGGAGCACGGGGAGCCCGAACGACTGGGTCGGCGTGCAGGACGTCACGTCCCAATGGGGGGTCTTTGCGATCGCCGGGCCGAAATCCCGCGACGTTCTGTCTGAGGTCATCAAGGATGCCGATCCGGCGACAGCGCTGAGCAACAAGCGCTTCCCCTGGTTATCATTCCGCAAGATCGAGCTTGGCATGTGTCCGGTCAATGCCATCCGGGTGGCCTATACGGGCGAGCTGGGCTGGGAGCTCCATCATCCGATCGAGATGCAGAATTACCTGTTCGATCTGCTTGAAAAGGCGGGTGAAGCGCATGGTATGAAACTGGTTGGTGCCCGGGCGCAGAACTGGTTGCGTCAGGAAAAGAGCTATCGCGCCTTCGGAACGGAACTGGGCCGGGATGCCACGCCCCTTGAGGCCGATCTGCCCCGGTTTGTCGATCTGGAGAAAGACTTCCACGGCAAGGACGCAATGGTGTCAACGGGCGTCCGTGTCAAATGCTGCACGCTGCTGGTCGATGGTCCCGCCGATGCCGATCCCTGGGGGCGCGAGGCGCTGTACTCGGAGGACGGCACGCGTGGCGGTCGTCTGACGTCGGGCGGCTACTCGGTGGCGTTCGGCCAATCGATTGGCATGGGGTATGTAACGCCCGAACTGGCGGTGGAAGGTACGGTTTTGCAGGTCAAGATGCAGGACAAGCTCTGGAAAGCCAGGGTGACCTGCGACAGCCCCTACGACCCGCAAAACGCGCGTATCCGCGTCGATGCCGGAGCAGATGCACCGGAGGTCAGCCAGCCTGTCGCAGCGCAATAGGAGGTCTTCGGGGGCAGGAGCACAGGGCATAGCCGAAGAAGGCTAGCCCGGCGCTTCGATATGGGTCCCGCCGGGCGATCCTGTTGCCCCGGTTCTTACCGGCAAACCCCCGGGCCATCTTCAACGAGGGTGGCGATCCGGCGCCGTTCCGCATCGCTCAGGAGGATGAGCTGCAAGTCTTCCATGCGCCGATATGCGGCGCGCGCGATACCCTTGACCTCACGTTCCGAACCGCCCAGTGCATCCTCAACCTGGCGTGCAAGACTGCGGCAGCTTCTTTTCAGTCTGGATTGCGTGGCCCAGGATACGCCGCCGAGCCACATTTCCGCATCCAGCAGATCATCGCATCCCTTTGGTTCCGCCATCGCCAGCCCGCGCGCGGCCTCCATATCGGTATCGGCCCAGTCCAGGGGCAAGCCGTGATCGCGATAGGTCAGCGCCGGATTGTGAGAGGCAAAGCGACCCTTCGGGTTCGGAATGAGCCAGAGATGAACCATGGCAAGTTGTGTGCGGCCATCCTTGTGCTGCAACTCGGAACGTTGCCACCACTTTGCCAGAGATCCAATGACCGGGCGTGTTTCTTGCAGGGCGTTGACGATCTTGTTGGTATCGTGCACGTGCCAGATATCCCGGCGGCCCGAGAAACCGCTCGGCATTGGATCGCCGGGCGAGATCCTCACAACCCATGCAAGGGCGACCAGTTGTTCCCGGCCATTGATCGTGGAATAGGCCAGGTTGGAGGGTTTGGTCCAATCCAGTTTGTCACCCGTGGTGTAATCCGGATTGTCCGGGTGTTCGTAATGTCTGCCCATCAAAGGCGCTTCGCCGCCGAAGGGCCTCCAACCCGCCCGCTTTGCTGTTCTGAGGTCCGTGTATCGCAGTGCGTTTTCATGGGCGGTTTGCACTTCAGCGCCCAGCGTTTGCGCAGTCAGGAACGCAGGCGGCAACACAAAGATCCCGACGGCGAAAACGAACCTCAGCGCGCCTGACACGCGCGACAACATGACGATTGCGGTCACCAGATAAGAGTACACGTCCCGATACTCCGTCAATGCGTGACGATACCATACACCGCGACACATTCCTGGGCGACTGCCGAGGGCGGCGCTATCTCTTTTGGCACCTTTCCGCCGTTGGTACCGTCATCACTTCGTGCAGATCACGAATGTGGATGCGCCAGAGCGAATTCAAAAAGTCTCAGCGGTACCGTTGCCGGAGCCAACGTCGCCATGCGTCCTTTGAGCCCGCAAAGACGTTGATGTCGACATCGCCCTGCACCCCGGGCACGATCCCGGTGCCGGTGTATTGCCAGAACGACCAGCGCTGACCGGGATACACACCTTCCAGCGTCTGCGCGGTAGAGCGCAGCCAGAACTCCTCTTTCATCTGCCCGATGCCGGTCTGGCGATAGAACTCTGGCGTTGTATAGATGATCGGACGCTGGCCGTAATGCCGCTCTATGATATCCATAAAGATGCGCGCCTGCCGACGTACCTCTGCGCCGGGTGGACGGACGGTACATGTCGGCGAAAACGGGTTCCACTCCAGATCAAGCACCGGCGGCAACGCCTTGCCACGTCGCGGCACGTTCCTGATGAACCACCTCGCCTGAACATCCGGCGCGGTGCAGAAGTAATAGAAATGATACGCACCGCGCGCGATGCCCGCCTGTTTGGCACGGCGCCAGTTGTCCTGAAAGCGCGGATCCAGCAGGTCGCCGCCTTCTGTTGCCTTTATGAAGGCAAATTCGATCCCCGCCTGCCGCACTTGTTGCCAGTTGATCTTGTCCTGAAAGCGGGCCACATCCAGACCGTGTACCGGATACCCCGACGGGGGACGTCCATTCCAGTTGACCGGATCGCTATCGCCAAAGCGCGTCTGTTTCAGCGCCCGGGTGTCATCGCTAAATGTAGGTAGCGGCAAAAGACAAAGCGCGAGGGTCAAGAGAGCGGCACGCCCGGTCTCACCCCATTTCGGCCACGAAGACAAGATTGTTGGCCGGCATCTCGATACGCTCCACCCGATCAAAACCGCTCTCCTGAAGGACCTGCTCTATTTCGTTGTCGTCTTTGTATCCGATTTCCGGATTCGCCGCGCGCAGCTGTGCATCGAACGCGCGATCTCCTGCCGATGTCGCGCTGCCGTCCCGCAGGAACGGACCATAGATCACAAGCTTGCCACGGGCATGCAGCGCCTGGCTTGCTTCTGATATCAGAATCTGTGCCTCGGGCCGGGAAATCAGGTGCAGAAGATTGACCACGAGGATCAGCGACTGTCCCTTTCGCTCCGTGCCCCATCCTGACTGGGTGGCGTTCAGATGAATGGGGCTGAGCAGGTTTTCGCAGGTGCCACCCTGTCGCCAGGCCTCGATACTGGCGAGCCGGGTCGCGTCGACTTCGCTGGGTTGCCATATGAGCCCGGACAAGGCACGCGCGAAGAGCGCCACATGCTGGCCGGTGCCACTTGCCAGTTCAAGCGCGCGGCCTTCGCCCGGCGCGTGCCGTTGCAACACGTCAAGCAGGGCGTCGGCGTTGCGTTCGGCGGCCGGGGCATGCATGCGCCCGTTCTCGCCTTCCGCAGCGCAAGATACATTGGGCGGAAGTCCCGATCCTGTCATGGCAAAAATCCGTTCGATTTGTGCGATTTGCGTGGCTCTATCGCCGCGGCGGAGGTGATCCGGAGCATTTCAGACGAATTGTTTCTCAAAAACACACCTTTTCCACATTTTGACCGTATAGGGGTCTCACTTGTTACCAAAGGTAAACCTTGCTGAGGTGTTGGGAGCAAGCCATGGGCCACGTAAAAGAGATTATTGCGCGAGACAAAACGGACCGTCGTTACCTGACCGGTATATGCGGCGAAGCCAATGTGCGGACGCCTCTGGGAGGTCGCCGGATCGAAATGCTGCATCCTGGTGACATGGTCGTGACGCGTAACAATGGCCTGCAACCGGTGCGCATGATCTGGACGTGGACCGCCACGGCAGAAGAGATTGATGCGCATCCTGAACTGGCGCCGATCCGGTTCCGGCCGCGGGCCATCGGTCCGATGATGCCACAACGCGATCTGCGGATCGCCTGCGGTCACCGCATTCTCGTCCCGGGTTATCGGATCGACGGCGTAGAAGACCATCAGAACTGCCTGATGCGGGTCGATGGTTTTTCAGCCGCGAGCGACGCGGCCTTTGCAGATCGTTCTGATACGCCGATCACCTTCTACAATCTGGTGTTCGACCAGCACGAGATTATCACGGCGGAAGGTCTGCCGATTGAGACATTCCGCCCGTCGCCCAAGGCAATGGATTTGCTGGATGTGTCCTCGCGCGAAACGCTTAAGGGCATGTTTCCAGAGCTTGCGCGCCGCCGCTGCGCTTATCCGGGCTTGCCCCATCCCGTAGCGAAGCCGCGCGCTTATCGCAACGATCTACCCTGACACCCCGGTGGTCGTGACACGCCCCGACCGATCTCGGCCGGGGCGCTTGTATTTGTAAATATGTCAGTTCGGGATATCTGCGGTCAGCCCCTCGATATAGAAATCCAGACCCAGCAGCGCCCCGTCATCGGCGATCTCGCCGTCGGCCAACCAGACGGTGCCATCCTGTTTGTTGATCGGGCCGGTGAACGGATGATAGTCGCCCGCTGCAATCGCCGCCTTCATGGCCAAAGCTTCTTCTTTCACATCCGCGGGCACGGCATCCGTGATCTCGCCAATGCCAACCATTCCGGTTGAGATGCCGTCCCATGTTGCCACGCTGTCCCAGCTTCCGTCGATCACGGCCTGGGTACGGTCGATGTAATAGGGGGCCCAATTGTCGATGATAGAGCTTACTCGGGGCAGGGGAGCATACTCGGCCATGTCGGAGGCTTGCCCAAAGGTGATGACACCGCCTGCCGTCTCAGCGGCGGCTTGCGGTGCGGTCGAGTCAGTGTGCTGCAAAATGACATCCGCGCCCTGTTCAATCAGGGCATTCGCCGCATCCGCCTCTTTCGCCGGGTCAAACCAGGTATAGACCCAGATGATCTTGAACTCGACCTCCGGGTTTACCTTCGTCGCGTGGAGATACGCCGCATTGATACCCCGGATCACCTCGGGAATGGGGTAGGAGGCGATATAGCCAATGACATTCGATTCCGTCATTTTCCCCGCGATATGACCCTGGATTGCACGGCCTTCATAGAACCGTGCGGAATAGGTCGAGACATTGTCAGCCGTTTTGTAACCGGTGGCATGTTCGAATTTCACATCGGGAAACTTGGACGCCACATTGATCGTAGGGTCCATGAAACCAAAGGACGTGGTGAAGATCAGATCGGCGCCCTGAAGCGCCATTTGCGCGATCGCGCGTTCGGCATCGGCACCTTCCGCGACGTTTTCCTGAAACACGGTTTCTACGGCGTCTCCGAAATGTTCTTCAACGGCCAGACGTCCCTGATCATGCTCGTAGGTCCAACCGCCGTCGCCAACTGGCCCGACATAGATAAACCCGACTTTCGTCGGATCCTCCGCCACCGCTGCCGTGGCCAGACCGATCGACAGGCTGACGCCTCCCAACATGCGTGTGACCAGATTTCTCAGTAACATCGCAAATCTCCCTATCCTGTTTGTCTTCCGCCGCGCAGAGGCCCGCTATTGCGAAGCGTGGAATGCCCGGCCCAAGGAGCCCGGCGCGCGCGATTTATCTGCCGAGATCAGGACAAGCACAAGGATGGTGACCAAGTAGGGCGACATCGACAGGTATTCGACCGGAATCGGGACGCCCGCTGCCTGTAAATTAAGCTGAAGCACGCTGATCCCGCCAAACAGCCAGGCGCCCAGCAGGACGCGCCCTGCTTTCCAGCTGGCAAACACCACCAGAGCAAGAGCGATCCAGCCCGCGCCTGCAGTCATCCCTTCAGTCCATTGCGGCACGCGGACAAGGCTCAGATAAGCGCCGCCCAACCCGGCACAGGCCCCGCCAAACAGGATTGCAAGAAACCGCACCCGAACCACCTTGTAGCCGAGGGCATGCGCGGCATCGTGGTTCTCACCCACCGCACGCAGGATCAACCCGGCGCGGCTATAGCGGAGTGTGGCCCAGACCGCCGCCACCAGCCCCAGCGAGAGATAGACCATCAGATCATGCGAGAAAATCACGCGCCCGACAAAGGGCAGCTCGCTCAGCACACCGAAATCCAGGGGTTCCGTCGGAGGCGGTTTCAGACCGACATACTCCTGACCGGCCAGTGCACTCAGCCCAAGCCCGAAAAGGGTCAGCGCCAGCCCGGAGGCCACCTGATTGGCCAGCGCCAGTTGCGTGAGAAGGCCAAAGAGGGCGGCCATCACCGCGCCGCCGAGCGCAGCGGCGACAAACCCTATGGCGGGAGAGCCGGTGTTTACGGCAATCGCAAAGCCGCAGATCGCCCCCGTGATCATCATGCCCTCGACCCCGAGATTCAGCACACCGGCGCGCTCGACCACCAATTCGCCAATCGCGGCCAGCAGGATCGGTGTGGAGGCCACGACCAGTGAGGCCAGAAGCAATTCGGGGCTGATCGAAGACAGATCCATCAGGCCGTCCTCTGCCGACCAAGGCGCAGCCGGTAGCGTGTCAGTACATCGACGGCCAGCAGGAAGAAGAGCAGCATACCCTGAAAGACCTGGATCGCCGCGGCGGGCAAGCCAAGGTTCAGCTCTGCAATTTCGCCGCCGATATAGGTCAGCGCCATCAGCAATCCGGCTAACAGAATGCCCACCGGATGCAGCCGGCCGAGGAAGGCCACAATGATGGCGGTAAATCCGTAGCCTACATTGAAATCTATGCTGACCTGACCGGCGGGACCGGACACTTCGAACAATCCGGCAAGCCCTGCCGCTGCGCCCGACAGTCCGAGGCATGTGAGGGTCAGAACGCGCGGGTCGACACCGGAAAACCGTGCCGCCCGAGGGGATTGACCGGCCAGCTTGATCTGGAAACCAAGCACATGACGTTCGAGCAGGATGTAGGCTGCGATCACGGCCAGAAAGGCCGTGAGCACACCCCAATGCATACCGGTGCCTGCAATTAGTTCGGCATTATGTGCGGACGGATATTGCTGAAGATTGCGCGACCCGGGAAACCCCGCGCCGTCGGGGTTGCGCAACGCACCAAGCGCCATTTTCGCAAGGAGCTGCTCTGCTACGTAAACCAGCATCAGTGAGACGAGGATTTCGTTTGTGCCAAACCGCACTTTCAGGACCGCGGGGATCATCGCCCAGGCCCATCCTCCGACTGCCCCTGCAAGAACCATCAGTGGAAAAATGTAGACCGCCTCGAGCGGGTAGAAGGCCAGGGCGACGGCAGCCCCGCACAGGGCGCCGACGATGTACTGCCCCTCGGCCCCGATATTCCAGAGACCTGCCCGAAACCCCAGGCTGAGCCCCAGAGCGATCAGAATGAGAGGTCCCGCCTTCACCAGCAGTTGCGGACGGTAGAAAAAGGCAAACTCGCCAAACAGCGGTTCCCAGAAGATGGTTGCAATCGCTTCAAGCGGGTTTTCGCCCAGAGCTGTAAACAACAATCCGCCCGCGACCATGGTCAACAGCACCGCAAGCGCAGGTGTCCCATAAAGCCAGAGCGTCGAGGGCTCCGCCCGGCGCTCCAGCGTCACCATTCTCCGTGCACCCCGTCAGGCATGCGCCGTGTCCAGCTTATGCGCGCCGCCCAGCATCAGACCGATCTCATCGATGCTGAGGGCGGCCGTGGGCCGGATATCAGAGAGATGACCGGCGGTCAGGGCGCCGAAGGAATCAGATATCTCAATCAGTTCATCGAGGTCCTGACTGATCACCAGCACCGCCGCGCCGTCCCGAGTCATATCGAGCAAGGCCTGCCGGATCGCTGCGGCGGCGGCGGCGTCCACACCCCAGGTGGGCTGGTTCACGACGAATACCTTCGGTGCCTGCAGCACTTCACGACCAATAACAAATTTCTGCAGGTTCCCACCCGACAGCGCCCGGGCGAGTGTCTGGGGGCCGGGGGCACGCACATCGAACGCGTCCATGATTTTCCGCGTGAAGTGTCGCGCCCGTTCATGCCGCACAAATCCTTTCTCCAGCAGCGCTTCTCGTGCGGCAGCCGTCAGAAGCGCGTTCTCGGTCAGCGACATATCCGGCGCAGCCGCGTGACCCAAACGTTCCTCTGGCGCGCTCAAGAGCCCGCGCTTGCGGCGTTCGGACGGACCCAGATGACCAATCGGCACACCATCCAGAACAATCGTCTCAGGCAGCGTTCGATATTCACCGGACAGGGCGGCCAGAAACTCGTCCTGCCCGTTTCCCGCCACACCACCGATTCCTAGAATTTCACCCCGTCGCACCGTAAGGGAGATTGCTTGCAGCCGGGTACCGAAAGCACCCACTGGCGGGCGAGAAAGGTTGTTTATTTCCAGTATGCTGTCGCCGGTTTCTGATGTATGTCGGGCCGGGGTGGCAAAGCTGCGTCCGACCATCATTTCGGCCATGTCCCGGGCCGTGTTTTTCCTCGGCTGACAGGTGGCGACCTTTCGTCCATCCCTCAGGATTGTGGCGCGGTCGCAGAGCTGACGGATCTCTTCGAGCTTATGAGAAATGTAGAGGATCGTGACACCTTGGGCGACAAGCTTGCGCAATGTGGCAAACAGAACGTCGACCTCCTGCGGCGTCAGAACGGACGTAGGTTCGTCCATGATCAGCAGCTGCGGATCCTGCAGCAGGCAGCGGATGATTTCGACCCGTTGCCGCTCTCCGGCGGACAGATCGCCTACAATTCTGCGGGGATCGAGCGGAAGACCGTAGGTTTCAGAGACGTCGCGAATACGGGCTTCCAGTCTGGCTATACTGGGCGGATTCTCCATCCCGAGCGCCACGTTCTCCGCCACGCTCATCGCATCAAAAAGAGAAAAATGCTGAAACACCATCCCGACGCCAGCGGCCCGGGCCGCGCGGGGCTCCGCCGGACGGTAGGGTGCCCCCTTCATCTCCATTGTCCCTGAATCCGGCGCCACGAGCCCGTAGATCATTTTCACCAGCGTGGATTTGCCTGCACCGTTCTCTCCCAGAAGCGCATGCACCTCTCCGGGTGCGAGCTCGAATGAGATATCGGCGTTGGCGATGACGCCAGGATAGGCCTTGGTCAAACCGGAGATGCGCAAAAGCGGCTGTGTCAAGAAATCGGTCCCCCACCGGTCCGCGCGTTGGTAGCGCAGGGCGGACAGGCGGGGCAAGAGCAGAGCGACAGCCAGAGCCATGGGCCTCTGGCGATGCTCAATTCTATGGCATAGACTGCACGCATGAGCGGCTCTCCCCGATTCATTCACCTGCGCGTACATACGGAATACTCCCTGCTCGAAGGGGCGGTACGGCTGAAGAAGCTGCCGGACCTATGCCGTTCAGCGGGTATGCCGGCCGTGGCGGTGACGGATACCAACAACATGTTCTCAGCGTTGGAATTTTCCGTCTCGGCGCAAGCGGCGGGAATCCAGCCGATCATGGGATGCCAGGTGGATGTGCAATATCTCGCGCCTGAGCCGGGCAAGCCTCCGACGCCGCCTGCGCCCGTCGTGCTGCTGGCTCAGAACGAGATGGGCTACGAAAACCTGATGAAGCTGACCTCCACCTTGTTTCTGCGGGGCGGGGCGCTGCTGCCGCACCTGACGGTGCCGGAACTCGCCGCGCAGAGCGGCTCGGTGATTTGCCTCAGCGGTGGGCCCAATGGCCCTGTAGGCCGTCTTTTGCAGAACGGACAGCGCCCGGCAACTGAGGCGTTGATGAAGGCGTTGTCGGCGGCTTTCGACGACAGGTTTTATGTCGAGCTGCAGCGCCATCGCGGCGCGGGCGGTGTGCCCGAGGCCGAACGCCTGACAGAAAGGGCGAGCGTCGAGATGGCCTACGAGTTGGGCTTGCCGCTCGTTGCGACCAATGACGTGCATTTTCCAAAGGCCGAGATGTATGAGGCGCATGACGCGATGCTCTGCATTGCCGAAGGGGCCTATGTGGATCAGATAGAGCCGCGTCGTCGCCTGACCTCGGAGCATTCCTTCAAGACGCCTGCCGAGATGGCGACACTTTTCGCGGATCTTCCAGAAGCAATTGAAAATACAGTTGAAATTGCGCAGCGTTGTGCGTTCGGTGCCTATAAGCGCGACCCTATCCTGCCGCGCTTTGCCGATGATGAGGAACAGGAACTGCGCCGACAGGCGCGCGAAGGTCTTGCCGCGCGGCTGGAGGTTATTCCGCTCGCGGCTCCCGTAGAGGAGTATGAGAAGCGGCTTGAATTCGAGCTTGGCATCATCGAGGGCATGGGCTTTCCCGGCTACTTCCTGATCGTCGCCGACTTCATCAAATGGGCGAAAGAGCAGGGGATACCCGTGGGGCCGGGACGCGGCTCGGGGGCGGGCAGTCTGGTGGCCTATGCGCTGACCATCACCGATCTCGATCCGCTGCGCTACTCTCTGCTCTTTGAGCGTTTTCTGAACCCCGAACGCGTGAGCATGCCGGACTTCGATATCGATTTCTGTATGGATCGCCGGGAAGAGGTGATCGAATACGTCCAGCAGAAATACGGTCGCGACCGTGTGGCCAAGATCATCAACTTTGGGGTTATTTACGGCATGTCAGCTCACCGGCTGGCC
>ERZ1740060.554-NODE-554-length-18687-cov-5.108523_pt1 | contig 18687 bp, 20 predicted proteins | sample MGYA00581743_ERZ1740060 | MGnify/ENA primary metagenome ERZ1740060 (study PRJEB43018, sample SAMN04849235) | marine metagenome | isolation source: floating plastic debris | place: Pacific Ocean | collected 2008-08-27 | study: EMG produced TPA metagenomics assembly...
AAGGTTGTCTCCAGTTGCTCTTTTTCTCTTCTTGCTTTCGCTTCGTTGTGGTCAATAGCTCCGGCAGATACATCACTATCAATAGCGAGTTGTTTCCCCGGCATGGCATCTAGAGCAAACCGGGCGCCGACCTCTGCCATTCGTGCTGCGCCTTTTGTTATGACAAGAAAATTGACAATCAAAAGAACACAGAAAATGACCATGCCCAGGAACACATTTCCGTTCATGATAAACTGTGCAAACCCTTCAATAACGTTACCGGCCGCGGCTGTCCCAGTATGACCCTCACTCACGATCAGCTTTGTTGATGAAACATTCAAAGACAGTCGCAACATTAGCGATGCAAGAAGGATCGAAGGAAATGAAGAAAAATCCAGCGGTCGTTCGACAAACAGGGTGATCGTAAAGATCAATATCGCTAATGAAAATGACCCGGCCAGACCGATATCCAAAACCCATGCCGGCACGGGTAAGATCATCATTATGATGATTGCCATCAGAGCGATTGCCAGTATCACGGTCGGTTGGAGAGAAACATTATTTACTTGGATTTTCATAATGGGTGAAACCGGCAAGAGTAGGTAAGTTGGTTGAGCTTTGTGATGCAAACGCGTAGCTGACGCATGCCATCTTTTCTCGCATGTCTGGCATACAACTTTGAGATTAGGGAGAATTTTCTAAAAATTTATTATCAATCAGGTTCAAGGTAATGGAAATTCGGATAGAGTTTCCACTATTTGTTCTCTCAGATTTGTAGATGCTGAGAGAACCTCCATCGCACCTTGAAGGTTATCAACGTTTGTCGAGAGTCTTTGGTTTGGGACGGCTGGCTCATCATCCATAATTAAAGACTCATCTGCAAAATCGGAGCTGAGTTGCGATGAGATCGCTGTTTGCGTTGCACCCGAATACTCAAGATCTTGCTTCTCGTTATCAGCGCTTGCGAGTATTTGATCATTTAACTGATCCACGTCTGATCCCTGAAGGCCAAGCAACTGCGTCCGCGCCTCCTTAAGAAAGCCCCTGTCAAGATAGATTCGGGCGCGTAGCAAACGTACTGGCCGCATCAACGGCGGACTGAAGGTTCTGTTCAGAGCACTTTGAGTCTCCTTCAAAAAACCCGCTGAATATAGTGTTTCGGCAACAGAGAGTGCTGTATGTTCCGGCAACTCACGAATGGGCCCAAGGTGTTTCGAGAAGTAAAGCTTTAGAATGTCCATCCTGTCTGCCTTCTCCACCAGGAGCGATGCGAGTTGGGATCTGATTGCCAATGCCTCTTCAGGTGAGAAAAGACCCTTGTCATCCAGAAGGTCATATGCCGCTTTGAAGTCGCCGGATGCTCCCAGAGCGATCACGTATGCTTTTTGAACGTCTGCATTGTTTGGTTGATCTGAGTGCTCAAAGGCAAAGGCGCCAGCCAACTCTGCAACATCCGCGCTCACATCTTCGCCGCGTGATACCGCGTTGTCAATCCTGCGCACAATTGTATCACTGGCGTCCATTTGACTTCCGCGATCAGCAAATTCGCTGCGCTCCTTCCCGGGTACCTCAAAAAGAACGTTCAAATGAGCATCGGCTGAGGTTTCTACTGGAGTTTTTTCAATCTCGGTAGCAAGTACGACCTGCACAATTTCATCGCTTAGTTCTTGGAAGCCAGCAGTTTGCAACCTTTTGGACAGAACCGGCCCAAGATGGCGCCTCAAATGATGGGACAAGGAGGCAAAGGACTGGAGGGTGAGCTCTCTGTCCAGTTCTAGCGATGATGGAATCTCGTCATCATAGAACAGTCCCCAAAAAGAGGCCAAACCTCCGCATTCTCTTTGATCATCCAGAATACCAGTGACTGATCTACCATTCTCGATAATCTCTCCAATTGCGCGCAAAAAGTCGATTTCCCTCTTGTCACGTGCGGAGAGCGCCAGCACGGCATTCGCCTCTGCGCCAAATCCATAGTACAAGTAAAGCATTACCAGCTTGTAAGACTCAGTCAGGTTAAGCGCATCGCGTTCTCCAAAGATGGCAGAACGCCTCGCCCCCAATTCTTCTATAAATCGCTTTTCGCCTGCCCATCGGTTGAAATCGATATCGTTTTCGTCGATGCACGTATTGGGTGCGGGTTCCGAACTCTTTTCCCGCTCGGCTCTTCTGGTGTCCTGATCAGCCCCTCGAACTGTTATCTGGGAATGCAGATCCTGAATTTGCACACCGATTTGCCCTGAGTTTCCAGTATTCTCCAACTCTGGACGACCGGCGAGTTCGGCCTGTCTGCTTCCGGCCGATATGTCAGAGACACTTCGGGAGACTTGCGAACTTTTCAGACCATCACGGAGGTGGTCGCTCATGTTTTCCTTTTGTTCAGAATCCAGTGTGGGTTCTTCAACATCTTTTGGCGCATAGGTTTCGTCAGGAAAGCTTCGAAGGATTCTCTCAAGAGCACGTCCTGAATAATGGCGTACCTGAAGTGTTGGTAAACCAATCCATTCTGAGTTCCTGTCTGGCGCACCGAACGTTCGAACATATCTATAGAAGAAATCGTTCTTGGCGTCCTCACTCCGCCCTACCGATTCAGCAGGATCCGAAATGTCTAGAACAAAGAAATTCTCATTGAACCAGAATGTTGTGACATCGCACGCGCAATTCAAGGTAAGGATAAGCCCATTTTCGCGATCGCTATATTCAATCTCCTGAAGCCTGCGTTTTGGAACACGGTTGAATACACTCGACAAATCGGGTCTCCAGCCGGTTTGTTCGAAGCCCAGCGTGAGCTCGCGATCTCGCTGCACCAAGTTGAATGGCACTCTTCTGGGGAGAGAGAACACCAGTCTCGTGAATGTTTCGTGTTCACCTGATCGGACAGGAACTACCTGAGCATTTGCTTCAAGGCAGATTGAGCAAAGTGCAAAGATCAGTGTAGCAACCCTCATTACGAAGCGTCCTGCTTTACACTTTTTAACGCCTCTTCGAGTTCGGAGTAACTCGGGCGGCAATGTGAAGGTGTGTTTTGTCGCCCAACTTCAATGCAGATGTTCGTCGCATGATTGTATAAATTAGCGACCAGAACTTCTCTTATTAGCTTGTAAAATTGAGCATCTTCTTCCACAACCGTCTTAACTTTTCCTGCGAAGGGCCCAACAAAACCGTAGGAGAGGAAAACACCAAGAAATGTTCCGACAAGAGCGCCACCGATCATCTTTCCTAGTATCTCTGGAGGCTGATCGATCGATGCCATCGTTTTTATAACCCCAAGCACAGCAGCTACGATTCCAAGAGCCGGCAAGCCATCCGCCATTGTCTGAAGTGCGTGACTGGTGTGCAGTGAATGATGGAGATTTCCTTCTAAACGCTTCTCCAGTATCTCTTCGACTTGATGAGGATCATCGTAGTTCATTGAAGCAGATCGCATCGTGTCACAAATGAGCGCAATCGCCTCATTGTCTTCTAGGATCTTAGGGTAACGCGCGAAAATTGAGGAATCTTCAGGAGCCTCGATGTGCTCTTCGATGGAAACTGGATTTGCTCTCGCCATGCGAATGAGCTCGAACAGCAGGCAAAGCAAGTCGCGATAATCATCGTGTTTCCAATGTGGGCCTTTGAAAATTTTCTTGATATCACGTATCGTCTGCTTAACGGAGTCCATGCTGTTGGTGATTAGAAACGCACCGACTGCTGCTCCTCCTATCATTGCCATTTCGTATGGAAGAGCCTTGACAATGATATCAAATTTACCACCGGCGGCGAGATAGCCACCAAAGACCATTGCAAAAACTACTACTATCCCAACCACACCGATCATTTTGGATCCTGCACTCTGTTCTTCGATACGGACTACGTTACCGAGCTTTACTCCTGGGGAGCGCTCGCGTTTCGACCTGCCAGGATAACCGAATAAAGGTTCGCTGCCTCTGCACTGAGACCAGCCATGATAGCCGCAGCCGCGTCAGGTCGCATCCGTCCAAGAAATCCTGCGGCAAAATTCGGGTCCATTTCTTCAAAAAGCTCGGCAGCCTGTTTTGGTTTCATGTTTTCATATACCTGGGTGAGCTTTAAGATATCTTCTTCAGCCGCCGTTTCAGCAATTGTGAGTGTCGAGCGAAGTTGGCTTTCAACTTTTTCCATTTGTTCAATTTTTCTGGAAACTTCGGCGTTTATCTTTTGAAGTGCCTGCACACGGCCCTGTATCATTTCTTCTTTTTCATTCAGGTTCGCTTCACGTTTCTGAAGCGCAATCAGCATCTGCTCAAGACTATCGTCATCAATGATCATGACCTGGTCCGTCACCATTTCGTCAGGTGGTCCAGCCATGTTTTCGACATTCAGTGCCAGCGCCTGGCCAGCGTTTCCGCTGATCCTTAGCGCCGCTGACAGTATCAGAACTGTTGCGACGAGTGTTAGGCTACCTTTCACTCTGCGACGCATTCTTTCACGGGCCTGCTTCATATTTTTAGCTCCCACTGCTCGACCTCTTAAACATGGGACCCAATGGGGTCGTAGCAGGATCCACTCGGGGGCCACTACCATCTACGCTTGAGCTTTGCTCATTGAGGTCATGCATTGATGCGACCAACAGCTCAAGTCGCCTTGCGACTGTTTCTGCTCGTTCCGTCAAGCCATTCAGAGAAAGTGTGGAGTCCGACGCCGTTTCCTGAGCGGCTTGCAACGTCTTGGTCAGGTCATCCACCTGCGCGGAAAGGACCGCAACTGCGCCACCCATGCCGGATTCGAGGTCGTTGAACCTGCTCAATCGTCGTGCCAGCACGAAACAGTACAAGCCAGCGCCAAGCGCGCCGGTTATCAGTAGTACATCTGCGATGATTTCGATCATATACATTCTCAATTCACTACGAATTCCATGACCAGTAGGTCTTGAACACGGTCGATACCTGCGACAACCTGAACACGCCTTAACATCTGTGATCGGAGTCGGACCAGAGAAGCTGTTCCTTCGATGTCCTCAACATCAATGGCTCTTAAGTATGAGTTCAGAACATCGATGATTCTTGGAAGGAGTTTTTCAACGTCTTCCCGGTTTTCCTCACGAATTTCAAGCTGGGCCCGAAATCTGAGATTCAACCCAGAATTCTGGCCCAAAGAAATCGTCAAAGGATCCAACGCAACGAATCCGATGTCCTCTAAGTCGAGACTATCGGATGTTGTTTCAGTGGAGTCGACTTTCATTTCTTTGTCCGAACCGGGAATCAAACCCGAGAATGCCAGATAGAACCCAGCACCCGCGCCTATTAACCCCAGAATCAAGCACAGGATGACAATCCCTTTTGAAGACTTTTTGACCCCATCATCGATAGCGCTCGCTTCCACCATGTCCGAGTTCCTTTAGTGATCTCGCGGTACATATTGACATGTATGCACTAACCGATTGTTAAGCCTGATGGAGCTACACAGACTTTGAAACGCGACAGAAGGTCGGCGGTCAGGAGTCAAAGAGCTTGCAGCAGTTTCTGAATGTTCTATCGGGTACAAGTGTTAAGACGCGGATCACACTAGGGTTAACACTTCTCACCTTTATTGTTGTGGCTGTTTGGTTCGCCCGAATTGCAACGACCCCCAGTATGTCATTGCTTTACTCAGGCCTGGAGGCGGCTGCATCAGGCGATGTTGTTGCGGCGCTGGAGCAACAGAATGTTGCGTATGATATTCGCGGCGGATCGATTTTTGTTCCGACGCAGCGACGCGACGAGTTGCGAATGACGCTTGCAAGCGAAGGTCTTCCAGCGAATACGGCGAATGGATATGAAATCCTCGATGGATTGTCCGGTTTCAGCACGACATCACAGATGTTCGATGCCGCTTACTGGCGCGCGAAAGAGGGCGAGTTGGCCCGAACAATTCTGTCCCATCCAGGCATAGTATCCGCCCGGGTTCACATCGCTCATAACGGGAACAACCCGTTCCAGCGTGATGTCGCGCCCACAGCATCCGTAACCATCGGAGCCGCGAACGGAGGCGTAAACTCAAAGCAAATACTCGGTCTCAAGTATCTTGTGGCTTCTGCGGTGCCGGGCTTAACACCGGACGCGGTCTCTATAATCGATGCCCGTGGAGGGTTGATCGGGCAAACGGATGATACCTCAGAGGCTCCAACGGACAACCGCTCGGAAAACCTGAGACAACGGGTGACGCGCCTCATTGAAGCTCGTGTGGGTCAGGGAAACGCTGTGGTGGAAGTGAGTGTGGAAACCGTGACCCGGACTGAGTCCGTCCGCGAAAGAGTTATCGACCCGGAAAGCAGAGTGGTCATAAGCACCGATGTCGAAGAGCTGTCAAATATCTCCTCGGATCAGGGCACTGGAGGCGACGTGACAGTTGCCTCGAACCTTCCCGACGGCGAGGCCGGCCTTGGCGATAACTCATCGGCCGAAAGCAACGAAACACGAGAAAGAATCAACTATGAGGTATCCGAAACAGAGCGCGAAATTGTACTCTCCCCTGGTGCGATCAAACGACTTACAGTTGCGGTTCTGGTCAATGACCTCATCACGACAAATGAGGCGGGAGAGGACGTTGTCCAACCTCGTTCCGAGGAGGAACTTGCAGCCTTGCAGGAACTTGTGGCATCGGCGGTCGGTTTCAATGAGGAACGCGGAGACATGATCACAATCAAGACCATGCAGTTTCAGGCCCTGGATCAACTCGGAACAGAGGCCACAAACAAATTCTTCAACCTGAACGACATTGATGTCGTGGAACTCATCAAGACGGCAATTTTGGGGATCGTTGTTCTGGTTCTTGGTATGTTTGTTTTGCGTCCGCTTCTCAGCAAAATTAGCACCGCTGAACCGTCCTTCACCTCCTTACCACCTGTCTCATCCGCAGAGGCAGTGAAACCTCCACTCACAGGAGACGTAGAGACACCGAGAGACGTCGCAGAACCGCCTGCAACGCCCACCCGGACAACCTCACCCGCGCGACTTGAAAGCAGTGGGAGGCCTTCTTCGGGCTCGATAAATCAAGTTGTCGAGCCATCGGAAAGACTGCGCAGCATGATAAGTGAGCGCAAGGACGATACTGTCGAAATCCTGAGAAACTGGCTTGAGAATGATGATGTCGAGGTACACCAATGACGATATCACACATGCTGGAAGACTTTGCACACGAGCAGTCCAACGGTGATCTCACTGTAAACCGTGCCATGCTCGAGGAAGAGAGACTGTCCGCTTTTGAACAAGGGTATCAAGCCGGGTGGGATGATTCCCTTGAAGCGGCAAATGGGTCTGAGAAGAAAGTTCTGAAAGATCTCCTTGAAGCGTTGTCCAGTTTGTCTTTGTCCCAACAAGAAATCTATGGCGAGCTTTTAGTCAACATGCGGCCATTCTTGAACACTCTCGTTGATTTTGTACTTCCAACTGTGTTGAAAGGCACCCTTGGAATTCATGTAAAATCGATCATTGACGATCATATCAAAGAGAATGGAGAGTGTGCTGTTTCAATTTCTGTCGCAAACGGTAAGGCGGAGATTCTGAAAGAGAGCCTACCCCATTCGCCTGGCTTTCACGTGAACATAGTTGAAGATAGCTCAATTGAAGACTCTCAAGTCAGGATAAATTTCACCTCAGGTGATGAGAAGGAAGTAGATCCAGATCAATTGCTGACTGAAGTAAAAAGCTTGATCGAAGATTTCTTTAAAAATGAGGTTAGTACCGTGAAGGAGGCCGTTTGATGCCGGATTCTGTTGTTGAGAATACCACAGACCCTATTGGCGTAAAAGGTTCTTTTTCATCGATACCGATTGAAATCACGATATCTGTCGGAAAGGCCCGGCCACTTATTCGCGATTTGTTGAAAATGGGAAAGAACGCAGTTCTGCCACTGGATAGAAGAGTGGATGACGCTGTGGAACTCTATGTCGGAGAGCGCCTTATCGCGCGCGGCGAACTCGAAGAGCTGGAAGGTGATCAGCATGGTCAGCTGGCCGTTCGTCTGACAGAGGTTGCCGATTTTCAGGAAGGCTTATAGCGTTGCTGCACAAGCCCACGGTTTTTCTGTCGTGTCTCGTGGTGTTTGCCTTGTCGTTGGCTGACACAGCCATGGCGCAAGGTATAAGTCTTGATTTTGAAGATGGCGGCGCATTTTCCGCTCGCGTAATTCAGCTTCTGGTTCTTGTCACGGTATTGAGCCTTGCGCCCGGCATTGCGATAATGATCACGTGTTTTCCCTTTATCGTGACCGTTCTCGCGATCCTGCGACAGGGAATCGGACTGCAGCAATCACCCCCAAACATGCTGATTGTAAGCCTTGCGTTGTTCCTGACGTACTTTGTGATGGAACCGATCTTCGTCACCGCCTGGGAGACAGGGCTTTTGCCGCTGTTGGAAGAGCAGATCCCGATAGATACGGCTATTGAACGATCTCTGGAGCCCTTCAGAGCATTTATGCTCACTCGCGTGGATCCTGACACTTTCGCGATCATGGCGGATCTTCGTGTCGACACGACCCAAACGGCGCCAGATGTGGATGCGCCTCTGTCCATACTTGTGCCGAGTTTCATGTTGTCCGAGATTGCGCGGGCGTTTCAGGTTGGTTTTCTTCTTTTTTTACCTTTCCTGATCATTGATCTCGTCGTTGCAGCAGTCCTTATGTCAATGGGTATGATGATGGTGCCGCCCGCAGTCGTTTCATTACCATTCAAGCTTGCCTTCTTCGTGGTGGCAGATGGATGGACCCTTGTCGCAGACGGACTGGTGCGCGGATACTTCTGACAGACCGTTTATTGTGACTATCCAATTCAGCAGATGATCAGCCTTACACTCAACTGAAGATGGCGTCGCTTAACTATCAATTGAGGCAGGTTTCAAACCTGCCCCAGGCGTTCATAGCATGCACTATTTTCCGGCAGGCACATCTAGGTTCTGACCAGCTTCTCATAGCTTTCGGAAATGTCACGCGTCAGAGCGCCAACTTCAAAGCGATAGTCGCCAATCTCGCCGACAGGAGTAACCTCCGCAGCAGTTCCGGTGAGCCAGCACTGTTCGAAACCTTCCAGTTCGTCAGGTGTGATATGGCGCTCGTGCACCTTGACCTGGCGCTCTTCCAGCATACCGATCACCGTTTGACGCGTAATCCCATTGAGAAAGCAATCGGGCTTGGGCGTATGCACCTCACCGTCGCGAACAAAGAAAATGTTCGCGCCCGTCGCCTCTGCCACGTATCCGCGATAGTCGAACATCATCGCATCCGAACAACCTTTGGCTTCAGCTTCGTGCTTTGACAGGGTGCAGATCATGTAGAGACCAGCGGCCTTGGCATGACACGGAATTGTTTCGGGGCTTGGCCGTTTCCACTTCGAAATGTCCAGCTTCGCGCCCTTAAATTTGGCGTCGCCATAATAGGCACCCCATTCCCATGCCGCAATCGCGAGACGAACCGGGTTACGCGCCGCTGCGACGCCCATGTCATCGCCGGAGCCGCGCCAGGCCACGGCGCGCACATACGCATCGCTAAATCCGTTAGTCTGAAGCACCTGGGCCTTCGCAGCCTCGATTTCCTCAACAGACCAGGGAATTTCAAAGTCCAGTTCACCAGCGGAAAAATGCAGGCGCTCGCTATGCTTGCGGCTTTCAAAAATCTTTCCGTTGTAGGCGCGCTCCCCCTCAAAGACGGAGCTCGCATAATGCAAGCCATGGGTCAGAATATGCACATTGGCAGAGCGCCATTCCACCAACGTGCCGTCCATCCAGATCGTTCCGTCGCGATCGTCATAGGCTACCATGTCACACTCCCTCGGGCAGGTTGGTTTTCATTTATTTCGCCGAATAGGCCCGATACGGACATAATATTGCGCGAAAACTTCAGATCGCTAACAGTCTCATCTTGGAATGTCAACAACACTGACGTATTATGCGGATCTCACTGGACTTGGCCCCCGATTGTAGGAGGCAAGAGACTTGACCGATGCATTTGATACGGATGAACGCCTCCGCCAGGGCATTGAGGCGATGTTCTTTGCCTACCGGGGGTTCACTGCGGACCCGGATCGAATCCTGGCCACGCTGTTTTATGGACGAGCGCATCACCGCGCGCTCCACTTCATTGCGCGCACACCCGGCACGACGGTGAACAACCTCCTGACAACACTTGGCGTGACAAAGCAAAGCCTGAACCGTGTGCTCCGTAAGCTAATTGAAGATGGTCTTGTTGAAAGCCAGCAAGGCGAACAGGACCGCAGAGAGCGCCACCTCAGCCTGACAGCGCAGGGACACGCGCTCGAACAGCGGCTGTCCGCAGCTCAACGTCAACGTATGCGCGCAGCTTACCATGCGGCAGGGCCCGAGGCGGTCGAGGGGTTTCACGCCGTCCTCGAAGCCATGATGGACGGCGAGATGCGCCGCCTCTATCATGCTATAACGGAGGAAGAGGCATGAGTGACCCGGCACCGCATCTGTTGATCATCGATGACGATGAACGTATTCGCGATCTTCTTCGTAAGTTTCTGGCGCGCCAGGGTTTTCTGGTGTCTGTCGCCCGTGATGCTCAGCATGCGCGGCGTATCTTATCGGGACTGGAATTTGATCTACTGGTTATGGATGTGATGATGCCGGGTGAGGACGGCGTGGCGTTGACCCGCGCCCTGCGCGAAACAATCACAACTCCAATCCTCCTGCTGACGGCCAAGGGCGACACAGCCGACAGGATCGCCGGTCTGGAAGCTGGAGCAGACGACTATCTGCCCAAACCATTCGAGCCGAAAGAACTGCTGTTGCGCATAAATGCCATTTTGCGCCGCATGCCAGATCCCGAACCGGACAATGCCGCACCCAAAGTGCTGAGCATGGGACCGGTACGGTTTGATATCGACCGTGCCGAGTTACTGCGGGGGGAAGATATGATCCGGCTCACCGCAACTGAGGTGCAACTCATGCGGATTTTTTCGGAGAACCTGCGAGAGCCCGTCAGTCGGGCAAAGCTGGTCGAGGATCTGGGCCGCGATAAAGGCCAGGCGCAAGAACGTGCCGTCGATGTTCAGATCACGCGATTGAGACGCAAGATAGAATCCGACCCCAAACAACCTCGCTATCTTCAGACTGTCCGGGGTGAAGGGTACATGTTAGCTCCGGACTGACGACGGCCACTGGACGGATACGTCATGCGGATAATCGTCTGGCATGTCCTTTGCATCTCAAGGCCGAACGCGCTCAAGAGACTCTTGATATCGCCTGGCTGTCTCGTGACGTGATCGATCGCCGGCTGCTGTCATCGCAGACAACCAGCGGATCAATGACATATGCCCTTTCAGGTTTTTCCAAGGAGACTTCTTGAGTTTTGACCCTCCTGCAAGTAACTAAGCCCAATGACGCGGATGTATGATACGCACGATCGGGCGTTTTTGCCCTGGCGCTTTTTCGGCGCGACAACCGGTTCGGTTCTAGCCGGCCTATAAGGCTGGCCTTTTCCGTAAACGTATCTATCTCAACTGATTGCAAGGCAGAGACCGATGTCGCCTAAAACGCTCTATGATAAAATCTGGGACGCCCATGTGGCCCATGAAGCCGAGGATGGAACATGCTGTCTGTATATTGACCGCCATCTTGTCCATGAGGTGACCAGCCCCCAGGCTTTCGAAGGGTTGCGCATGGCCGGACGCAAAGTGCGCGCACCTGAAAGAACGATAGCAGTGCCCGATCATAACGTGCCGACAACAGCGGGGCGTGAAGATCCCAAGAACATGACCGAGGATAGTGCAATCCAGGTGGACGCACTTGACAAGAATGCTCGCGAGTTCGGCATTCACTACTACCCCGTGTCCGATATCCGTCAGGGAATCGTGCATATCGTCGGCCCGGAACAGGGCTGGACGCTGCCCGGTATGACTGTCGTTTGCGGTGACAGCCATACGGCGACCCATGGGGCGTTCGGTGCCCTTGCGCACGGGATCGGCACGTCCGAAGTTGAACATGTTCTGGCCACACAGACCCTGATCCAGAAGAAGTCGAAGAATATGAAAGTCGAGATCACGGGCAAACTTCGCCCCGGCGTCACGGCAAAGGACATTACCCTCAGCGTAATAGGCAAGACCGGAACGGCCGGCGGAACAGGCTATGTCATCGAATATTGCGGTGAGGCCATTCGTGATCTGTCGATGGAGGGTCGCATGACCGTCTGCAATATGGCGATCGAGGGGGGCGCCCGGGCCGGGCTGATCGCGCCCGACGAGAAGACATACGAATATTGCAAGGGACGCGCCCACGCCCCCAAGGGCGCACAATGGGAAGCGGCACTCGCGTGGTGGAAAACCCTTTACTCAGACGATGATGCCCACTGGGACAAGGTCATCACCATAGCGGGAGAAGACATTGCACCTGTTGTAACGTGGGGCACCAGCCCGGAGGACGTGTTGCCGATCACAAGCATCGTCCCGGCACCTGAGGATTTCGAAGGCGGCAAAGTCGGGGCGGCCCAACGCTCCCTCGACTATATGGGCCTTGTTCCAGGCACGCCCTTGAACGAAATCGAAATAGACGCCGTCTTCATCGGGTCTTGCACCAATGGCAGGATCGAAGACCTGCGCGCTGCGGCCGAGATCCTCAAAGGCAAAAGGGTCAAGGTTAAACGCGCCATGGTCGTACCCGGGTCGGGCCTCGTCAGGGCGCAGGCCGAGGAAGAGGGACTGGCCGATGTCTTTCGGGACGCTGGGTTCGAGTGGCGGCTGGCTGGCTGCTCGATGTGTCTGGCAATGAATCCCGATCAGCTGGCCGAATACGAACGCTGCGCCTCCACCTCGAACCGTAACTTTGAAGGGCGCCAAGGGTACAAAGGCCGCACCCTCTTGATGAGCCCCGCCATGGCAGCCGCTGCGGCGGTCACTGGGCGCCGTACGGATGTGAGGGAACTGACCTGAAGTGGTCCCGGCACAGGGAGGGTAAAATGACAAAATGGTATAGCTGGATGGGCCTTGGCCTGCTGATGGTGATAGGCGCGTTCTTTATATTGGGAAACGCGGTCATCGCGTCGGTGGCGGTAACACAGCTCGTTGGCATTGTGTTTCTGATCGCCGGCGGCGTCCAGGCAGTGGCGTCGATCATGGACCGCTCGCAGTCGGGCTGGTTCATCACGCTTTTGCTGGGTGTTCTTGGCGTCTTTATCGGCTGGTCATTTCTGGCCAACCCGCTGCAGGGCATGGTGTCGCTCACACTATTGGTCGCGATACTGCTTGTTTTGGCAGGATTTGTACGGCTCTGGCTGGCTTTCAAGCTGAAGCAGACGCCGTTTTTCTGGTTAATGCTGCTCTCTGGGGCAGTGGCTATTCTGCTGGGCGGCTGGATCTTCGCTAATTTTGCTGCCGCCACATTATCTGTTTTGGGTATCCTTTTCGGGGTTGAGGTCCTGATGAACGGGTTAACCATGATATTCATCGCCTTGGCTATCAAGAATGGCCAATACGGCACCGCGGAATAGGCAAAGTAACGTGAACCAGTCGTGTTGCCCAATGTGGGATCAGGACGATCTGGATCGCTCAAGGATTTGGAATAGATCGCGCGCATCGCCATGTGCCAGAAGCAAGACATCGGGCGAATGCGCGAAACGGACAGGCGGTCTGCGAACCATCGCAACCAACCCAAGCGGCTAGGAGGCCGAAGAATGGACAAGTTCACCACGCTCACGGGGATCGCCGCGCCGATGCCGCTGGTTAACATCGACACCGATATGATCATTCCAAAGCAGTTTCTCAAAACGATCAAACGCTCAGGGCTCGGCGTCAACCTGTTCGACGAGATGCGCTATGACCGCGAAGGTAACGAGATACCTGATTTCGTGCTCAACCGACCGCAATATCGCGAAGCACAAATTCTGGTCGCAGGCGATAACTTTGGCTGCGGCTCGAGCCGCGAACATGCGCCTTGGGCAATCCGTGACTTCGGAATTCGCTCCGTTATCTCGACAAGCTTTGCAGACATATTCTACAACAACTGCTTCAAAAACGGCATTCTGCCGATCGTGCTGCCACAAGACCAGGTCGACCTTCTGATGCAGGATGCAGAAAAGGGCGCGAATGCGCGCATTACGATCGATCTGGAAAATCAGACGGTCACCAGTTCCGATGGAGAAAGCTTCCACTTTGACGTGGACCCGTTCAAAAAGCATTGCCTTCTTCAAGGCCTCGACGATATCGGGCTCACTCTGGAAAAGGTCGGCGATATCGACGCTTTTGAGGAGAAATTCGCTGTCGAGCGGCCCTGGGTCTGAAAATCTACGCGTGTAAGCGTTTTTTTAACCAAAACTTGTGAATTATTTTTCCACGGAATTGAAATAATTCTAGTGGGCTTGTTTCCTGCACCCCCAACATTTTGTGCAACCCTTTGGCATGGATGAGGGAATGCGGCGAAATTGATGCAAACCAGCACCAGTAACGCCATGATTTTGCCGGAAATTCTAAGTCTACTTAGAACTCGACTTGAGCCATTAGCGAAAACAAGGCAAAAATTGGGCAATAATAAGGCAGATCGCCACATTCGGCAGACCCAGGTTGACGCGCTGTTCCGCAAATCCAGCGGACCAGAGCCTCTCGAAGGGAAACAGGCAGTGATTTCGCAGATCCTGAGCGCGCTTCTGCGTGCAACATTGGTGGCTTTGCTGGTGGCTATACCGGCTTTGTTCCTGCCTTGGGTGGCCAAGGACACGGCTCAGATTGTCGTAATCATCTCGCTTTTATTGTCCTTGCTGACCTTCATCGAATACTTCGGTCGCTATCCCAGCTTTGTCGAATTTCGCTTCGCGCCTCCTTACAACCGTCTCAAGTTTGGCGCGGCTGCACTCGTTGTCATTACGCTGTCGCTTATCGCGAGAGGACATGTCGACCCCAGTCCGCTGACGATGATTTTGACATATATTGGCAGTGCTATGGGTCACGCGATGGAGTTTCCCTATTCTCCGGTGCAGCTCTTTGTCTTGATGCTGCCGCCTGACGCCAATCCGGCCTTGGTCGATGCGATGCGGACCGCGGCGGGATTTGCCTATGTTGTATCGATCTTCATGGTGTTTACGTTCGTGATCCTGGTGCGGATGATGGGATGGCCCATGCGTTATGGCGCCTTCAATGTCTGGATCAATCTACCTCTTTTTGATCCCACGCGCGGCGGGGATATCGTAGATCGGCTGAAAAGAGACTCGGGTCTTAACATTGTGTTAGGGCTTTTGCTGCCATTCATGATCCCAGCGGTGATCAAGGCAGCGTCTTTCATCATCGATCCGATTTCCATCGAAAGCTCACAAGCGCTGATATGGATAACAACGGTTTGGGCTATTCTTCCGGCAAGCATCCTGATGCGTGGCATAGCGCTTCTGCGCGTCGCGGAGTTGATCGAAGCCAAGCGAAAGCGCGTCTATGCTCAGGCCGAGGCGGAAAGTTTCCAAGAAATCTGACACTTGCTCTGGCCGCGCTGCTTTGGGCGGCATCTGCACAGGCAGAGACAACATTACGCATCGCATCCTTTACAACAGAACTTCACCGAGAAGGTCCCGGCCTTCTTCTCCGCGACATATCTAAAGGCACCGACCCCCAGGTGGAGGCCGTGGCCAGGGTTATCGCAAATGCCCAACCAGATGTTCTGGTTTTGCAGGGGGTCGATTACGACCATCACAGACTGGCTCTCAAGGCGTTGCGGGACACGATCGACACCCATGGCTGGAGAATGAGCCACGCGTTCTCTCTTGCTCCGAATACCGGTCTTGCCACGGGCCTTGACATGGACGGAAACGGAAGAACCGGCCATGCCAGAGATGCTCAGGGATATGGCGCTTTCTTTGGCCAGGGCGGCATGGCCGTCTTGTCGCGCTATCCCGTTCATCTGCAGGGTGTCAGCGACTTCTCACCGCTCTTGTGGCGCGATATGCCAGACGCTCTGCTCCCAATGACCGCGAAGGGTGCCTTCCCATCACAGGACGCTCTAGAGGTTCAGCGCCTCTCTTCTGTCGCCCATTGGGTTGTACCCATTCTTGTCGAAGGGCGCACACTCAACCTTATGACGTTCCACGCAAGCCCCCCGGTTTTCGACGGACCAGAGGACCGCAATGGGCGCAGGAATCACGATGAAATCGTCTTTTGGCTGAAATACCTTGACGGCACTTTCGGTGATGATCCGGCGGCATCCTTCATTATCGCTGGAAACGCCAATCTGGATCCAGTTGATGGCGACGGTCGCAAATCGGCAATAACTGACTTACTGACAGATCCTCGGCTTCAGGATCCGGCGCCAAAGCGCGCCGGCGCCCCGCAACAAGGCGAGGGTCACAGCGGTGATCCATCGCTCGATACAGTCGCATGGCCAAGCCCCGATCCCGGCCATTTAAGAGTGAGCTACATTCTGCCCTCCGCAGACTTGCGGGTCACAGCATCTGGCATTCTGTGGCCCGAAGACGGGCCGATGGCGGAGGTGGTCGGGGCGGCCAGCCGCCATCGACTGATTTGGGTCGATCTTATCTTCTGAAGGTCGCCGCTTTCTTGACGCTCCTCTGGCTTCGGGATACCCGGACCGCCACGGACACGACCCCAGGAGCCCCCAATGAGCAATGCGTCCCTTTTGATCCTGCCAGGCGATGGCATCGGCCCCGAAGTGATGGTCGAAGTGCGAAAGGTGATAGACTGGTGCGCCACGAACCGTGGGCTAGCCTTTGATGTCAGCGAGGATCTCGTCGGCGGCGCGGCCTATGACGCCCACGGCGCACCTTTGTCAGACGAAACGCTTGAAAAGGCGCAGTCGGTCGATGCTGTCCTCCTCGGCGCGGTCGGCGGTCCGCAATATGACGATCTGGACTTTTCGGTGAAACCCGAGCGCGGTTTGCTTAAACTGCGCAAGGAGATGGATCTCTATGCCAACCTGCGTCCGGCTCAATGCTTTGACGCTTTGGCAGATTTCAGCAGTCTTAAGCGGGATGTGGTCGCAGGCCTCGATATCGTGATCGTGCGGGAACTGACCAGTGGGATCTATTTCGGTGAACCCCGCGGTATCGTTCAGGAAGGCAATGAACGTGTCGGTATCAACACGCAACGCTACACGGAATCGGAAATCGACCGCGTGGCCCGCTCCGCATTTGAACTGGCCCGACGTCGATCCAACAAGGTCTGTTCAATGGAAAAGGCCAACGTCATGGAGTCTGGCGTCCTGTGGCGAGAGATCGTGCAGAAAGTACATGATGAAGACTACCCGGATGTCGAGTTAAGCCACATGTACGCGGATGCCGGTGCCATGCAGCTCTGTCGCTGGCCAAAGCAATTCGATGTCATCGTCACCGATAACCTGTTTGGCGATATGCTGTCTGACGCGGCGGCCATGCTCACAGGAAGCCTGGGCATGCTCCCCTCTGCTAGTTTGGGTGCCCCGATGGAAAACGGTCGACCCAAAGCGCTCTATGAGCCGGTCCATGGCTCCGCACCTGATATTGCGGGACAGGGTAAAGCCAATCCAATCGCCTGCATTCTGAGCTTTGCGATGGCTCTTCGTTACAGCTTCGATCAAGGCGAGGAGGCAACTCGTATCGAGACGGCCGTTGAAAGTGTGCTGGCCCAGGGCGCGCGTACTGCGGATCTGCTCGGGGAAGAGGGGGTGGAACCGCTGTCCACGTCGCAGATGGGCGATGCCATCATCGCGGCGCTTGACGCCTCCTTGTGATCTTTACCCGGACCTATCGTTCCGCCGACAAAGCCGCGTTCCTACGCCTCTACAGAGCGTGTCTTTCACATTACGGCGTTTCTCCGGCCACCGAAACGGAAGAGGCGCGTGTCTTGCAGATCCTGGAATCTCCTGAACATGTGAGCTGCTTGATTGCATTTGAACACGAGGCCGCGCTGGGATTTGCAACTTGGGTGCTGACCTTGCCCGCCGGTCCGGGAGTTTCGCTGTACATGAAGGAACTGTTCATCCTGTCAGCGGCCCGTGGGCGCGGTGTTGGCCGAGCGCATATGGCCGGGCTGGTTCAGATCGCCCGCTCGGAAGGATGCGACAGGTTCGATTGGCAGACAGATGGAACAAACCAGGTGTCCCAGCGATTTTACGAAGGGCTCGAGGCACCGTTGCAGGACAAGTAAAGCTACCGCATTCCGGCGTCTGACTACGAGACTTTCCTCGACAGACTTAGGAACCGTTGAAAGCGCAGGTACGCTCTACTTGACCTCGATGTAGAAGACAGCCCAGACTTCGAGAACGCCCAGTTCCTCGTCCAGTGTGGTGTCGTTCTGGTCTGGAAACACAATCATCGCGGGACCCAAATCACCCAGAGCGAGTGGCACGCCATTCATATGGGTTGCAAAGATAGGGCTGTGCGCATCGATCAGGTCCGGCGTGATGTCCTGCTGGTAGCCGTCAAGAGCGAGAGGGGCGAGTGTTTTTTCAGACGCTCCCGCCAGCGCTGCGACATCGTCCAGGAGGGGTCCGGTAAACACCATTTCAGGTCCTTCAGTCCCCGGCAATGGCGCGGCAAGGCTCTCTTGTGCTAGCCCGGACAACATGCCGTCCGTGACAGCGAAGGCACTTTCGAATTCGACGCCCATCACCCGGAAGAAGGTAACATCGTCAGGACCGGTTTGGTCCCGATTACGCTCTGAAACATCGCCGCCAAGCGTAACGATGACACGGTCTTGTGCAACGACAGAACCGGACCACAAGCAGAGACAGGCAAACGCCACGCAGGACAGAAACGGAACCGACGGCATATTGACCTCCACGATGTCTGGCCGGGATC
>ERZ1740060.555-NODE-555-length-18637-cov-23.299591_pt1 | contig 18637 bp, 22 predicted proteins | sample MGYA00581743_ERZ1740060 | MGnify/ENA primary metagenome ERZ1740060 (study PRJEB43018, sample SAMN04849235) | marine metagenome | isolation source: floating plastic debris | place: Pacific Ocean | collected 2008-08-27 | study: EMG produced TPA metagenomics...
GCGGCACAGAATATGCCGGTGAGAACAAGAAATCCGTATTCTCCCTGTTGAACTACCTGCTGCCCGAGAAAGGCATCATGCCGATGCACTGCTCAGCCAACCATGCGCCCGGCAACCCTGTTGATACGGCGATCTTCTTTGGTCTCTCCGGCACCGGCAAAACCACGCTCTCCGCTGACCCCGCGCGCACACTGATCGGTGATGATGAACATGGCTGGTCCGACCGCGGCACCTTCAACTTCGAAGGCGGCTGCTACGCCAAGACAATCAACCTGAGCGCCGAGGCGGAGCCAGAGATCTACGCCACGACCAAGAAGTTCGGCACCGTTATCGAGAACATGGTTTTTGACGAGGAGACCAAAGAGCTCGATTTTGAAGACGACAGCCTAACCGCCAACATGCGCTGCGCCTATCCGCTGCACTATATCTCGAACGCGTCGTCCAGTGCGCTGGGGGGCCACCCCAAGAACATCATCATGCTGACCTGCGATGCGTTTGGCGTGCTGCCCCCAATCGCGCGGCTGACACCGGCCCAGGCCATGTATCACTTCCTGTCCGGCTTCACCTCCAAGGTCGCGGGAACCGAGCGTGGCGTGACAGAACCTGAGCCCACCTTCTCCACCTGTTTCGGCGCGCCCTTCATGCCGCGTCGTCCCGAAGCCTACGGCAACCTGCTGCGCGAGAAGATCGCAAAGCACGGCGCGACCTGCTGGCTGGTGAACACCGGCTGGACGGGCGGCGCCTATGGCTCTGGGTCGCGGATGCCGATCCGCGCCACCCGCGCGCTGCTGACCGCTGCGCTGGACGGCACATTGGCCGAGGCCGACTTCCGCAAGGACGCCAATTTCGGCTTCGAAGTTCCCGTCAGCGTGCCCGGCGTGGCCGACATCCTGCTCGACCCGCGCCGTACATGGGCCGACGCAACAGCGTACGACGCCCAAGCCGAAAAGCTGGTGCAGATGTTCGCGGATAACTTCGAGCAATACGTGCCTTACATCGACGACGATGTGAAAGCCGCAGCGATTGGCTAAAACAGCCCGCGCCGGATGAGGTTCAGACCGGCTAAAAACAAAATGGCCAGCGTTGCTTTTCTGAAAGCCTGCTGGTCGATTTTATCATGCACCAACCAGCCCAGCGCCATACCCGCAAAGGCTGGCGCGATCATGATTGCCGAGAATGGAACAGTCCGCGCATTGAGCACGCCTGATTGCAAATGCGCGGCTGTCAGTGCGACAGCCCCCAGCCCATAAATCACGCCCATCACGCGCATCTGATCGACCTTGGGCGTGTTGATCGCCGTTAGGTAAGCCACGGTCGGCGGCCCCCAGATGCCGGATATCCCGCCAATGAAACCTGCAAAGGTGCCAATCCCGGCCTCCCACCGATGTCTCAACGCAGGCGCGATGTGCAACCGCCATCCGGCCAGCTGAAATGCGGCGAAAAGCACGACCGGAACGCCCATCATCAAAAACAGCGCATCTGTTGGCAAAACCGCGACCAGCTGTGCGCTGAGCAAAAGCGCTACGAGACCAAAGACAAGAAATCGCCAGACAGATTGGATCGACCGCAACGCCGCGCCCACACCTTGCCGTAAGGCTTGCCCGCCATTGGCCACCAGCGTCGGCAAGATCAGCCCGGCCAGCGCGACATCAGGGGGCAAAAAGCCTGAAAGCCCCGAAATCACGACCATCGGCATGGCGAACCCAACGACACCTTTGACCAACCCACCTAAAAAGGCGATGCCAAGTGCGGCGATCAGCAGGGTTGGGGACATGAGGGCAAAAATGCTATCCATGCTTTCAAATAGCGCAGCCCTCTTCGCGCTGCACTGCAATAATCGCTTGCGCAATTTTTGTTCAAACCGCCGCTTTAATTGGAATAAAAGTTGCGCTGCACCTGCGAACGCCCTATGTCGTCAGGTAACCAAACAAAGGAACTGATTCATGGCCCACGACGGACAAGACATGCCCCTCGCGCCCACGGCGCTGCTCCCTGATCTTCTCAGCCTCACAGGCGCGGCAATTGCCCCTGTGGAAGAGGTTTTAAGCAAGGCGAAAGAGGCTTTGCGCAAGGTGGTGACGAAAGAAGGGCGCGTCTCTGGCGGCCTGATCGAGGCGAACCAAACGGCGGCCCACGGGCTCGCATGGCTTGCCACATATGTTGAATCTCTGCGCCAGATGCAGGCTTGGGCCGAAAAGCTACAAGCCGAAGGCAAATTCGGCGAGACAGAGCAGCTGATCCACCAGATCGCATTCGGCGAATACCTCTGGCAGATCTATGGCGGCATCCCGATGAATCAGGGCGAAATCCTGCGCCTGCAGGACATTGGCCTGACACAGGAAGATATGCGCGCCCTGATGGAACCTGCGGTGATGACGCTCACCCAGACCGGTAACACCCAAGCCGCCCGTACCCGCCTTGTTGAGCTGATGCAGGAACACTCCGCCAACATCACCGTCGGTACCTCCGGCCTTGATGACGAACTTGAGATGATCCGCGAGCAGTTCCGCCGCTTCTCGATCGACAAGGTGGAGCCGCACGCCCACGAATGGCACCTCAAAGACGAGCTGATCCCGATGGAAATCATCGAGGAACTCGCCGAAATGGGCGTCTTCGGCCTGACCATCCCCGAGGAATATGGCGGGTTTGGCCTGTCGAAATCTTCCATGTGCGTCGTCTCCGAAGAACTGTCGCGCGGCTATATCGGCGTCGGCTCGCTCGGCACCCGTTCGGAAATCGCAGCAGAGCTTATCATCTGCGGCGGCACCGAAGAGCAAAAGCAGAAATGGCTGCCGCAACTGGCCTCCGCCGAAACGCTGCCCACGGCTGTTTTCACCGAACCCAACACCGGCTCCGACCTGGGCGCGCTACGCACACGCGCGGTGAAAGACGGTGACGATTACCGCGTCACCGGTAACAAAACCTGGATCACCCACGCGACCCGCACGCAGATCATGACACTGCTGGCGCGCACCGATCCCGAGACGACCAACTACTCCGGCCTGTCGATGTTCATCGCCGAAAAGACCCCCGGCACCGACGAAAACCCCTTCCCCACTGAAGGCATGACCGGTGGCGAGATCGAAGTCCTCGGCTATCGCGGCATGAAGGAATACGAACTGGCGTTTGATAACTTCCATGTCAAAGGCGAGAACCTTCTGGGCGGTGAAGAAGGTAAAGGCTTCAAGCAGCTGATGGAGACGTTTGAAAGCGCCCGGATCCAGACCGCCGCCCGCGCGGTGGGTGTCGCCCAATCCGCGCTCGACATCGCGATGCAATACGCGCTGGAGCGTAAGCAGTTTGGCAAAGCCTTGATCGAATTCCCCCGCGTCTCCGGAAAGCTGGCCATGATGGCGGTCGAGATCATGATCGCCCGTCAGCTCACCTATTTCTCCGCTGTCGAGAAAGACGAAGGCCGCCGTTGCGACCTTGAGGCTGGCATGGCCAAACTGCTCGGCGCCCGCATCGCATGGGCTGCAGCGGACAATGGCCTGCAAGTCCATGGCGGCAACGGTTTCGCGCTGGAATACAAGATCAGCCGCGTTTTGTGCGACGCCCGTATCCTCAACATCTTCGAGGGGGCTGCCGAAATTCAGGCGCAGGTCATCGCACGCCGCTTGCTTGACTAAAATAGCCCACTAAACACAAAAAAAGCCCTGCTTTCGCGGGGCTTTTTTATACGAGCAACTGTGTCGCTCTTTTTAGAAACACATGGATGAAACGGCGCCCGCCATCTCAGCGGGCGCACCATATTTTCAGGTCAGATTAGGCTTCGGCCTTTCACATCCCCATTGCCGCGCAACAGGAAGAACAAGCCGCCCGCAAGTAACATACCTTGCAGCTGCCAACCCGAGAATGGGCCAAAGTAGATCATCACGATGACACCCGCGACCACGCTGGCAATCGCAAAGCCGGCCAGACGCGTCAGCAAGTCAGAGAACCAGTTGTTCCGCAAAAAGCCACCGACAAGAAGCGCGATACCGCCGCCAATCTCAGCAAGTGTCGCCAGCGCGAAAAGAACAAGCGGAAGGCCATATCCCTCGGCCTGAATCGCCATGTCCGGGATTTTGAACATACCCTGTTCGATGATGATGGCCGCGAGGGGGATGCGGATAAACCAATCAGCGCTGCGGATCGTCGGAAGGCGGCGCGCTGTGTCTGCCGCCATATCAATTACTGTCATGCGTCTTACTCCTGATTAAATTAGGTGGTTAACGCGTACACCGGTTGCCGTTGGGTCACTCGCGGCGATAACCTATACTTAATACGCCGTCAGAGCCTGTTTGGTTCAATTCGCCACAGGCGTACGGCGTTGTAATCTGGCTAAAAACAGCCCTAGCGCGTTGACTCAAAGCGATTTTCCAAGACGTGATCGGAATGAAATTCTTTTGCAAATCGCGCCTTATCCTCGGTGAATTTCAGATAATTTTCACTGGATCGTCCCGGCTGATCGCTTCAAAAAGGAGGGATGATGGCTCGTATGCTTCTTATCCCGTTGGTCCTTGGCGGATGTCTCGCCGATGAAACAATCTCGGGGTATGCGCCTGCGGGGACGACCTTCGTTTTGCAAACGATCAATGACACGCCCTTTCCAGCACGCGCGACGCTCACCTTCCCTCAGGAAGGCCGCATCGCTGGCCAGGCGCCCTGCAACAGCTATTCGGGGGCGCAAACGGTTCCCTATCCGTGGTTCAAGGTCGAAACTATCGTTGCCACGAAACGCGCCTGCCCTGATCTGCAGGCCGAACAAAGCTTCTTTGCAGCGCTTTCAGAGATGACGCTTTCCGAGGTCTCGGGCACGACGCTGATCCTGTCAAATGACGCTGGTCAGAAAATGATCTTCACCGGACAGATCTAGCGATTCAGCAAATCAATCAGCCGCTGCCGTGCCGATGGTAAGGGCCGATCCCCCAAAGCGGGCACCAGACGGGTTCGCAGAAAATACCCCGTTGTCACCAGACCGTCGCGAATTTCCTCGTCCGGCGCGGTGCCAATCCCCAGCAAGCACGGCGGCAACGGCAGCAACTTATCCGCCCAAATGCCGGCCCCTTCTGCCGATACAGCGCGTCCCGTTTTAGGCGACACATAGGCCAGATCATCGACAGCCCCCGTCGCAGCACATTCTGTCAAATCAAGGCCAAACCCCATCTCTTCCAGCAGAGCCAACTCCCAGCGTAGGTAAGCCAGCGGCCATGCATCTGTATTGCCCAAAAGGTCCATCAATGTGATCGACTGGCGGTAAAGCTGCGGATGCGCCGCACGTTCTGGCAACGCAAACGCAAGCAAAGCGCAGACAGCGTTGAGCCCCGCCAGCGCCAACCGGTCGCCCATCACGGCTGCCGCACGCGAGCGCACGGGCTCCACCGTGTAGCTGCCCAGATGCTCTTCCAGCCGCGCGCGCCAGCTGACATCCAGCTGCGCTCCGGGTTGCAGAACCGGCGCAATCTTCCGGCTCGTGCCGCCGCGCACGACGCCCGCTTGAAGCCCATGTTCTTCGGTAAAAACATCGATGATAACAGAGGTCTCCCCGTGCTTTCGCACGCGCACCAACGCCCCTTCATCCCGCCAATCAACCATGGCGCTATCCCATCACGCCAGCGATGGATCGTCCAGCAAATGCCGCCCTTCGCGGTCCTCGACCTCGATCACCCAAAGGTCAGGATCGAACGAGCGTTGTTTGGAGATCGAGCCGTCCACTTCCGCTTCCGTCCCGCTGACCAGCACGTCCCAGACACGTGCGCCAGTCATCAGGTTAAAGCTGCGGTGATAAAGCGTCGCTTGGCCGTCAAGCGTGTTCAGTTTGATAAGAACCGCGCCTGCCGTGGCGTCCCCCTTGGCCACCACCATCACCGGAATGCCCAGCGCCTCAAGCCGCATCCGGTAGGCGTCGACCCAGAACCCCGAGGTCAGGCGGCTCATGAATTCCCGTCGCGGAAATTCAGACCCATCTCGTCGTAACGCTCAGACTCTTCAAGCCAATTCGGGCGCACCTTGACCTGCAAAAACAGATGCACCTTGCGTCCCAGAAACTCTTCCAGCTCTTCCCGTGCGGCCTTTCCGACGGCTTTGATCGTCTCGCCATTATTGCCCAGAACGATACCCTTATGCCCGTCCCGCATCACATAAATCAGCTGGTCGATCTTGGCAGAGCCATCCTTGCGCTCTTCCCATTTCTCCGTCTCGACGGTCAGCTGATAGGGCAACTCCTGATGCAGCCGCAGGGTCAGCTTTTCGCGCGTTGTCTCCGCCGCGATCATGCGCATCGGCAGGTCGGCGATCTGATCCTCAGGATACAGGAACGGCCCCTCCGGCACCTCGCCCGCCAGCCAAACCCGCAGGTCCTGCACGCCATGCCCCTTCTCGGCCGAGATCATGAACGTCTCGGAAAACGCATAAAGTTCGTTCAGGTCCTTGGTCAGCGCCAGCAGCACATCGGATTTCACCCGGTCAATCTTGTTGATCGCCAGCGCCACGCGCTGCCCCGTCGCGCGCTCCTCAAGGCTGTCGATAATCGCCCGCACACCATCGGTGATCCCACGATGCGCCTCAATCATCAGAACGACCACATCGGCATCCGCAGCCCCGCCCCAAGCGGCGGCCACCATCGCGCGGTCCAGACGGCGACGTGGACGAAACAGCCCGGGCGTATCGACAAAAACCAGTTGCGACTGGCCTTCCATAGCCACACCACGAATGCGTGCGCGCGTCGTCTGCACCTTATGCGTCACGATCGACACTTTCGCCCCAACCATCCGGTTCAGCAACGTCGACTTGCCCGCATTCGGCTCACCGATCAGGGCCACAAATCCAGCGCGTGTCTCGCTCATTTCACACCCTCCAGACGGGTCAGCAAAGTCCGGGCGGCGGCCTGCTCGGCATGGCGTTTCGAGCCCGCCTCAGCCTGCGCGGCCTCACCGCTTTGCAATGTCACTTCAATCACGAATTGAGGCGCATGATCCGGCCCCGTCCGCTTTGCAATCGCGTATTTCGGAGGCTGCTGCCCCCGCGCCTGCACCCATTCCTGCAACGCCGTCTTGGGGTCGCGCGCATCTGCTTCAACCGTGGTCACACGATCCCCCCAAAGCTGTGTGACAACCTTGCGCGCCGCCTCAAACCCGCCATCACGATAGACGGCAGCAATCACCGCCTCCATCGCATCTCCCAAAAGCGCCTCTTTACGACGCCCACCAGACAGCATCTCGGATCGGCCCAGTTTCAGCACATCACCCAAGCCGATCTCCCGCGCGACGTCAGCGCAGGTTTCCTTGCGCACCAAGGCATTGAACCGCGGGGCCAGTTGCCCTTCTGCCGCGCTCATATCAGCCAGTAACACGGCCTCCGCCATGACCAGACCCAACACCCGGTCACCCAGAAACTCCAACCGCTGATTGTCGCTCCGATTGGGCGTGGACATCGACGCATGCGTGACCGCGCGCACCAGCAGTTCGGGGCGCGCAAACTGGTGCCCCAAACGGCTTTCAAACGCCTTCAGGTCACCCGACAGCTTCACTCGATCGCCTTAAAGAAACGATCCCCGCGCCATGTCCAGAAGAAGAACATGGACCGCCCCGCCGACGAGAACATGACCCGGTCCGCGCGCCCGATCAGGTTCTCATAAGGCACAAACCCAACGCCACGTGCTGCCAGCGGAACGCGGCTGTCGGTGGAGTTATCGCGGTTATCGCCGATGAACATATATTCGCCCTCGGGCACGGTATAAACGGGCGTGTTGTCCAGCACACGATCTCCCACATTGAGGATGTTGTGCGTGCGTCCATTCGGCAGCGTTTCGCGCTGACGCGACTTCAAGCAAACGGCGCCTTCCCCAACCGGGCCGTTTTCGCAGGCCGGGTAGCGGCCTTGGGGGCCTTGGCGTTCGTAGATCTCTTCGAAATTACCGGCGTCTTCAACCGGTACAGGCACGCCATCAATATGCAAACGCCCTTGTTTCATCTGGATCGTGTCGCCGGGCATGCCAATCAAGCGCTTGATAAATTCCGCCCCGGTGCCGGGGTGGCGGAAGACAATGACATCGCCGCGCTCCGGCTCACCGCCCCAAAAGCGCGTGTTCTCACCATCAAACATTCCGCAGACGTCTTTGGCGTCGATATCAATCCCAAATTGCGGCAACCGCAGGCTGGGGCATGACGCATAGGAATAGCCATACGCCATCTTGTTGACGAAGACGAAATCACCGATCAGCAGCGTGTCTTTCATGGATCCTGAGGGGATCCAGAACGGCTGGAAAAACAGCGTGCGGAAGATGCCCGCGATCAGCAAAGCGTAGACGACGGTTTTGATCGTCTCGATGATCGGGTTTTGCTTCTTTTCAGCCGTTTCGGCCATGTTTCGTACTCCGCTCGACAGGTTGGGGTTTCATGGGCAGGTCGAGGGGTGGAGTCAAGCAGGCCGCGCCTCAATCACGACAAAGGCACTCGCCCAGGGGTAATCGTCCGTCAAGGTGACATGAATAATGGCCTCATGACCCTCTGGTGTCATTGCATCAAGGCGATCCTTCGCCCATCCAGTGACATGCATGATGGGCTGGCCGCTTCGCAGATTGCTGACCGACATGTCCTTCCAGGCAATTCCCATCGCAAGCCCGGTGCCCAGCGCTTTGGAACACGCCTCTTTCGCGGCCCAGCGCTTGGCATAGGTGCCTGCCACGTCCTTGCGCCGCTCGGATTTGCGTTGCTCCACATCCGTGAAAACGCGGTTCTTGAACCGGTCGCCAAAGCGGTCCAGCGTGCCTTGAATGCGCTCGATATTCGCGAGGTCTGTGCCGATGCCCAAAATCATCCGCGCCTCTTACCCCACCGTGCTGAATAAGGGAAACGTGACAGCCAGCGACCAGGCAAGGATCAACCCAAGGCCCAAGCCAGCCGCCAGCGCCCCTTGATGCTGGGCCACCCAACGCCCCATCAATCCGAAGACGATGAAAAACAGCAAGATCACCGGCAGGATGATGACCAGAAAGAACAGCCTTTCAAAATCCAGCGCCACCGCCGCAGCCAGTGATACAAAGAACGCCGTGCGCGCAACCAGCCGATGCCAGAACGGCGCGCGGCCTCCTGCGGTGGTTAGCGCATCGGCCACCATGAACGGCACCGTTCCAACAGCCAGCACCCCGACGATTGCCCAGCGCATGCCATTGGGTGTGAAATTCGCAGCATAACGATCAAGCGACAGGCCAAACGCGCCCAAACCCCAGATCAGCAAAGCACCTAATCCGATCCAGCCAATCTGGCCAAAAGGCACCTGAAATCTTCGCAACAAGGCCAGCTGCACAAGCCCGTATATCAGCAGATGCACCATCAGGTAGTCGGCGACCAGAACCGGAAGCGCGCTGATCTCGATCCACATGGCAGTCAGCGGCGCAACGATGGCAGGAACAGCGCTTGCGATCAAAAGCTGTCGGTTTTCCAACGGACGACGCAAGCCCACCTGCTGCGGCAGAAAGGCCGCCAGGCTCCACGCCATGGCTACGACCGACCCTAAAAGCAAGGCGATCCAGCCGCCTGTCGCCACAACCCAGGTTGCGCCACTGCGCCCATACGCCCGGTCAAACCAGGCCACCGCCTCGCGCAATCCGGTGGGATTATACAAGACGCCCACATGCTCCACATTGGGGGCAACCACGGCGCGGCGGATCACGTCGCCCACTTGCACCGTCTCGCCTTCGCCTGCGCCGTCTTGCACAAGGCCCATCGCGTCCACCGCGGCCGCGCGCAGTGCTGGCTCCCAATCGCCCGTTATCATCAGCAAGTCCGCCGGAGCCTCGGCGGTGACAGCTTGGCTGAACATCGAAATACCAACCACGGGGCCCACCCGATCATCCGCCAACGCCGTCCGCGCGATCACATCTGTCGCCATGGAATGGCCCAGCAACGCAACAGGGCGGTCCCAACCCGTTTGCGCCAACGCGAAATCCACGACGCGCCGGGTTTCATCAATCAGCCGTTGCGTGGTCCCTTCAATCGCGTTCACATCGCCCGACATCGGCACTGGATTACGACCATGCCCTTCAAAATCAAAGGAAAAGACCCGGTAGCCAGACCGCGCGAGCGTCAGCGCATAGGCCTCCATCAGTTGCAGCGATCCGGCAAATCCATGCGCCACCACAACGACCGGTCCGGTGGCATCGGGCCACGCATAATGGCGAACGGGCGTGCTGCCTGCCGTCACTTCCGATATGTCGAGCCCGCTTCGCGCGCCTTCAAGCCGGTCGAGCGATATCAGGATCGCGCCAAGCGCGAACACGAATGTGATGATGCGCAAGACGATCCGGCTCCACGCGACCGCCGCCGCACCGTGAATGCGCATCCGTCAGGCTGCAAGGCCCGCGCGGGCCGCATCCATGACGCCACGCATCTTCTCAATCGCGGGGCCAAGTCCCAGAAACAGCGCCTCTCCCATCAGGAAATGCCCGATATTCAGCTCAATCACCTGCGGCAGCGCCGCAATCGGCGCGACACAGCCATAAGTCAGACCGTGACCGGCATGCACCTCAAGGCCAAGATCGCCCGCGAACGCAGCCATCTCGGTAAGCCGTTTCAGCTCTGCGTCGCGTTCGGCAAACCGCCCTTCGGCATGCGCATCGCAATAGGCGCCCGTGTGCAATTCGATCACGTCCGCACCGATCCGGTGCGCGGCCTCGATCTGGCGCTGATCGGCGGCGATAAAGATCGACACGCGCGATCCGGCCTCCCGCAGGGGCGCAATAAAGCCTGCAAGCTTGTTTTCTTCGCGCGCAACTTCCAGTCCGCCCTCGGTCGTGCGCTCTTCGCGCTTTTCGGGCACAACGCACACCGCATGAGGCTTGTGACGCAAAGCAATCGCCTGCATCTCGTCGGTCGCGGCCATCTCGAAATTCAAAGGCACGTTCAGCGCCTGCATCAGCGCGTCGATATCCTCGTCGCGCATATGGCGGCGATCCTCGCGCAGATGCGCGGTGATACCATCCGCCCCCGCAGCTTCGGCAATCGCAGCAGCGCGCAGCGGATCCGGCACAGCACCGCCGCGCGCATTACGCAACGTGGCGACGTGGTCAATATTCACACCCAAACGGAGTTTGTCGGCCATATCAGGTCCTTCCTCTTTGGGCAGAACCTAGTCTGCGGACTTGCCCGCGTCAGCCTTTTTGATCGCTTTTTTCTTCAACTCGGCCAGCTTGGCCGTCAGCCGCCCCTTGCGACGCTTCTGATAAGCCCGGATCACGGGGACCGACAGGTAGTAAACAATCGTGGCCGTCACGACACCGGGGATCAGCCCCCCGATCATATAGGGGAAGAAAATCTCATCATAAAAAACGCTTAGGCCAGTCCAATCAACCTGTTCATGCGTAAAAATTGCAGTGAAGTTATGCCACAAGTCCCAGCCTGCATCGACGAACTTGCCGCCAAAGGACCGCTCCGACGCGCGCGCGGCCGCATCCGTTCCAAGAATCCAATCCCCAAAAGAAAGTGCAACGACGCCAATCGGCACATAGGTCAGCGGGTTGCCAAAGAAGGTGCCCATCAAAGACGCCAGCACGTTGCCACGCATTACAAACGCCAGAAACGCAGCCACAAAGAAATGCAGCCCATAAAAGGGCGTGAACGCTGCGAACACCCCGGCCCAAATGCCGCGCGCGATCTTTTCGGGCGTATCGGGCAAGCGGCGCACCCGGTGTTTGACGTATTCGAACGCACGCGCCCAGCCACCACGCGGGTAGACAAAGTCCAAAATGGCCTTCCCGACCGAGCGTCTGTCACGACGTTTGAATACCAAAGGTTACGTTCCTATTCCGCCGCAGCTGCGGCAACGGCGTCCGCTTTTTCCCGATGCCGCGATACTTGCGCTACGTCGCTTTCCGCTTCAAGCGCTGTCATCACGGTATGCAGGTGCTCTACGTCGCGCAGGTCCACATCTATCGTGAGTCGGTAATAATCTGGTTTACGGTCCACAAATCTCAGGTCGCTGATATTGGCCTTTTGTTCACCGATCAATGTGCAAATCCGTCCCAGTACGCCTGCGTCGTTACTGATCGTCACCTCGATCCGGACGGTATAGATTGCCGGATGGCTGCCGCCATGCCAGTGCAAGTCGATCCAGCGGTCCAGATCATCCTCGAACTGCACGAGACGGTCGCAGTCTATCGCATGCACCACAACACCTTCACCGCGCTTGGCAATCCCGACAATCCGTTCGCCCGGAACAGGCTGACAGCAGCGCGAGCGGGTAAAGGATTGATCCGGCGAAAGCCCGACCAGCGCGCGACGCTCGTCAACAACGTCGCCTTTGGTGTCCGCCAATTCGGGATAAAGCGCGCCTACAACATCGCGTGCGGTGATCTCGGCACTGCCAAGCCGGGCAAGCAGTTCAGCCCGGCCTGGAATGCCAAGCGTCTTGGCCGCGGTGTTCAGCGCCTTGTCGCTGGCTTTCTTGCCAATATGCTCGAACGCGACGCGGGCCAGTTCGGCCCCCAGCTTCATAAACCGCTCGCGGTCTTCCTCACGCAGGGATTTGCGGATTGCGGCCTTGGCCTTGCCGGTAACGGCGATGTCGATCCATGTCGCCTGCGGGCGTTGACCTTCGGCGGTAATGATCTCAACCGATTGGCCATTTTTCAACCGCGTCCACAGCGGCACGCGAATGCCGTCGACCTTGGCGCCCACACAAGCACTGCCGATCCGCGTGTGGATCGCATAGGCGAAATCAATCGGCGTGCCCCCGCGCGGCAGCTTGAACACATCGCCCTTGGGCGTGAAGCAAAAGACCTTGTCAGAATACATCTCAAGCTTGACCGCTTCGAGGAATTCATCGTGATCGTCTGATTGCTCGAACCGTTCCGTCAGCCCGGCGATCCACTTGGCGGGGTCCACGGCAAACGGGTTTTCAACCCGGACACCATCGCGGTAGGACCAATGTGCGGCCACGCCCGATTCAGCGACTTCATGCATCTGACGCGTGCGGATCTGGACCTCAACCCGCTTGCCATCCCGACCTGACACGGTCGTGTGCAACGACCGGTACCCGTTGGATTTTGGCTGGCTGATATAGTCCTTGAAGCGGTCCGGCACCGACCGCCAGCGCTGATGGATTGCGCCCAGAACGCGGTAACAATCCTCTTCGCTGGCTGTGACAATTCGAAACCCGTAAATATCAGACAACCTTGAAAAGCCCTGATCCTTCTGCTGCATCTTGCGCCAGATCGAATAGGGCTTTTTTGCGCGGCCAAAGACATCTGCCTCGATGCCCGCTTTCTCAAGCTCAAGCCGCATATCGCTGGTGATCTTGTGCATCACATCGCCGGTTTCGCGCTGCAGCGTGATGAACCGGCGGATGATCGACGACCGGCCCTCGGGGTTGAGCACCCGAAACGCCAGATCCTCAAGCTCTTCGCGCATCCACTGCATGCCCATACGGCCGGCAAGCGGCGCAAAGATATCCATTGTCTCGCGCGCTTTTTTCTGCTGCTTTTCAGGCCGCATCGACCGGATCGTGCGCATGTTGTGCAGCCGGTCGGCCAGCTTCACCAAGATCACGCGCATGTCTTTCGACATCGCCATAAAAAGCTTGCGGAAGTTCTCGGCCTGCTTGGTTTCGGTCGAGGACAGCTGCAAATTCGTCAGCTTGGTCACCCCATCGACCAGCTCGGCCACTTCCTTACCAAAGTGATCGGCCACATCGCCATAGGTCGACCGCGTGTCCTCGATCGTGTCGTGCAACAGCGCTGTGATAATCGTCGCGTCATCCAACCGCTGCTCAGCCAGAATGGCGGCCACGGCAACAGGATGGGTGAAATACGGCTCACCGGAATGACGGTACTGCCCATGATGCATCTCTTCGCCGTAAGCAAAGGCATCGCGGATCAGGGGTTCATTTGTGCGCGGGTTGTAGCTGCGGACCAGCTCGATCAGATCATCGTCTGTAATCATCTGGTCCGCGCCTTCCCAAGGCCGGGTGCGGCCTTACTTCTGCCCTTGCGCTTCCATCAGCGCGCGCAACAGTTTCTCTTCCGACATATCATCGTCTGCGGGCTTGTCCGCTTCGGCCCCCATCAAAAGCGCCATCGCGTCTTCATCAGGCTCATCCACCTCGATTTGGGTCTGATTCGATTCGATCAGGCGCTCGCGCAACTCGTTGGCCGATTGGGTCTCATCTGCGATCTCTCGCAGGGACACGACCGGATTCTTGTCGTTGTCGCGATCCACGGTAATCGCTGCACCGCTTGAGATTTCGCGGGCACGATGGGCTGCGAGCATGACAAGCTCGAAACGGTTCGGAACCTTATCGACGCAATCTTCAACGGTGACGCGGGCCATGGGACACTCCAGTTGGACAGGATATCAGAAAGCTTGGGTTTACGGGCTCAAGGGCCGAAATACAAGCACTATTGGCCGTCGCCCATCGGCACGACAGCAGCACGATCTGCGCGCGGTAACTGCGCGAGCATCTGCGATACGGTAACGCCCAGAACCGGATGCGTCCAGTCCGCAGCGATATCGGCAAGCGGCACCAGAACAAAAGCCCGGTCTTGAAGCCTTGGATGCGGTAAAATCAACTCCTCTGGGGCGCGAAGCTGCTGATTTTCCACTGAAAGCGCCTGCCATGCTTCTTGAGTGTCCAGATCTGGATGCACCTGCGCACCCAAAGCCAGCAAATCGATGTCCAGCGTCCGACTTGCCCAGCGCTGAGCCCGGTCACGCCCGAACAGGGTTTCGACCTCATGCAAAAGCGCCAGCAGATCACGCGCAGAGCCCGCCCACTGCACCGATGCGCAGGCATTCACATAGTCCGGTCCAGCTCCGGCCGGGAAACATGGCGTTTGGAAAAAACGACTGACTTGATGTATACTTAGCCCAGCGTCAGCCATTTTTTCCAGACCCTGACGCAGTGTGTTTTCTGGCGACCCAAAGGACGACGTCAGGTTACTGCCCAGCGCAATAAGCGCAATTTCTGTGGCGGAAGCCTGCTCATGGGGTTGAAGCATTACGAGTTTCCCGTATTTAAACCGATTAGTTTCGCTGCTCTTACCACTCACGGAGACCACTCATAGGCGAAACTGCATATCGAAAGGAAATTTGATGTTCTATCAAGGCGAACGGCTCGCGCTGTTCATCGATGGATCGAATCTTTATGCAGCGGCTAAGTCACTCGGATTCGACATCGACTACAAACTCCTACGCCAGGAATTTATGCGGCGCGGGAAACTCTTGCGGGCGTTTTATTACACGGCGCTTCTTGAAAACGACGAATACTCTCCCATCCGCCCTCTTGTTGATTGGCTTCACTACAACGGCTTTTCCATGGTCACCAAACCGGCCAAGGAATACACCGACAGCCAGGGCCGCCGGAAGGTCAAAGGCAACATGGATATCGAGCTGACCGTCAACGCGATGGAGCTGGCGCCCCATGTCGATCACATCGTGATTTTCTCTGGCGACGGTGATTTCCGCCCCTTGGTGGAAAGCCTGCAGCGTCAGGGCGTGCGCGTGTCGGTCGTCTCGACGATCCGCAGCCAACCGCCGATGATCGCAGACGAGTTGCGCCGCCAATGCGATAACTTCATCGAGCTGCAAGAGTTGAAAGACGTCATCGGTCGTCCTCCGCGCGAGCCGCGCGAAGACGACGCCCGCGCGATGGCAGAAACAGACTAAGGGAAAGGCGGGCGTTGGGGCCCGCCTTTCTTCTTTAACCCAGACCCTTGACGCAAAGGCCGGGCTGCGCACTACTGCGCGAAAGCCGTCGGAGAGCTCACATGACCCGCCTTGGACATTGGCGCATCTTGCTTGCCCTGCTCATGCTCAGCCTCTTTGCAGGATGCACAACCGGGCCTCACGTTCAGCACAATGATCCGGCAGGTCTTGCCCCTGCAATTGCAGGCCTCGGCCCCAATGTTGACCCCGATGAGGCCCGTCGCGCCGCCCAGATCACGCAAAGCTATGCGTTGCAGCTTGCGCAAGAATATCAGATCACCGATCCGCCTTGGACCCATAACTACAAGGTTCATCGCGGCGAACGCCCGCGCGGCATCTGCAACCACTTCACCGAAGATATTCTGGCCCGACTCAAACAAGAACAGTTTAAAACGCTGACCCTTCATTGGGCCACATCACCGACATCGCTGCTGCAGGGCGTGCACCACGCGCCAGCCATCAGCGCTAAGGGCGACAGGGTCGAAGACGGCATTATCCTGGATGCCTGGCGCGATGGCGGGCGTTTGTTCTGGGCGCCGGTTCAGGCGGATCCCAGCTATAACTGGCAAGACCTGAACGATGTGCAGGAGCTGCTTCAGGCGCGCCGCGACCGGATGCTCTGAAGATCGTCCGATCCAACCGTCAACCGGACGCCCAGCGATCCGGTTCCGTCCAAAACCGGGCTTTTGCGCAGCACGATGCCAACAGCTTCGATTTCACTATATCCCGCACAAGCCTCGACAATGCGGGTCATCAGCCGTTCTTGCGTGTGATAATGCCCATCCCGCGCAAGCCGGTCGATTTCGATCACCAGCGGGTCATAGTCGAAAACATGATCCATCCCGTCGGCCTCAATAAAAACCAAAGCCGGATCGATTTTCAACGTCAGATCCATCACATGCGCGTCAGGCACAACATCATCTGGCCCGTACGTCCCAATATCCGTTGCGATCTGTAAATCGCGCAATTCAACCATCGTTTGCATTCTACCCCTACTCCTCGAAATCATCCTCTGCCCAGCGCACCAATTCCTGCGTCAGCCGCTTTTTATAGCGGCGCTGCCGCCGCCGGGCCTTGGCTGGCGTGGCCCGCCACCCTTCCCGTTTGTCCGATACCAGATCATCGATATCGTCCGCCGTCTCAACGCGCGCGGCGTCTTTCGGAGAGCTGCGCCGCGCCATCAGGCCTTCCCCCGCCAGATCAGCGACTGACGGTTCAGCGCGTGCAAATCCGCGCGACCCGCGATGATGTCCTCGCAAAGCGCAACAGCGCGCAATGCCTGCGCTTGGCTTAGGTTCTTGTAGGCCGGACGGGCAATATGGTCGTACCAGACACCGCCGCTCACATGATCCAGCACAATGCGCTGAAAGCAGTGGTCATTGACCACCGGCCAGTGGGTCTCGGGACGCAACGCCATCTTGGGCATGACCTCGCGGGTCAGCTCCATGTATCGGCGCGCAAGATCTGCTGCAGGGTCTTGTGTCATCGCGGTTCCGGCGCCTCCCGTCCTGTGCCTCGCAAGAGGTAGCGGCGCTTGCACCAAATACAATCCGCCCCTAGACCTTGGCGCCCCTCTGCCTTACCTCTTAGAGGAGCGGAGAAAACGATGACCCAACCTCCTTTGACCTTGTATCTTGCGGCCCCGCGCGGGTTTTGCGCCGGTGTGGACCGCGCCATCAAGATCGTCGAGATGGCGCTGCAGAAATGGGGCGCGCCGGTCTATGTTCGCCACGAGATCGTGCATAACAAATTCGTCGTGGACAGCCTGCGCGATCAGGGCGCCGTCTTTGTCGAAGAGCTTGAAGATTGCCCCGATGATCGCCCTGTGATCTTCTCGGCCCACGGCGTCCCCAAAGCCGTGCCCGCAGCCGCCGCCAAGCGCGAAATGATCTATGTCGATGCCACCTGCCCGCTGGTCAGCAAAGTCCATATCGAGGCCGAGCGCCACCACCGCAACGGCCTACAAATGATTATGATCGGCCATGAAGGCCACCCCGAAACCATCGGCACGATGGGCCAACTGCCCGACGGCGAAGTGCTTCTGGTCGAAACCGTCGAAGACGTCGCCACCGTTCAGGTCCGCGACGCTGATAAACTCGCCTTCGTGACCCAAACCACCCTGTCGGTCGATGACACAATCGACATTGTCGCCGCACTGAAACAACGCTTCCCCGCCATCGTCGGCCCCCACAAGGAAGACATCTGCTACGCCACGACCAACCGGCAGGAATCGGTAAAGGCCATCGCTTCGAAATGCGATGCGCTGCTCGTCGTCGGCGCGCCGAACTCATCCAATTCCAAACGCTTGGTTGAAGTCGCCTCCCGCGAGGGTTGCCAATACGCGCAGCTGGTGCAACGCGCCACTGATATCGACTGGCGCGCGCTTGAAGGCATCAAGACACTTGGCATCACCGCAGGCGCCTCCGCCCCCGAGGTGCTGATTAACGAGGTTGTCGACGCCTTCCGTGACCGTTTCGACACCACCGTGGAACAGGTCACCACCGCCGAAGAAAACGTCGAGTTCAAAGTCCCCCGTGTGTTAAGAGAGCCTGCATGATTTCCCTCCAATTCCTCGTCACCGCCCTTGTCGTGGTGATCGCCCCTGGCACCGGCGTGCTCTACACCCTCGCGCTTGGCCTCGGCCAAGGCCGCCGGGCGGCCATTGCCGCCGCCACCGGCTGCACCTTCGGGATCGTGCCACATCTGGCCGCTGCCATCCTTGGCGTTGCGGCCATCCTGCACACCAGTGCGCTGCTCTTTAACATCGTGAAATTCGCAGGCGTCGCCTATCTACTCTATCTCGCGTGGCAGTCCCTCAAAAGCGGTGGCGCGCTGGCAATCAGTGCCGAACGCAGCGCCGATCCCGCCTGGCGCATCGCCCGTCGCGGCGCGCTTATCAACATTTTGAACCCCAAACTATCAATCTTCTTTCTGGCGCTGCTGCCCCCCTTCCTGTC
>ERZ1740060.556-NODE-556-length-18587-cov-21.713469_pt1 | contig 18587 bp, 16 predicted proteins | sample MGYA00581743_ERZ1740060 | MGnify/ENA primary metagenome ERZ1740060 (study PRJEB43018, sample SAMN04849235) | marine metagenome | isolation source: floating plastic debris | place: Pacific Ocean | collected 2008-08-27 | study: EMG produced TPA metagenomics...
TGATCGAAGAGCGCGAGGCCGACATCGCGCTCTCCCCCGGCTTCCGCTGGGGTGCATCGGTCCTGCCCGGCCAAGACATCACCCGCGAGGACATCTTCAACGCCACTGCGATGAGCTACCCCAACGCCTACCGCTCTGAAATGACCGGCGAGTTCCTGCATGTCATCCTTGAGGATGTGGCCGACAACCTCTTCAACCCCGACCCCTACTACCAGCAGGGCGGCGATATGGTGCGGGTCGGCGGTATGGGCTACCGCATTGATATCTCGAAGAAACAAGGGGAGCGGATCACGGATATGACGCTCCTGAAAACCGGCGAAAAGATTGATCCCGCCAAGACTTACGTCGTCTCCGGCTGGGCCTCCGTGAACGAAGGCACCGAAGGCCCACCCATCTGGGACGTCGTTGAAAACCACATCCGCAAACAAGAAACGATCAACATTGACCCGAACCAGTCGGTCAAAGTTGTCGGCACCTAACCCCCGGAGGACCAGAGCATGAGCGATCCGACCAAAACCTCCCGCCGCGCGTTCTTGCGCGGTAGTGCTGCGGCCCTTGCAGGTGGTGCGACCGCTGCCAGCGCAGGCACGCCCGATCCGCTGATTACCGAAGTGCAGGACTGGGCGTCCAGCCTTGGCGACGGCGTGGACGCAACGCCCTATGGCCTGCCCATCGAGTTTGAAGGCGACGTGGTGCGCCGCAATGTGCCGTGGCTGACCGCCGACACGATCTCGTCGATCAATTTCACGCCGATTCACGCGCTGGACGGGACGATCACGCCCCAAGGCTGCGCGTTTGAGCGACATCATTCGGGCGCGATTGAGCTGCGCAAGGAAGACTACCGGCTGATGATTAACGGCCTGGTCGACCGCCCGCTGGTCTTCACCTATGCCGATCTGGAACGCTTCCCGCGTGAAAACCACGTCTATTTCTGCGAATGCGCGGCCAATACCGGGATGGAATGGGCAGGCGCACAGCTGAACGGCGTTCAGTTCACCCATGGCATGATCCACAATATGGAATATTCCGGTGTCTCCCTGCGGACCTTGCTGGAAGAAGCCGGTCTCGAGACCGCAGGCGATCTGGCGGACAAATGGGTGTTCGTCGAAGGGGCGGATGCGTCGTCGAACGGCCGCTCCATCCCAATGGAAAAGGCGCTGGACGATGTTTTGGTCGCCTTCAAAGCCAATGGCGAGGCGCTGCGCAAAGAGCATGGCTACCCCGTCCGCCTTGTCGTGCCCGGTTGGGAAGGCAACATGTGGGTCAAATGGATCCGCCGGATCGAGGTGATGGACGGCCCCGTGGAAAGCCGCGAAGAGACGTCGAAATACACCGACGTTCTGGCCAATGGCGTCGCGCGCAAATGGACATGGGTGATGGACGCGAAATCCGTCATCACCTCCCCCAGCCCGCAATCCCCGATCAAGCACGGCCACGGCCCGCTAGTCATCACTGGTCTGGCGTGGTCCGGCCACGGAAAGATCACCCGCGTCGATGTCTCAAAAGACGGCGGCATCACATGGGAAACCGCGCGCCTTGGCACGCAAGGCGACACCAAGGCGCTCACCCGCTTTTATCTGGACACAGACTGGAACGGCGAGGAATGGCTGCTGCAAGCCCGCGCCATGGACGAGACGGGCTATGTGCAACCCACCAAGGATCAGCTGCGCGAGATGCGCGGCGAGAACTCGATCTATCACAACAATTGCATCCAGACCTGGTATGTCAAAGCCGATGGGGAGGCCGAAAATGTCGAAGTGTCTTGAACGCTCAGGGGTTTTCAAACTGACATTGGCCGCGTGCGTTTTGGCCACCCCGACCTTTGCCGATGGCTTTGGGCTGGGCCGCACCGCGCTGCCGGAAGAAATCCAAGCCTGGGACCGCGACATTCGTCCCGGTGGCGCAGGCCTGCCCGAAGGGCGCGGCGACGTCTATACCGGCGAAGAGATCTTTGCGGATGCTTGCGCGGCTTGCCATGGCGATTTCGCCGAAGGGGTCGGCAACTGGCCCGTTCTGGCAGGCGGCTTCGACACGCTGGCCGACAAAGACCCGGTGAAGACCGTCGGCTCGTATTGGCCGCATCTATCGACCGTGTGGGATTATGTGAACCGCTCGATGCCCTTTGGCGGTGCGCAAACGCTTGAGCCGGACGAGGTTTATGCCATTGTGGCCTATATCCTGTATTCCAACGACAAGGTGGATGACACGTTTGAGCTGAGCCACGAAAACTTTGCCGAATTCGAGATGTATAACGAAGGCGGCTTTATCGTCGATGACCGGGCCGAGACGGAATACCCGACCTGGCGCACCGAACCGTGCATGCAAGACTGCAAGGACAGCGTCGAGATCACGATGCGCGCGTCCGTTCTGGATGTGACCCCCGATGAGGGCGAAGACGATGCGTCGGCATCGCAGGCGGCCCCGGCGCAGGACAGCACACAGGTCGCGGCCCTGGCCGATGGCGGGTCTGGCGCAGAAGCAAGCGTGCAAACCGCAGCGCTGGATCCGGCCTTGGTGGCCGAAGGTGAAAAGGTGTTCCGGCAATGCGCGGCCTGCCATCAGGTTGGCGCGGATGCAAAGAACCGCACCGGGCCTGCGCTGAACGGGATCATGGGGGCTGAGGCCGGCCGGATCGAGGGGTTCAGATACTCCAAAGCGATGAAGGCCGCGGCCGAGGATGGCCTGATCTGGGATGAGGCCAGTATGGCCGCCTTCCTGACCCGACCAAGGGAGTTCATGCAAGGCACCCGAATGGCTTTTTCCGGCTTTCGCAAAGAAAGCGATATCGAGGCCGTCATCGCTTATCTGAAAAGCCATTCCGAGTAAGCGATGCGGCGTTTCTTCCCCCTCTCTTTCGTGCTGGCGGCCGGAGTGGCGGCCACGGCAGGTTGGGCAGACCAGATCGGAAATGCAGACACGGGCGCTGTTCTTTTTGGCGATTGTTCGGGCTGCCACGAGGTCGGCGCAGGGGCGCAAAACGGGATCGGGCCGCATCTGAACGGCCTTTTCGGGCGTCCTGCTGGCGGGCTTGACGGGTATTTCTACTCAAGCGGGCTGGCCCGGATGGGCGGCGAAGGGCTGGTCTGGGATCTGACGACGCTGAACGCCTATATCGAAAATCCACGCGCGCTGGTCTCGGGCACCCGGATGAGCTTTGGTGGCTGGGAGGATCCGCAAGAGCGCGCCGATGTGCTGGCCTATCTGCGCCGCTATTCGGACGACCCGGCCAATATCCCCGAAGCCGCACCCACCGCCCGCGTCAGCGAGGTCGATCTGGCCCCCGATATTCTGGCCATTCAGGGGGATCCGGCTTACGGCGAATACCTCGCCAGTGATTGCAAGACCTGCCACCAGCAAGACGGCTCGGATGCAGGTATTCCGTCGATTACGCGCTGGCCTGTTGAGGATTTTGTCGTGGCGATGCATGCTTACAAACAAAAGCTGCGTCCCCACCCGGTGATGCAGATGCAGGCCGGACGTTTGTCCGATGAAGAGATTGCCGCCCTCGCGGCCTATTTCAAAGACCTCGAATAACGAGGCTCATTTCCATGGGAGGACTTAAGATGACTATAAACAGACGCCGCTTTATCGGCACCGCGGTCGCAGGCTCGGCCGCACTTTCAGCACCGATGGTCATGGCCGATGGGCACGCCAAACCCCGTGTCGTCGTGGTCGGCGGCGGCGCCGGTGGCGCCACCGCCGCGCGCTATGTCGCCAAGGACAGCGAAGGCGCGATTGACGTCACGCTGATCGAACCCAGCCGCGCCTATTACACCTGCTTTTTCTCGAACCTCTATATCGGCGGCTTCCAAGAGATGGCCAGCCTTGGCCATTCCTACGGCACGCTTGCTTCGGCCTACGGCATCAATGTCGTGCATGACTGGGCCACGGGCGTGGACCGCGATGCCAAAACCGTCGCGCTCGCCGGTGGCGGATCGGTGCCGTATGACCGCTTGATCCTATCGCCGGGGATCGACTTTATCGACGGCTCTGTCGAGGGGTGGTCACAGGCCGCGCAAACCGCGATGCCGCATGCCTATAAGGGCGGCACGCAGGCGGAACTGCTTAAAGCGCAGGTGATGGCGATGCCCGAAGGCGGCACCTTTGCCATGGTCGCCCCGCCCAACCCCTACCGGTGCCCGCCCGGCCCATACGAGCGGATTTCGATGGTGGCACATCTGCTGAAGAAGACGAACCCGACGGCCAAGATCCTTGTGGCGGACCCGAAAGAGAAATTCTCGAAGATGGCGCTGTTTCAGGAAGGCTGGAACGACCATTACGCTGGCATGATCGACTGGGTCGGATCGGATTTCGGCGGTGCCGATGTATCGGTGCGCCCGGACGCAATGGAAGTCGTCATCGACGGTGAAGTGACCAAGGTGGATGCTGCCAACGTGATCCCTGCGATGAAAGCAGGCCTGATCGTTGAACGCGCGGGCCTGACCGAGGGCAATTGGGCCCCTGTCGTCCCCGCCACGATGCAAAGCCGCATGGATGAGAACATCCACATTCTTGGGGATGCGACAAGTCAGGGTGACATGCCGAAATCGGGCTATTCGGCCAATTCGCAAGCCAAGGTCGCAGCGATGGCTGTGCGCGGCGCGCTGACGGGCAGCCGCGTGTTCCCGGCCAAGTTCTCGAACACGTGCTGGTCGCTGATCGACGCCAATGACGGCGTCAAGGTCGGGGCCACCTACGAGGCCACAGAAGAAAAAATCGCCAAGGTCGATGGCTTTATCTCGGAGACCGGCGAAAGCGACGATCTGCGCAAAGCCACCTACGAGGAATCGTTGGGGTGGTATGCAGGCATCACAGCCGACATGTTTGGCTAAGGCAAAATGCGGGGCGCTGCACAGGCGCCCCGCCCGCCCCTAGATCACCGACAGACAGGCGCATTCAGCCAGGTGATTGACCCGCTGCGTTGTGCTGCCTTGCAAAAGCGAGCCGACCGAGCCCAGCCCACGCCGCCCCGTCACGATCAGATCGGCCCCCACCTCTTTCGCGCTGGCGATGATATGATCGCCGGGATCGCCCATCTGCATATGGGTCTGGGTGACGGTCTGACCCATTTCTTTGACGATGGCGCGTGCAGCGTCGAATATCTTCTCACCGGCCTGATCGACCTGTTCGCGCGATGGCATAGTGGTGGCCATGTGATAGCCCGACACCGCCCCCATCGCGAAGGCCACCGTATGCGGCTGAGGCGTATGGACCAGATGCAGGTCTGACCCGTATTTACCAGCCAAATCACATGCCAAACGCAACGCACGTTCCGACTGCTCTGACCCATCAAGCCCAACTACGATCTTCCCAAACATCATCTCTCCTCCCAATTTTGAAATGTGGGAGCCAGCCTAGCGGTAAAACCGATTGGGCGACTTGACCTGCGTCAAGGCCGTGCTGCGCGGCCCCAAAGGCGTGGCCTGCGATACCTGCATCACGACGAAAAGCATCACAGGCACGGTGGGATTATTCGAACTCCATCTGCTCAAAGACGCGGCCTGCATTCTTTGTGGCCAGTTCTTCAAACGTATCAAGATGGGTATAGGGCGACTGGTCGACGTAATAGGCATCCTCAAGCCCGCCGCCTGCCGCCAGATGGGCGCCCACGGCCTGACGCAGATAGACCAGATAGTCTTTCGTATAGCGCCGCACCTGATCCATATTCGTCGGATGTCCGTGCCCGGGGATCACATAGGTGGCCTGCAACGGCTCGAACGCGGTGTCCCAGGTTTCCAGCCAATCTGCGGTGATCGTATCCTCGAAAATCGGCAGCATCCGTTCGTGAAACGCAACATCGCCGGCGATCACAAGGCTTTGGCGCGGCAGCCAGACCACGATATCGCCGGGAGAATGCGCAGGCCCCAGATAGCGCGCCTCAATCAGAAAATCGCCCAGTTCGATCTTGTAGACCTCCTCGAAGGTTTCCGTCGGGCCTTGCAGAACGGTGCTTTCGGCCTTGTCCCGGTTATAGCCCTGCATGCCTTCAAGGATCTGCGGACCATAATCGGCAAAGGCAGCGGCCGCATCGACATGGGCCACAATCGGCACGCCTTGTGCGGCCCAATAACCATTGCCCAGCATAGCATGGCCCTGACCGTTTTCATTGAAGACCAGAACGACCGGCTGATCCGTGACCGTCTTGATCTCGGCGTGCAGCGCCTCGGCCAGACCCCACGCAGCGCTGCCATTGACCACAACCACCCCTTCGCCGGTGACGATAAAAGACAGATTGTTGTTATGGCCGGCATTTTCATAAGTGGGCGGCGCGGTTGCCCCGATGGCCGAGAAGACATGCGGGATCACCTCGACCGGCTTTTGATACAGCATCGAACCGGGGTATTGATCGGCGATATCCTCGCTTGCGGTGGCGCTGCCGCAGGCCAGGATCACCGCCACAAGACTTGGCAAAACCCGCATGAAACCCTCCCATTCAATTTCTTGAATGAGACAGTCAAACGCGTTTCAAGTCAATCAGAAGCCTTACTCGGCCGGCACCGCAACAGCGCGCCCTGCACCGTTCAGTGCACGGTCGGTGACAATCGCCCCGAGGATGACAAAGACCAAAACCAGTGCGGCCGCAAAGCTGAGCGTGGCCGTGCCCGACAAGCCTGCGCCAACGGTGCAGCCGCCCGCCAACACGCCACCAAACCCCATCAAGGAGGCACCCAGCAGATAGCGCCCAGTCTGGCGCGGCGTTTCAAAGCCCTGCCACGCGAATTCACGCGCAATCAGCGCCGCGATCAGGCTGCCGCCCACCACGCCAGCCGTCAGGCCCACGCCGAAGCCCGCGGGGATTGCGCTGCTCGCGATGCCCCAAAACAAGGTATCGGCCCAAGGCAGCGTGAACGACAGCGATTGCATGGCAATCGGGTCAAAATCATCCAGCAACACGAACCCGGTGCCGACCCAACCGGCAGGGATCAGCAGGCCGATGGCCGCACCCATCGCCAGATGTCCAAGCCGCGCACCCGAGCGTGCGGAGATGCCAAAGGCCGCAATCGCAATCAGCGCGCTCCACAGCGCGGCCCCGCCAGGTAGTGCGGCGAAGGACGTGACCTCAAGATCGACCGTGAGCGCGCCAACGCTTGTGCGCACCGGTGCCAGAACGCCTTTCAACGTGGCATGCGCGATCAGCGCAAATGCCGCGATCACGATCAGTGAGCGGGTGTTGCCCGTGCCCAAAAGCACTGTCTGCCGCGAAATGCAGCCGCGTGTGAGCACCATGCCTGCGCCAAACACCAGACCGCCCAAAGCGATCGAAGCCAAAGGCAATGCCTCAGCCATAAAGCGATGATCTGCAAAGGAAATATAGCCTGCTGCAACAGCCGCCTGCGTGCCCAGAACCGCCGTTCCCAGCGCCATGATCCAGGTCCCGAAGGCCTGCTTGCGATCCCGGCTCCCCGACACAAGCCCGCGCCGAATACAAAACCGCGACCGTTGCCCCAGCGCGCCAAACAACAGGCCCAGCATCGCCCCCAAAAGGATCGATGCGGTGATCGGGGTCATGTCTCCAAGGTTGAGATCGGCAAACATGGGACTTCTCCTAAGACAGGCAGCACGGCCGCCTTTCAACACATCTTTTTATAGGGCGCAAACGCACGATCTGGAACATTGTTCCGCCGAATATGGCGTATGCAAAATAATGTTCTGGCCGTGCCGCGTCGCAGAAAACCGGCTGACCCTTCGGCACAGACCCACCCTCATCCGATCCCTTTTTTCACCTTTCATAAAGATCGCCCCTGTGATGAGGTCACGCCACTTGCAGAAAGGCGCATCCATGTCCCCTCTTGAAGGCCTCAAAGTCATCGAAATTGCCCGCATCCTTGCAGGGCCCTGGGCCGGTCAGGCGCTGGCTGATCTGGGCGCTGACGTTCTCAAGATCGAGGCCCCGGGCGGCGATGACACGCGCCGTTGGGGCCCTCCGTTCATCGAACGCGACGGCGATACGAGTGCGGCGTATTTCTATGCCTGCAATCGTGGAAAAACCTCGCTGATCGTGGATTTTTCCACACCCGAAGGTCAGGCCCAACTGCGCGATCTGATCGCGGATGCCGACATCCTGATCGAAAACTTCAAAGTCGGAGGCCTTGCCAAATACGGGCTTGATTATGCAACGCTTTGCGCGCTGAACCCGCGGTTGATCTACTGCTCGATCACCGGGTTCGGCCAAGACGGCCCCTATGCGGCGCGGGCGGGATATGACTTTATGATCCAAGGGTTATCAGGGCTGATGTCGATCACCGGAGAACCCGATCAACAGCCCCAGAAAGTGGGCGTCGCTGTCACCGATATCGTGACCGGCCTTTACGCCACAACCGGCATTCTGGCCGCGGTTGCGCAACGCCACCGGACCGGCAAAGGTCAGCATATCGACATGGCGCTGATGGATTGCGCCACCGCCCTGCTGGCCAATCAGGCGATGAACTATCTGGCGACCGGCACCGCGCCTGCGCGCAAAGGCAACGCGCATCCCAATATCGCGCCCTATCAGGTTTTGCCCACAGCAGACGGCCACATCATTGCCGCTGTGGGCAATGACGGGCAGTTCCAACGGTTTTGCGGACTTTTGGGATGCGGTGATCTGGGTGGCGATGCCCGCTTTGCCTCGAACCAGAAGCGCGTCGAAAACCGCGATGCCCTGACCCGGGCGCTTGAAGCCGAAACGATCAAATGGTCTGCCGATGCGCTGTTGCGCGCGTGTGACGCCGCCACCGTCCCGGCCGGCCCGATCAATGATATTGCGCAGGTCTTCGACGATCCGCAGGTGCAACACCGGGGGCTGCAGATCACGCCCGAAGGCGTTCCCGGGATCCGCGGCCCCTGGCGATTTTCGGACGCTGACCTGACGTTGGCGCGCACGGCTCCGGTTTTGCCAAGGCGGTATTTAGAGACAAAAGAAGACGAGGGGTTCACGCCGCTCTAACCCGGCCTAAATGGTGACACGAACAGGAAAAAGGCGCAAAAAGCCCGTGTTGCAGGTCGAAAAATTAACCAAAACCTATCCTTCCGAGGACGGTCAGCAGACCGTTCTGCGTAATGTGTCCCTGGCGCTTGCGGCGGGGGAAAGTCTGGCACTGACCGGGGAAAGTGGTTCGGGCAAAAGCACGCTTTTGACGCTTGTTGCGGGCCTCGATCAGCCCGATCAGGGGGCCATTCGGTTTCAAAACCATGATCTAACGCAGATGGATGATGCTGGCCGCGCGGATCTGCGCCGGGGGGAGATTGGTGTTATCTTCCAGCAGTTTAACCTGATCCCATCACTGGACGTGGCCGCCAATATCGCCTTTCACGCGCGCCTTGCAGAGCGCGCTGATGCCGCATGGTGCGCCGCACTTGCAACGCGTCTTGGCCTTGAGGCGCATCTGGCGCGCTATCCCGAACAGCTTTCGGGAGGCCAACAACAGCGGGTCGCTATCGCCCGAACGCTGGCCGCGCGCCCCAAACTGGTGCTTGCCGACGAGCCGACCGGTAACCTTGATGAAGACAGCTCGGACACGGTGCTGGACCTGCTGATGAGCGGCGTGCGCGAGACCGGCGCCGCCCTGTTGATGGTCACGCATTCCTTGCGTCAGGCCGACAAGCTGGATCGGCGGCTGCATCTGTCTCATGGGCAGGTCAGCGGATGAAACGTGCGGCTTTCTCTGCCCTGATCTCACATTGGCGCAAGCATCCGATCCAACTGGTCAGCCTTTTGCTGGGCCTTGCGCTGGCCACGGCGCTTTGGTCTGGCGTGCAGGCGATCAACGCAGAGGCACGCGCAAGTTATGACCGCGCCGCGGGCGTTCTTGGGCAAGATGAGCTGCAACGCCTTGAGCCCCGGGCGGGCACCATTTCGCTTGCGCAATACGTCGCGATCCGCCGGGCGGGTTGGCTGGCCTCCCCTGTGATGGACGGCGCCATTAACCTTAACGGAACCCGTGCGAGACTGATCGGGATCGACCCGCTGAGCACGCCGCCGCAAAGCTCTCCTGTGGATCTGTCCGGCGATGGCGATCTGCAGGCCTTCGTTCTTGACGGCCTGCTTTTCGCGCATCCTGAAACCGCAGCGCAAATCCCTGCGACGTTGCCCCCCGTGCGCGTCACCGACACGCTGACACCAGGCCTTATCATCACCGATCTCAGCACGGCCTCCGACCTGCTTCAGACCGACAGCTTCGCCCGGCTGATCCTTGCGCCACAGCAATCCGTCAACCTACGACCCCTTTCCGAACTTGCGCCCGACCTGCTTCTGATCGCCCCCGAAGAGGGCAACGATATCGCGCGCCTGACCGACAGCTTCCATCTTAATCTAACCGCGTTCGGGCTTTTGTCTTTCGGCGTTGGTCTTTTCATCGTGCACGCCGCAATCGGCCTCGCGTTTGAACAACGCCGCCCCCTGTTTCGCACGCTCCGCGCCCTTGGCCTGCGCAAATCGACGCTGCTGACATTGCTCGCAACCGAGCTGTTCGCCCTCGCCGTGATCGCCGGAACGCTTGGCGTTGCGTTGGGCTATCTGGTGGCGGCAGCACTTCTTCCCGACGTCGCAGCGACCCTGCGCGGCCTCTACGGCGCGCAGGTCTCTGGTGCGCTGACACTGAACCCGGCATGGTGGCTTTCGGGCCTTGCCATCGCCCTTCTGGGCACTGCGGTGGCCGGGGCGCAAAGCCTATGGCGCACGGCCAATCTGCCGATCCTTGCACCGGCGCAACCACGCGCTTGGGCCATCGCATCTCTGAAATCGTTAAAGCGCCAAGCCCTTGTTGGTGCAGGCTTAATCGCACTTTCAGCCGTTCTTGCAGGCTATGGATCAGGCCTGACAACAGGCTTCGTTTTGTTGGGGTGCCTGCTGGTTGGTGCCGCCTTGACGCTCCCGCTTTTCCTGCATGTCGCGTTGAATTTTGCGTCCAAATTCAGCCACACCGCGCTGTCAGACTGGACCCTCGCAGACACCCGCCAACAGGTGCCAGGCCTGTCGCTTGCCCTGATGGCGCTGCTTCTTGCGATGGCCGCAAATATCGGCGTCGGCACCATGGTCAGCTCGTTTCGGGTGACGTTTACCGGCTGGCTTGACCAGCGTCTTGCCGCCCAGCTTTACGTCACCGCGCGGGACCAGGCCGAGGCGACAGATCTTGCACGCCTGCTTGATGGCGAGGTCGATGCACTGCTTCCGATCCGCTACATCGAAGCCCAGATCGAAGGGGCGCCTGGCCAGATTTACGGCATTATCGACGATATCACCTACCGCGAAAACTGGCCCCTTCTGGCGGCACAACCCGATGTCTGGAACCGCCTCGCCGCGGGTGACGGCGCGCTAGTCAACGAACAACTTGCACTGCGCGAAGGCCTTGATCCCGGCGATCCCGTCACTCTGGGCACCGCCCAGTTCACGGTTCTGGGCGTCTATTCCGATTACGGAAATCCACGCGGCGAGGCGATCGTATCGCTCGATCAGCTGGGCGCAAAAGGTGCCCCAATCCAGGGGTTCAACTTTGCCCTGCGGCTGCCCGAAACCCGGGTAGACGAGGTCACAAACCTGCTCACAACAGCCGGTCTGCCGGCCCGAAACATCCGCGATCAAGCGGCGATCAAAGCCTTTTCGCTGGACGTGTTCGAGCGCACATTCACCGTCACAGGCGCGCTGAATGTGTTAACACTTGGCGTTGCAGCACTTGCGCTTTTGACAAGTCTGTTAACCTTGTCAACGATGCGCCTGCCGCAGCTTGCGCCGGTCTGGGCGATGGGGCTGACACGCGCCAAATTGGCCCGGCTCGAGCTGTTGCGCGCGATCATCCTTGCAGCACTGACCGCCCTCATCGCGCTTCCGGTTGGCCTGGCGCTGGCATGGGTCCTGCTGGCAATCGTCAACGTCGAAGCCTTCGGCTGGCGCCTGCCCATGACGCTTTTTCCAAGCGATTGGATCGGCCTTTTCATCGCAGCGCTCATCGCTGCCGCGCTTTCGGCCGCATGGCCCGCGCGGCGCTTGGCGACCCGTCCCGCCGCCGATCTTATCAAGGTGTTTGCCCATGAGCGTTAGGCCCCTCATCCTTCTTTTTTGGCTGTGGGGCACCGCCCTGGCGGCCCAGGGTTTTGCAGGACTTGGCACCGATGCCGAAGGCTTTGCGATCCCCCAGCGCGGCACCGAATTAACCTTTCCGGACGATCATGGCGCGCATCCCGACTACCGCATCGAATGGTGGTATCTGACAGCCGCTTTGCAAGGCGAGGATGGCCGCGATTACGGCGTTCAATGGACGCTCTTCCGCTCGGCGCTTGAACCCGAAACCGGCACTGGTTGGGACACGCCGCAGCTTTGGATGGGCCACGCGGGAATCACCACGCCCAATCGCCATTTTGTTGCCGAACGCCTTGCGCGCGGCGGGATCGGACAGGCTGGCGTGACAGCCGCTCCGTTCGAGGCCTGGATTGACGATTGGGCGATGACCAGCACCGCAACAGGTGGCGATCAGCTTGATGCGTTAACCGTAACAGCGCGCGGGATGGAGGCGGCCTATACCCTTGATCTGGCCGCCACAGGTCCGCTCGTTTTTCAGGGTGATCTCGGCTATTCCGTCAAATCGGCGTCAGGCCAGGCCAGCTATTATTACTCGCAACCTTTTTATGAGGTCTCGGGCGAACTGTTTCTGCCGCAGGGCCCTGTCCGCGTCACGGGCAAAGCATGGCTTGACCGCGAATGGTCCTCACAACCGCTTGCCGAAGATCAAACCGGATGGGACTGGTTTTCACTGCATCTGAACGACGGCGCAAAGCTGATGGGCTTTGGCCTACGCAGCAATTCAGGGGTCTTCACATCTGCCACCTACGTCGCCCCGGACGGAACCCCGACGCCTTATGGCGACGACGCATTAACCTTAACGCCGTTAACCTTAACAGAGGTTGCCGGGCGCACGATTCCGACGGAATGGCGGGTTCAACTTCCCGCTCAGGGGATTGATGTGACGACCACACCGACAAATTCACAAAGCTGGATGGATACGCTTTTTCCCTATTGGGAGGGGCCCTTGCGTTTCACAGGAACGCATTCCGGCATCGGATATCTGGAAATGACCGGCTATGAATGACCCGTTTCATCAGTTGGACACGACGCTAAGCCAAGTCTGGCAACGTCTCGCACGTGGCACCAAGGATCGCCGCGCATCAACGCGGCATCCAACGCTTGCCACGCTCAGCGAAACCGGTCCACAGGCGCGCACTGTGGTTTTGCGCGGCGTCGACATCCCCGCAAAAACCATCGAAATCCACACTGATCGCCGCTCGGACAAAGTTGCAGAGTTAACCAAGACGCCGCAGGCAACGCTGCATGTCTGGGACGCCAAGGCGAGCCTTCAAATGCGCCTGCGCTGCACCGCAACGCTGAAACATGCCGATACGGAAAAATGGGCCCAAATCCCTGAAACAGCGCAGCGCGTTTACGGCGGCACCCCGGCACCGGGTCACGAAATTTCCCAACCAAAGGCGCACGATCCCCAGCCGAACCCAAACGATTTCACGATCATCTACCTGCAGATCACCCAGATCGAAACACTCCACCTGGGGTCCGATCTGCACCGCCGCGCTCGCTTCACAGCCCCCGATTGGCAAGGCCATTGGATCGCACCCTAAGTCCTTTCGTTTTTTAACAAATATCCAATCCACATTGACAAAAGGCGCTATCTCAAAGCGGCTTCCAGCGCTGTCAAATTGACCTTGCTGGCATGCCGCGCGTCCATCGGAATGGTGCGCACAACACGAAGCTCCAGCCCCTCTGGCACCGGCCAATCGCGAGCTTCATCCGCCTCGACCGCCAAAACCGGTGCTCCCGAAACCTCGACCAAAGCCGCACGCCGCACGCCTTCCCATAGCCGGGCGGCCACCTCGATCTGAAAAGGATAAAGCCACCCGTTATGCAATTTCACACGGGCACCATGCCGCCCCAGCAACCACAAACGACCGTCCGGATCCAGCCGCCCTGCATCCCCTGTGCGGTGCCAAATCCGACCCCCTTCGTTAACCTTGTTGGCCGCATCATCGGCCAGGTCCAGATACCCTTCGTTCACATGCGCGCCGGCCACCCAGACCTCGTCATCCTCAAGCCGCAGATCCACTGCAGGCACCGGTCTGCCCACCAGCAAGCCCCTGCCCTGTGCCATCGCGGTCCAATCTGCCTCGGCGATGTCAGAGGCCATGATCTCTGCAATCGGCTCGGCCTCGGTGGATCCGTAAACCGCAGTGACCCGGCACTGGCGCGCCAATGCCCTCATCACGTCCGGAAAAACCGGGCCGCCGCCGGTAAAGATATCCGTGACCCCCGCGGGCACGCCAACGTCACCCAGCCGCTCACACAAGGCAGGTGGCAACAACAGCCGCGTTGCACCGGATTGGTTAATCCAGTTAACCAACTCTGCGCCCGTCACATCGCCCTGTTGCGACAGTTTCCAGTTTGGCAGAACCGCGCAGCGCCCCGCCGCCAGGCCAACCAGAACAAACACCGGGAACGCCACCAAATCGCGCGCATCATCAGTCTTCAGCAAGGGGGCCACAGCGGCCTGTTGCGCCATCAAAAATCCATGGCTGCGCAAGATGCATTTGGGCAACCCGGTCGAGCCTGATGTGAACGACATCAAAGCCGGATCACCCCCGCTCAGCGCCGTTTCCGTCGGCGTGCCCCGACCGGATGGCCGCATGAGCTTTACCCTCCAAAGCACTGGTAAAAAGCGCAAAAATTTATACCACCCTGTCGCTATCAACAGCTTCGGCCGCGCGACCCGCACCGCATGACGCAAGCCCTTCAGCCCCAGGGCGGGTTCGGGAAACACCGCGACCGCACCGACCATCCACAACCCCGCAAGTGCTGCATAAAGGTCCGCGCTCACCGGCATTGCGATCAGCGCGCGGTCGCCTTTTTGCACACCGCGACGCTGTAAATCGGCGGCAAAGCCTTCGGCCTGCCTCAGCAATTGCGCAAAGGATATGACACGCCCGTCGCCCTCGACTAAAGCTGGGGCACTTTGATGCGCTGCAACCGCATTTCGAGAGGCGTTAACCAGATCAGCCAAGCTGCCGCCCCATCAGCCCGTACCGGCGAAGCACACCGGCCCCTTCTTGTCGCGAACGGATCGCGGACAAATTATCTTCATGGATAAGCGCATGAATTGCATGGGAAAATCCCAAGTGATGCGCCGTTGCGTGAAACTGTTGCGCCAACATCGCACCGGCCCCTTTTTGCAAACTCGCATAGGTCTTGAGGATCACCGATGACGGTGTGCGCCCTTCTGCGTAATTCGGCAAACCGAACAGAAAGCCAGCCAATTCACCCTGTTCATCACGTGCAAACAAGATCAAATCCGGCACGAGCATCGGAACATAGGGCATGTACATGGCCAAAAAATCCGCCTCGGAAATCGGCTTGTAAAGGACATTTTCGGAAAACGCTTTAAGCGACAAGGCGTGCACATCCCGAAAAAACCCTTCGGGATCAGTGCCATCCCAAGTTTCAACGCAAAGCGCCTTTGTCGGCTTTGGCATCTCATGCGCCTGGGTTTCTATCGCGACCCGCGCCGAGAAATAGCGCTCGATCACATCGAAACCCGCTTTCCTAAACGCCGAAAGATCATGCGCTCTGGACTGCGGCTCCATCAAAAATGGGGCTGACCCGTCGCTGTCCAGAACAAGCCGATATGCGTGCCACGTCGACCCGTCCATTGGGCCCACGACGCTGTTAAAACCCTCGGATATCAGCGTATCAGAGGCGGTGCGCAGCAGATCCGCCCCCGCCTGGGGGTCCACACATTTGAACTGCCCAATTGCCGCCGTGCGCCCCTGCCAAACGGGCGCATCACGGTAAATCGTTAACGATGTCTTACCGGATGTTAACTTTTCTTCGCTCATCAGGATGCTCCAAACTGTATGCCATATGCCCCCAGCGGCACGATCACGGATAGCGTCGTCAGTTTTAGCACCCGTAGCCGCGCAAAATGTTCAGCGGCAAGCGTCGCAGCAAAGATCAAAAGCGCAACTGTCGCCGCGCTGAGAAGCACCAGATGCGCCCCGACCGCCTCCCCGCTGAGAGGCACGAAAACCGCGCAGGCCGCGACCAAGCCCACCCCCGCGACAGCGCCACCAAGCGGCGTTCCAAGCGCGATTAACCCCACTGCCAGCCCCGCGCAGGTCATCGCGTAAAAGGCCAACGCATTTGCCCCGATGGCAAAGCCCAAGGCAAGCCAGCCAAAGCTGACCAAGGCCAATCCGGCCACGACATCCAACTCGGGAAACGGATCCTGGCTGGGCGCAATCCGCCTGGTCATCAAATGCGCCGCCAAGACGCACGCGGGCAGCACCGCATTGCTCCATTCTGTGACCGAAAGGATCAGAAAAAACGCCACCAGATAGACGCGCACTACGTGCGCCGTGATCCCCAAATAGCCCGAAATCACTGGAACCATCACCAACGCCGCACAATAGACAAGGGCCAGCGCCAAAAGCGTCTCGATGGGGCTTTCGCGGTGAACCGCCAGGATGATGAATAGGCCTAAGGGTAGGAAAAGATTGTCAAATCCACGCCAACTATCGGCTTCAAACTGCGTTCCGAAAACGGCAACCAGCACAGCAAGAACAAGAGTTTCTGGACCAGTTTGGGCCTGTGTCAGGATCAGAACGCTCATCGCGATGACAAGCGTGACAAGAAAAAATGTCGTGCTGCCCTCAAACGATTTTTGGCCCTCTTCAACGGTGTAAAATCGCCGGCCATAGGCCGATCCGGCAAGGGCTGCGGCTGCATCTGACAGGGTTAAAACGGCAAGCGGCAGCGCGTAAAGCAGCATGTCGCGTTCCGATAGTAACAGTATCGCACCGATGGCAATCGCAAGCAGGTAATCGCCGTAACTGTTGCGCTCAACGCTATGAAGCGCACCGCCCAAACCGCCCTTTGCAAAGCGCAAACCGGTCATCACGATCAGTGCGAGGGCGAGCAACAGATAAATGGGCCAATCCTCGGCGAAAATCCAAGGCAGCGCGAGCGCATATAGCCCCGTTCCGATATGCACCAGCTTGCGCTGCAGCTCGGCCGGCCAGGCTTGTTGTTGCGCTTGAAACCGCACGATTGCAATCAGCGCAACCAGCACCCCGACCGACGCCAAAGCCAGCCCGATTTGCATCCAAAAACTCACCCCAAGACCTCTTCGATCACGAAATCCGAATAAAAGAACGCCTTGTCTTGCGCTTTCAATTCGTTCTCAAGATCTGTCAGAGTTTTAACCTTTGTTAACAGCGGCTCAGGCACACGCCGGGGGGCCATCATATTCCAGTAAACCAGTCGCGCCCCGGGATTTGATGCCTTCAACAGGCTGCCATAGACCTGCGCCGCAATATCGGGCGACATATACTCAAATATGTCCGACAGGTTGTACCCATCCGCCTTTTCCCCGCTTTCGACAAATGCCTCCAAAGCGCCAAGCCGAATGTCGAGCCGATCCAGCCGGTCACGGATCGTATTATAGTGCTGTTCGCGCCAGGGCATCGGTAGGGCATCACTATGACCACCCTTCAAAATCCAATGTAGATAAGGGTTATCCACAGGGTCTAGATCGATGGCTGCGTGGCGGATACGGCGCGCAACATGATCGGAAACTGAACCCTCCACATGGTCGAAAAAGGCCTTGTCCCGCCCCATTCGACCCATGACAAAGCGTGAGAAAAATAACTTAAGGAGTGTATTCCAACGCCAAGTTTCAAAACGATTTTCAAGAAACTGATGACGTGCGTCTTTAGGCTTCGAGACAAAAATATCATCAATCGTTGTTCGGCGATGTGCAAGGGGCAGCACAACCTGCCGAAACAACCGAAAATACCGTTCAAACTTACCCACACCACCAGCACCATAGGCTTGCACATCTGCAACTTTATCCATCCAGAAGGCCTGGGTTTCGGTATCAAGCGGCGCAACGGCGCGATCCAGCAAAGCCGCGCGATTTTTGGCGGGCCGCGCGCCCATCAAAGCCAGAAATTCACCGTGATGAAGCGTCTGAAACGCTCCGATCCGTAGCCTCAAACAGGCGATTTGCGCGGGGGACAAGTCCAGCACGACGACCTTCGCAGGATCAAGCGTCAGCAGGCTCAGCGCGTTGTCCCCGGCCGAGCAGATCGAGACCAGAGTGCCACCTGCAACATCGCCCATCGCCTTGGTTAACACATCCGCATCCTCCCATAATTGGGCGTAGCGGATTATGTCGAACTGGGCGCGTTTTGCGATGTCTGCCTGGCTCATGTCAGCTTCCTCACGGTGCCAGTTTCTCCATTGACTTCAAGGGTTTCTCCGGACTGAACCCAGTCCGTTGCGCCTTTCAGACCGACGACGCAAGGGATCCCCAATTCGCGCGCGACGATGGCCGAATGTGACAGCAGCGAACCCCGCTCAACCACAATGGCCGACGCGTTGGAGAAGACGGCGATCCATCCGGGATCGGTGTTGCGCGCGACCAATATGTCGCCCGGTGTCAGGCTTTCGGTGCGCGGGTCGAGGATCACGCGGGCTTTGGCGGTGACGATACCGGCAGAGCAGCCGGTGGCTTGTTGCAGATCGCCTTCGGGCGGCGGTGGGGCGGATGTGGCAA
>ERZ1740060.557-NODE-557-length-18583-cov-6.735320_pt1 | contig 18583 bp, 9 predicted proteins | sample MGYA00581743_ERZ1740060 | MGnify/ENA primary metagenome ERZ1740060 (study PRJEB43018, sample SAMN04849235) | marine metagenome | isolation source: floating plastic debris | place: Pacific Ocean | collected 2008-08-27 | study: EMG produced TPA metagenomics assembly...
ATAGCCAGCCTTTCGATTACTGCAGCGAGATTGTGACAGTGGCACAAGTCGATTACCCTTTGGAAGCAACCGCCGATCTTTCTGGCGTCAGCTTTACCGCTATGCGGCAAATGATCCTTATGCAGGTTAAATCCAATGGCCTGACTATTCTGCAGGACGAAGAGCAGCACCTGACGGTTGAGACCGCACATGGCCTTATTGGACTGCGGCCTGGGAGCCAAACAGAGACAGCTGGCTTCGTCGGTGCGGTGAATGAACATTGGTTGTTCATCATGAAAAGCGCTGTCGTCTCGCAGATGGAGCATGTGATGCCCGAAGTCGCCGCCAACATGCGCTGGTCAAACGGGCCCGAAGAAGGTTCTCTTCCCCCGAATTTCGCCTTCGTTGAAGTACGCGGTGTGCGTGAACTGGGCTCGAATTTCTATCGTGTGACGTTCAAAGGCGAAGACCTGTCAAAACACGGCGATGCGGCGATCCACTTTCGATTAGTGCTGCCAGCCGAAGGTCAAACGCCGCGCTGGCCCGCGGTGGCGGCCAATGGTTCGGTTGTATGGCCGGATGGGCCGGATGCACCGCATCGACCGGTCTACACGACGCGATCAGTTGATTATGGGACAAACACGCTGATCATGGACGTTTTCATCCATGAAGGCGGGCGTGTGACTGAATGGGCACGTGAACATCTACAAAAACCCGCCGCGCGCCGGGTTGTTGGCCTGCTTGGTCCGTCTGGCGGTGGCCTTATGGAGGCTGATCGGGTCCTTCTGGCCACTGATGAAACAGGCTTTCCTGCAGCTGCGCGTCTTTTGGAGAATTTACCTGAAGACGCAACCGGTGATGTTCTCCTAGAGTCAGAGTTTGGTGCAGTTTGCGCGTATCCCATTGCGGCCCCGCCGGGGATAGAGGTGACGTGGTTGTCGCGTGCAAGTGGTGAGAGGTTGAGAGCGGCCACGCTGGCGCGGTTGGGCGCGCATGCTGGTTCCAAGATCTGGTTTGCAGGTGAGCGTGAAGACGCCAGGTCCATCCGAGACGCCGCGAAGGCCGCCGGACGGGAAGCGGCGGATCTGAGAATTTCTGGTTTCTGGCGGGCACCAGCTGCAAACTGAGACGCAATATTCGATTTCGAATATTACTTAGATAGAGCGTCCTTTGCATTGCCCAGCTCACCGCCAAGGATAGGTATCTAGCGAACCTTTTTTTACCACTGCCAGAGCCGGATCTGAGGAGCGTGATCGTATGGCAAACCACCTGAAACGCAGGACATTGATTGGTCTGATGACCGCGGCTGGAATGAGTGCCGCAGTACCGCTTACCCTTAGATCGCAACCTGCAGATCATGGCTCTGACATCGACATTCGAAGGGCCCGATTTCCGCTGATTGAGGGGATCACGACTACAGGGTTGGTCTCCACCCTTCCGGATGCGCCGCCACCTGTCATCCGCATGCGGCGCAACACGCCTTATCTTGCGCGTGTTACCAATCGGCTAGACGACTATACCGCGATGCATTGGCACGGGCTGCGGCTAGACAATGCAATGGATGGCGTCCCCTATCTTACGCAATTCCCCATAGCGCAGAACGAGAGCTTTGAATACGAGCTGTTCTCACCCGATGCCGGGACATTCTGGTACCATCCCCATTGCATGACGATGGATCAGATGGCGCTGGGGCTGACGGGGATCCTAGTCGTGGAGGAAGATGAAGACCCTGGGTTTGACGCCGAAGTTCCGCTGAATCTGCGGGATTTCCGCCTTGACGGAAATGGCGAGTGGATCGACCTTTGGACCGCGCGCGGTGCTGCGCGTGGTGGCACATTTGGCACGATCATGACTACGAACTGGCGCACGGAGCCGCAATATGAGGCCCCGTCCGGAGGGCTCATCAGGTTACGGGTCGCGGCAACCGATACGACGCGGATTTATAGGCTGTTCCTGCCCGATGCAGAGGCCAAGATCATCGCGCTGGACGGACATCCGTTACCTGCCCTGATTGATATGCCAAGGACCGAGGAAGAGGCTCTTGTTCTTGGACCGGGTCAGCGTGCAGACATTGCCTTGCTTATGCCGCAGGCTGAAGGGCAGATCGCGACGTTGTTTACGGATATGCCAGGCAATGCGCGTGTTCTGGCGAGGCTCGTTGCGACGGGCGCCTCTGAGAACAGATCGCTTGATAACCTCCTGCCGCTGCCAGCCAATCCGGTGCCCGAACCTGAGCTTGCGGGGGCGCGTCGTGAGGAATTCGTTTTTGGGTGGCCGCCAGAGGGGGATATTCCCAACAATGGACTGTGCGGTTCGCTGCCATATACGTTCTGGTCCATCAACCGAACGCCGTGGGCTGGGGATGCAGCAGAGGCTGTCGGTCCCTTGGCGACGTTCCGCAAAAACGAGAGCGTCATCATGCGGCTGCGCAACGAAAGCCCGAACGATCATCCTATCCATCTTCATGGGCTGGTGTTCCGTCCGCTGGCATCCAACAAGCGCACGCTGCCGCCCTATTGGACCGATACGGTTTTGCTGCAACGTGAAGAGACTATCGATATCGTCTTTGTTGCTGACAATCCGGGTGATTGGGCATTCCATTGCCATGTGATCGAGCATCAGAAAACGGGGCTGGCTGGATTTATTCGTGTGATAGAAATCTGATCAAACGGAATTTGAATGCGCGATCGTCAACTTGAGCATCGCAGTCAATTAGCCTGATCAAAGAGCATTTTCATGCGGGCACTTTCGTCACTCCAGATACCCGATTGGGACACTGCACCGTTCGATACATGGATAAAGCTCTGTGCAGCATAGAACCCTAGCAATCGAAGGTCTTCAGACAGGGTGTCGATGGCATCAAAGGACAGAAAAAGCCACAGCTGCCCGGTCTCATCTCTCTCGATCCAGAGCGACGTCGCGTTTTGTCCGACTTCTTCGGGCATCGCACCCAGGATATCGGGCCGGAGGGCTGCAAGTGCGTCTGCTGACCCCGCGACCAGCTTTGGGCCATCATGGGCGACATCCAGGTCATCCAGCCAAGTCACCGACCCACCGCGCAAAATAGGCTCAAGAGCGGAGGCTATGGCATCCTCACCGTTTGAAGTCGCCGACAATAACGCCCCCACTGTTTTGCCACCGATAGACCGAAGCGTAGGCGCAAGTTCACCGTTGAGCGGATGCCTCACCAGATCAAAATCCGGGTCCAACTGAACGGAAATGGGTTCTGCCGGCAGGGTGATCACCGCATCTTGCGAAAGTTCGCTGATGTTCACTCGCCGTTTTATCGGGCCGCTGGCAGTTTCGACCATGACAGGTACAGACAGTCGATACGCAGGTGCCGTCTGGGTCAATTCAAGTACGGCCTGATACGTGCCATCTTCGCGTTTTGTGACGTCTCCTGCCTGAAATCTAAGGTCGGGCATTCCGGCCCGATTGATCCATTGATCAAAGAACCAAGCCAGATCCTTGCCTGAGGCAGCTTCAAACGCTGCCTGAAGGTCTGCCCATGAGGCTACCGCATTCCGGTTGGCTGCGTAAAATCCCTGAACGCTATCCCGGAAAGCAGTGCTACCAAGCTCATAGCGCAGCATGTGAAACACCATTGCCGCTTTGCCGTAGCCCTCAACCTGGCTCCCGTTATGGGTGCTCGACCGGAATGCCGTCAGCGGCTCGCGCTGATCCTCTGCAAGCTGCGCCAAAGCTCGTATCCATCCGACCCGCATGGCGCGCGCAGCGTCCGGCCCCTGATCTTCGGCCAGACCGTAATCGGCCTGGAATGTCGTCAGACCTTCGGACCAGTTTCCGGATTCATAAGCGATGCCAACAGCATTTCCCCACCAGCTATGCAGGATTTCGTGCGCTAATGAGCGGCCGGTCATATAATCATGGGATAGGATATCGCGACTGATGTATGTCAGCCCGGCAAATCCCAAGCCGACGGGCATGGATGTGGCGACCACGGAAAATTCGTCGTACGGATACGCGCCAATTTCCGCTTCGAACCGCGAAATGAATGTCCCACTGGCGACAAAGTATCGCTCGGACAGATCCGCGTCGGCCTCGTAAAAATACGTGCGAAGGCGCACGCTTGAATGTTCCGCAGTCTCCGTAACATAGGGACCCACGAAGAGGCCAAAGTCGTCACTTCTGCCTGTGAACCTGAGACGCGCTTCTTCGAAGCCGTCCTCGCGCGGCACGCGCATAAGTCGGCCGGTTCCGGCAACCCGCTGAGGATCTGGCACAACAACGGTAACATCGTGGTCACGGATGGCCATTGCATCGACCGGAAACAAGACCGGACCAATGCTATATGTAGCGTCTAAGCTTGAAGCCGATGAAACGAAGCTGCCTTCGGGCTCAGGAAATACACCGGAGACAGACATTCTAAGGTCTCTGTTCTGATGCAAACTGGCGTCGATCATAGTGGATGAAAGATCTTCGGTCGGGACGTCCGTACCCTGGAGAGACAGCTCATCGATCGTCAACCATTCCGCTTGCGGAAGCGCGATATTGCCAATGGGATCTTGCAACAAAGACGTTGCAGTAAAGGATCCGGTGCTTGTATCGATTTCGATGTGAAGCTGCGTACGCGGCGCGGTGTCAGCGCAGATAGCGGTTGCTGCTATCAAAAAGGCGAATACAGCAACGCTAAAGACCTGAAAGACATGCAATACCTCATATTGATGTATCATTTTCAAACCTGCGTCAGACTTCCTATTCTTCACTGGCTTTGCCTCGCGTATCGGTTCATGCGTTCAGCGATATTGGGGTTCTGGCCTAAATAAACGGCTCATTTAGGCAAACAACATGACTGGTTGCCGGAATGGAATGCGCCAAGGCATAAACGCCAGTCCTAATTTCGTAGTGCCGGCAACGCAAACATCACATCCGCAAATCCGCGTACCTGAGTATAAGGATCGGTTCCGATGATTGCCAAAGCTGATCCCTCATCATCATAGAGTTCGAGCTGCGAACACCCTTTCAGACATGTCACCCAAGCATGTCGGACCTCTTTAAAGTCCAATGCAAACCTGCGCGTACCCGACCCGACGATGACCACGTCACCGTAGGTTTCCGCAGTTTTCAGCACCCCAACATCCATGTGGATTAAGCCATCCCCAACCACCATGCGCGTTGTGCTAATCGCATTATCACTTAAAAATGTCATGAAACTGGGCAAGATGCCCAACCCAACCCCCCACGCTTTGTTCCGGCCAACGTAAGGGAGTGTCCGAAAACGCAGGTGGCCTCTTTGCAGCAGGAAATCGTTCAGGTGCCACCCCACGTCCGAAGTCTGCCAGTCCTGCCGCGCCCGTCTTATCGCGCCGAAGGGAATTACATTTGATGGGTCTGATGTTGTGGCAGTACATTCGTCATGTGGAAGACGGTCGAGACTAGTTGCCATAGAGATATCACTCTTTGCACCCAACTGAACGCGATGCTGGACATGGCAATCGCGATCCAAGGCAATCAGTGAGATGTAATCCTCCTGCTCGACCCTCGTCAGGTTAACCGCTTGGGTGCATGCAAATCGTATATCGGCGCGCCGCGTAGACCGAGTCAGGCGCAGCGGCATATCTGACCTTTGCAGTGCGCCATACCCACCGCGACATGATAGCAACGCCCCAGCATTTTGCGTTGTGATAAGTGCGTCATCAAAAAGCGTGCCTGCCAATGCCAACTGCTCAAAGTCCGCACCCATTTCTGTGAGATCGGCGGAGGCCGTGTATTCGGCCAAAGTACGCGGCAGCGGCGCTTGCGTCAGACAAGGTGGGAAAACAAAGGTTGCTAACTTGTGCACGGCGAAACGCCTTCGTTAGTAGACGTCCCGCACATAACGCTTGTCGCGTTTGAGGCGGTTGACGTAATCGGTTGCCGCCTCGGGCGTCATACCACCCTGGGTTTCAATGATTTGGTGAAGGGCCGCATCAACATCCTTGGCCATGCGGGTTGCATCACCGCAGACGTAGAAGTGACCGCCTTGCTCAAGATAGCCAAACAGATCTTTGCCGTTTTCGACCATACGGTGCTGAACATAGATCTTGTCAGCCTGGTCACGCGAAAAGGCGAGGTCGAGCCGGGTCAATAAGCCGCTTTCGTTAAATGCTCCGATCTCATCTTCATAGATGAAATCATCCGCCCGATGTTGATCACCAAAAAACAGCCAGTTTGCCCCAGTCGCACCGCGTTCGCGCCGTTCCTCAAGGAACGCGCGGAAGGGTGCGATGCCGGTGCCGGGGCCGACCATCATCATCGGCACGGTATCGTCTTCCGGCACCCGGAAGCTTTTGTTTGGCGACATAAAGATACCCGCTGATGCGCCCTCTGGCACATGGTCGGCAAGGAAGGTCGAACAAACGCCGCGATGCGGTCGGTTTTCATACATCCAACGAACAGCTGCGACGGTCAGGTGTACTTCACCCGGATGCGCTTTGGGACTGGAGGAAATCGAATAGGCCCGGTGTTGCAAAGGCTTGAGCCAACTAACGACCTCTGCCGGGTCGAATTTCAGCTCTGGGTTCAAGTTTAACAGATCAAGCGCGTCTTTGCCCCAAAGGAAGTGCTCCAGTGCCTCTTTGTCGCCGTTGCTGACAACGTGGGTCAGCTCATCATGGCCTGCAACTCGTTCCACCGCGCGGATCAACTCACGGCTGGGCGTCATGATCTCTAAACCAGTCGCCAGTTGGTGGCCAAGCGCCCTGCCGTTGATATCGGTGTCCGGTCCAGCCTCAAGACGGTCGTGCCAATTCTGCACCAAATCAGGTGCGTTTACGGGCATGACACCAAGCGCATCACCTGCCTCATAGGTCATGCTGCTATCGCCAAGATCAAAGGAAATATGCCTGATTTCCTTGGCTGACTTCGCACCTGACAGGTTGCGGTTATCCAGCATCTTCGAAACGTAAGGGTTCTTGCGGCCATAACCGGTTTTGGCCTTTGTCTCTGCCACAGGCACCGGCGCGGATGCTGCATCGGGCACATCGCCCGGGTCTGGTATGATCTCAGCGATCCAGGCCTCAGCAGGTTCTTCATAATCGATGTCGCAGTCGACCCGGTCGCCAAGCCGCTTGGCACCCAGTTGTTCAAGACGCGTATCGACCAGTTTCCCAGCCTGGCAGAAATGCTCGTAACTCGTATCGCCTAACGCAAGCACACCATAGTTGAGGTTTTCGAGCCGGGGGGCGGTGCTGGCCGACAAAGCCTCCCAAAACTGATGGGCGTTGTCGGGCATTTCGCCCTCGCCATAGGTCGAGACGATAACAAGCAGGTTTTCCATGCCTGCGAGCTGGTCCATCTCAATTTCATCCATTTCAGCCACGCGCGGCTGAAAGCCTTTCGCGCGCGCCTTTTCGGCGGCATCTGTCGCCACCATCTCTGCCGTACCGGTCTGGGTACCATAGACGATATCAAGCGGTTTTGCCGCAACTGGCGCTGTGTTAGGCGCCACTTGGCCACCGCCTACGATCAGCCTTGAATGCAGGCCCGCAAGAAAGCCACCCAGCCATGTTTTCTGCTCGCCCGAGAATGGCGCATCGGCGGGGATGTAGGGGACTTTGGTCATATCGTTCATGATCACTCCGCAGCGGTGCGGGCCACCACATCGGGCAGCGCGTTTTGGGCAAAAAGTTCATCAAAGCTAGGCACATCGCCGATGGCGGCGCGGTTCTTGCGGTCTTGGTGCAGGATCCAGGCATAGGTGCCGGGGCTGTCCATGCTAAGGATGTTGCGCAAGCTGAGGGCGCGTTTGAAATCGCCAAGGCGCTTGTGCGACACAAGGACGGCCAACTCGCGATCGTCATAATCATCGACTGCTTTGCGGGCATGTTTCGCCAGCGCGGCCATCAGGCTAAAATCCTCGGTCAAGATCAGGTTCCGTGCTGCCTTGTCACGCGCCAGCCGGTCATTGCGGCCCACACGCTTTGCCGCCAGTACCTGCGCCTGTTCCAGCACGGTATAGCTGTTCAGAAGGCGGAACATTTCGGCCGTGTCCATCGTACCGTAATCGGGCACTGCACCTTTGTTGACGGGACGGCCAGATTTCCAAGCGGACTTGAGCATGGTGATCTGATGGTTGGACAGGGCAGTTGCTAATTCCTCCAGCAATTCCTTGCGGCTGCGGGCAGCAAGGATTGCATCGGCATCCTGATATTGCAGCAGCGCCTTTGGCATAATCCACGACATATGCGTCCGGGTATCATCCCAATCGCCCAGCAGCGCTTGGCCAATTTCAGATCCCGTCGCTTCTACATGCCATGCGAGCATGTGCTTGACTGCATCCTCATGGATGGCGGCATGATCGGATTCGTCAGTCAGCGTGCCCATCAGCACCGAATCCGCGCTTAACATGTCGGGCAAACGGCCCTCGGGGTCGTATTGATAGGCAAAACCGCCCGACATCCCGTTGCCATAACCCTTGGAAAAGCCGCCAAGGTTCAGGATCGCACCATTGGTCATGTACTCAGCGCAGAAATCACCCACACCCTCGACCACCGCTGTTGCACCGGAATTGCGCACCGCAAACCGATCACCCGCCTGACCGTTGATGAACGTTCGCCCCCCCGTCGCGCCAAAGAGGGCGAAGTTACCAATCAGCACATTTTCGCGGCCTTGCGCACCGCCTGGGCTGCGCACGATGATCTCGCCGCCGCTGGCACCCTTGCCGACACCGTCGTTGCAGGTACCCGTATGCTCCATCACCATGCCATCATTGCAGAAAGCGGCAAAACTCTGCCCGGCAGAGCCTTGGGTGACAACCTTGATCGACCGTGGATCAAGATACCACCGCCCGCGCGTATCTTCGAAAGCGGCAGCAGGCAGTGTGTCCAGTTCGTGGTTCAGCATGCGTTCGATATCAATGCTCAACTGTCCGCCAACGGTCTTGTTACGGTTGTTCAGGGGGGTATTGGGCCGCAACTCAATCGCGTGTTCATCACCTTCGATGATCCGAGCTTTCACCTGCTCGAGCAGGGCATCATCAATCTCAAAATCCTTTTCCAGATAGATTGGATCGGCCACCTTAACTTCGGCCACCTGTTGCAGCATGGCCCGCAGATCAAGCTGCCCAACAGAGGAAGGATGGTCGAGAAGATGCAGCAGGTCTGCGCGACCGCGCGCCTCGTCAAGGCTCTTTAGTCCCAGCTTGGCTAGGATCTCGCGCACTTCATGCGCGATGTTGAGAAGATACTGCGCCAAGGCACGCGGATCGCCGTCAAACACCTCTGGGTTGGTCGTCAGACCGGCGGGGCATTTGACGTTGCAGTTTTTCGCCATGACACATTTCAGCATCATTAGTGCGGTGGTCCCAAACTCAAAGCTGTCGCCACCCAGCAGCGCGCCTTTCACAACGTCTGATCCAGTTTGCATCGCGCCAGAGCAGCGCAGCATCACCTTTTGCCGGATGCCGTTAGCGCAAAGGGCTTGATGGACCTCAGCGATACCAATTTCAGCCGCGCGACCAGTATATTTCAGCGATGTGACCGCAGCAGCGCCTGTGCCGCCCGTGTTTCCGGCCACGTTAATGACGTCAGCCCCAGCTTTGGCCACGCCAACCGCGATCGTGCCAATCCCCTCGGACGAGACCAGTTTCACGATGACCCGCACACGCGCCGCTTTGGCGTCATGGATCAACTGGCCCAAATCCTCGATAGAGTAAGTGTCGTGATGGGGCGGCGGGCAGATCAGTTCAAAACCGGGTGTCACGACCAGATCCGCTGCAATCTCGACCGTCACATTCGGAGAAAGCAGCTGGCCCACATCGCCCGGCATTACGCCTTGACCGATCTTGATCTCAATCTCTTCAAGGTTCGGATCAGCCAGATATCCGACCCAAACACCAAAGCGACCTGACGCAAACTGCTTGATCCGGCTGGCGCGGATCGTGCCATAGCGGGTGATATGTTCGCCCCCTTCGCCAGAGTTTGACATACCGCCAACCATATTGGTGCCATGGGCGACCGCCTCATGCGCCGATGCCACCAGCGCACCATGGGACATCGCGCCAGAGGCTAAGCGACCAGTGATTTCCGACGCTGGCTGAACCTCGTGCAACTCGATCTGATCAGGCGCGGGGCGCAGGCGCGACACGTAATCCAGCGCCTTGCCTTTCACAGCAACCTTCAGCGCACCCTTCGTAATGAAATGCCCTTCGACATCTCTGCCGAAACGCTCAACCAGAGTTTCGGCCAGCACGTCAAGCCGCCCAATATCGCGGTCCTTAGGTCCTGTGAGGCGCATCAGATACTCGCCATCGCCCAGATCCTCGACCGCAAGGCCACGGATGACGAAATCCCGGTTCCCAGCACGATTGAAAAGCATCATCTCGCGCTTCATTTCTGCGACAGTGTCAAGGAATGTGATGTCCGCGGGAAAGGCCAGCACATCGCGCAACGCGGCGGGCCTACGGTGCCGCTCTTCCGCCATCATCTGGCTGAACGCGCGATAGCCTGGTGTGATCTCAAACTTGTCGATCTGCTCTTTCGACAGCTTATCGAAGGACGTGTTCACATAGCCCGCTTCATCGATCCCAAACGCGTCATCCATCTGGCGCAAGGTCATCAGGCGGAACGGATCAGTCTCACCCTCAGCCTCGGCAAAGCTTATCTTTTCTTCGGTCAGATCGACAAAGCCACGCACAGCTGTTGTGCCATAGGAATGCCCGGCCCCTTCGGAGCGCTCTTTGAAAAGGCCCAGGATCGGGATGTCCTTGTCACTTTCCACGGTCAGCGCGCGCGCGTGCCAATCCGCGACCGACTTGGCGATCACGTTAAAACGCACACCGCCAACGGGCGTCTTCATGTTGGGGAAATATTTGGCAAAGACCGGATCGTTCGTGTCCAGAAAGTTGGGCTCAAAAAATTCGCCGCCCGAGTAACTCTCGACAGTACACAGACCGACCTTGCCCATTGTTTTCATCAGGGCCTTCTCAGACGCCTTCTTGAACTTGAAAAAAGCCGCAGTCGCATCGTCACCATACTGGTCCTCAGCCCGCCGCCGCACGGCCAGGGGATAGACGGCGGCGGCCCCAAAGCCCAAAGCGCAGGCGATATGATGAGATGAGCAAATCTGCCCACTTTCTACCACCAGACTGACCTTGAACCGCATGCCTTCCTCGATCAGGCGTTGGTTGATCGCGGAGACGGCGAGTGTCATCGGCAGTGGGGCTTTGGTGCGGCACACATGCCGATCCGTCAGGATGGCGATACCACCTTTTTCACGGGCGAACGCCACGACAGCGTTGGCAACTGCATCAGTCGCATTGGTCAGCGCTTTTTCATTCGCCGCCGGGTCGTCAAAGATGGGCTCATAAAGCGTATCAAACCGATCCCACGGCGTCTCGGTTTGGGCTTTGATCTTAAGAACATCCGCCATGCGCAAAACAGGCGAATTGACGACGATCTGCCGTGAGCGGCTGACGCCCAGATGCGGCTTTTCACCCAAGGCGACGCGCAACGTCATCCCATCGGATTCCCGAATGGAATCCAGCGGCGGGTTCGTCACCTGCGCAAAGCGCTGACTCAAATATTTAGCCATGCCGCCTTCATTGTCAGACAAAGCGTTGATGGCATTGCCATATCCCATGGCAGAGACCTTTTCGACGCCGGTTTGCAGCATCGGGTCCATCAGGAACTTAAAGCTTTCCTGATTGAGGGTGTAAGCCACGTAACGGGCGGCAGTGTTCAGGTCACCTTCATAACGGGTGGCCGCTGTCTTTGGATCTTGCTGGGCATCTGGCAGGTCGTCGATATTGATCTGCGCTGCGGCAAGCAGGGCCGCATAATCCTTGGCCTCGGCCAAAATCTTAAGCGCTTCATGCGTCTCAAACGAACGGCCTTGCGCATGGTCAAAATAGATCAAGCCACCGGCCTCGACCCGGCCCCGACGCAACACTTGATCAGGCGGGAACCTGATCTGACCCGCTTCGGACATCACCGCCAGATACTCTTTCGTCTCGACCGACCGCAAAGGACGCAACCCAAGCCGATCAAGGCGGGCGCCAATCACATTGCCATCGCCAAAGATCAAAGCGGCGGGGCCATCGTTCTTTTCCTCATACAGCGAGAAATATTCGAGCATCGCCCGCACCTTGGGCGAAATCCGCGTGTCATTCTCCCAAGCCGGCGGCATCATCGCCACGACGGCTGTGACAAGATCCAGACCTTCCTCGTAGACGCGGCTGTTTAACGTCTGATCGAGGCGGCAGCTATCGGATTGGCCTTTGGGGCGCACGATGGCCTTGTTCCGCGCTAGGGCAATCGCAGCCTCTGACAGGCGGTTCTTTTTATCTGTGTTCAATTCACCATTATGCGCCATCAAACGGAATGGCTGCGCCATCGATGGATGCGGATCGGTGTTTGTCGAAAACCGCGTATGGAAATACATGGTATGAACGGCGTGATCCGGATCAGACAGATCGGCGAAATACGGGATGATCTCCCACGAGTTGAGCCGCCCCTTGAACACCTGCATGCGGGCGGACAAGGAAACGGGATAAAGCCCGTCCATCTCGGGGTCGGTATAGGCCTTTGCCTCAATAGCGAGCAGCGCTGCATGAATCCAGCGGTCCAGCTCTGCCCCTGTCGCGCCATCTTCGGCCTGAAAAACCCATTGTGCCATCGGAAACTGGTATGCTGCAGATCGCTCCGGGATCGCCGTTGGGTTCACCGGCACCTCTCTGATCGTCAGCGTTTTGAAACCCGCTTCGACCAGCGCCGTTTCGATCAGGATGCCAGCTGCATCCGCACGTTTTGGATCGCTTGGCAGAAAGAAGTTGCCGACGCCAAAAGTCCCCGGCGCTAGGTTCATACCCGTCAGTTTTGAAAAGAAACCAACCGACAGATCGACCGACACACCTGCCCCATCGCCAACACCCTTTGATGACATCCCGCCCCGATGTGGCACGGCACACAGGGCCTCATGCCCTTTCAGCAACACGTCATGCGACTGAACACCGTCTTTACGGGTCAGAAAACCCACACCGCAAGCGCTGTGTTCCTGCGTTGGGTCATAAAGGCTTGGCGCTGGCGGCTGTGCCGTCAAGGCATTGCTCCTTGGCATGGGCAAAACGCGCGAGGCGTCTCGCGGTCGTGACAGTAAAATTTGGGATAAGTCTGGCCATCGCCTGAAAGCGATTTGATGCTAGTTCGGATCGAATAGCTGATCATGTAGCTTCTTGCAAACGAATTAGCTCGACCCAGCGGTGGTCAACTGCCGCACCAAATGACAGCATTCTAGCGCTGTCTGCTTCCAGCAACTTGACACACCTTCGCAACTGCAGCATTCACCCGTCACCCAGCGCTGCCATTCGCCAGTACAAACCCCGTCTTGTTGGAGCGCCTGATGTTTTTACGAACCGAACCTGACCACGTCACCATGCATGTGGCCAATGCTGGGGGTGAAACGGCCCAATCGCTGCGCATGACCGCCCTTGACTATCGCCTTTTGCGGCTGACCCGCTGCCTATTTATGCGGCCCAACAAACCGGATCATCCGCAATGGCGCCTGGCGCATCTGATCGCGCGGGACACACTGTCGATCAGTGATGCGGCTATGGTTGTACAGGGCATGTGGCGCATGATCCAACATATCGAGCAGGTGCGCCAAAGCGCTTTCCTTTTCGTCCGACCAGATGATCCGCATGCCCACATTTTTCTGACACCAGAAGAGAGACTGCTGATCGAATTTCTGCACTTTTTGAGGATCGAAAACCTGACGGCCGCCAGAACACTGCTGCTGATGCTGTGCGAACGGGGTGATGGACAGGCGCTGATGTCAGAAGCGCGAAAGCTCTGCGATATCCTAAACACGCAAGCCCAGAAGGCTCAGCAGAACGTCTCATAGTCGCCGCCGCGGCAGAACCCGATCAGGCTGATGCCGCTTGCTTTGGCCGTATCGATGGCCAAACTTGTTGGACCGGATGCAGCGATCAGCATGGGGCTGCCAAAGATCGCTGTCTTTTGAACCAGTTCGAGCGAGATACGCGATGTCATCACAATTGCCCCCTGCGCTCCGCTTTGACCCGTCTGCACCAGATGCCCGATCAGTTTATCGAGCGCGTTATGCCGCCCCACGTCCTCTCGTGCCGCGACGATCCCATTCCCTGGCTCATAAAATCCAGCTGCATGGGTGGACCGCGTGCGGTGTTTAAGAGGTTGCCACGCATAGAGGTCATGCATGGCTTTTGCTATGTCGCCGTCAGTCAAACGAAGTGGCGCACGCACCACTGGCAAAGGCTGCATAACCTCTTGTAGGCTTTCCAAACCACACAAGCCGCATCCAACGGGCCCCGCCATGGCACGGCGGCGTGCGGCGATTGCCTGCGCCCGCTCCGGTGTGACCCAAAACCGCGCTTCATATCCTTTGTCATGGCGCAGTTCTTCAAAGCTTTCTACCTCGGACAGCGATGTCAGATATCCTTCGGTCAGCGCGAACCCATAGGCCAGGTCGCGCAGGTCGCTTGGCGTGCCCATCATCACGGCGGCGGTCGTTCCGTTGAAGGACATGGCGGTAGGCGCTTCGACGATCACCTCCATCTGCGTCCCCTCTCGGGTCTGCGCAATCCGGGTCACACCCGTCTCAGCCCGGCTGTCATGCGCGGTCATTGTGCCACCTCGCACAATTGGCGCGCCTTTTCTGTCAGCGCAAAAAAGACCCGTCCTGACTTATCGCCTTTATCGCGCAACGACAGCAGACCCAATGCATCATCCAGATGAACGCATTCCCGCAGGACAAGCGCGTGGGGCGCTTCAAACTTTCGGGCAAAGCTACGGGTGTCCCCTGCCACGTCCAGCATCGCGGCCGCGATGACCATCGGGCCAAGCTCTGTCAGGTACGCGGGCCCGGCATTGGCAATGTCTAGTGTCAGGGCAAGAAAGGTATCCTGTGACGCGTCCATCAGCCCGCCGCCTTTTGTAAGCGCACAGTGATTGATTTCGATGTTGGCGTCCCGCTTTTGTCGCCAACCATCTGATGCGGAACAAGCGCGTTCATTTCGGGGTAATAGCCGCCAATACAGCCGCGCGGCGTATCGTATTCCACGACCCGGAACCCTTCGCAGGCGCGATATTGTCCATCATCGTATGTGCCAACAATATCAACCATATCACCCGCCTTCAGCCCAAGCCCTTGAAGATCGCGCTTGTTGACGAAGACAACGTTGCGGGCCCCGTAAACACCGCGATATCTGTCGTCCATCCCATAAACGGTTGTGTTGTATTGATCGTGGGATCGGAAGGTCTGCAGCACGAAATGCGCGTCCTGTCCTTGCACACGCTGCCATTCGGTGCTGTCAGGCAGATCGACAACGCCAAATGTGGCGCGCCGCGCTTCTGTCCGCCATTCCCGCTCGGTCGCCGGGTTGCGTAGCCAAAAGCCGCGCGGTTTTCGGACCTGCGTATTGAAATCGCCAAAGACTGGTAGGACACGCGCGATCATGTCCCGGATCTTGTCATGATCCTGCGCCAAGCCGCGCCAATCGACGATGTCTGCCCCTACGGTCGCCTCTGCTATGCCCGCGACGATGGCGACCTCCGACTTCAGATGAGGCGACGCGGGCAGGTTGATCCCGGACGAGCCATGGACCATCGACATCGAGTCCTCAACCGTCACCATCTGACGTTGACCGGCTGCGTTCTTGTCAATCTCTGTCCGGCCAAGGCAGGGCAAGATGTAAGAGGCCTTGCCGGGCATCAAATGCCCATGGTTCAGCTTGGTCGCGATATTGACTGTCAGGTCCAGCCTTTGCATCGCCTCTGCCACCATATGGCTGTCCGGCACAGCGCGGGCAAAATTGCCCCCAAGGGCGATAAAGGCCTTGGCGCTGCCATCCAGCATTGCACCAATCGCTTGAATGACGTTGTGGCCCCTTTCGCGCGGCAACGTAACGCCCAATTCCGCCTCCATCGCATCGATGAAAGCAGCGGGCGCTTTTTCGTTGATCCCCACAGTACGGTCACCTTGGACATTCGAATGGCCACGCACAGGGCAAAGGCCGGCACCCTGACGTCCGATATTGCCACGCAGGAACATAAAGTTCGCAATTTCGCGGATCGTCGCGACCGAATGCATATGCTGGGTAATACCCATCGCCCAGGCCGTGATCACGCGGTCGGCCTTCACGTACATCTCTGCCGCTTCGGTGATCTCTTCCAGTGTCAGGCCGGATTGGTCGAGGATCTGATCCCACGACGTGGACCGCACGGCGTCACACCATTCATCAAACCCGTGGGTATGTTCAGCGATAAAGGCATGATCCAGAACGGATGGCTCGTTGGCAGCGCGCGCAGCCTCTTCCGCCTCTAGAACAATCTTGGACATGCCGCGGAACATGGCCATGTCGCCGCCAAGGCGGGGGCACAGATAGCGCGTCGATGTCGCGGAAGAGGCACCGCGGACCATTTCCAGCTTGTTTTGTGGATCGGCGAAGCGCGTAAGCCCCTTTTCCTTGAGCGGGTTGATGGCAACAACTTGCGCGCCACGCGCCACCACCTCGCGCAGACTGGTCAACATGCGGGGATGGTTGGTACCCGGGTTCTGACCAATGCAGAACACAAGATCACAATGGTCAAAATCCTCCAGATGGATTGTGCCTTTGCCGATCCCAATCGCTTGGGTCAGGGCAACGCCGCTGGCCTCGTGACACATGTTTGAACAATCGGGAAAATTGTTCGTACCGAATAGTCGCACAAAGGTCTGGTAGAGAAACGCAGCCTCATTGCTGGCGCGACCGGACGTGTAGAATTCGGCTTGGTCGGGATGATCAAGCGCATTCAGCGCGGCCCCGATCCCGGCAAAAGCGTCGTCCCAAGACACCTCTTCATAACAATCGGTTTCTGCATCGTATCGCATTGGATGCGTGATCCGGCCCTGATGCTCAAGGTCATGGTCAGTCCACGTGCGCAGCTGCGACACAGTATGCTCGGCAAAGAATGCAGGCGGGACACGGGCACGGGTTGCTTCCCATGTCACAGCCTTCACGCCGTTCTCGCAAAATTCAAAGGAAGACCCATGTTCCGGATCGCCCCAAGCGCAGCCGGGGCAGTCAAAGCCGTCAGCTTGGTTGAGACTTAGCAACGTCTTGGCACCAGACACCGGCGCGCCGCTCCCTTGCAACTGACGTACGACACTTTTGAGCGCGCCCCAGCCACCGGCAGCTTTCGACGGTTTACGAGAGCAATTGTCATCTGACATCGTTTGAATTCCCTCCGGCCAGGGCCAATGGTTCATGCGGTTGAGATAAAGCTGGGTCGCGCCTGAGTGGGAGATAGGCGCATTCCTGGACGGCGACGTTTGTGCTACAAACAGTACGTACGTCCTTTGTTTTGCGAAACAATAGTCACAAGCGACAGAAACACAAAGAAACGCGCATATCGGACACCATAAGAAATACAAATTTCCGATATCGGACACCAGATCGCAAAGGTGGTGGCACTTTCGCGGTAATACCCAGAGATAAGTGGCCTGCACCAAAGGCCCCGGTTGCGATTGCTCGCTTTGTTATACTATGATGCCTTTGCTAGAATGCCGTTGTTTTGACAGCACCGCAGTCCAGCCCACCCACACAACTCATGCAATGGATGCTGGACGATGTCGCTGAACAAAATTCCTGTCACCGTCTTGAGCGGCTTTTTAGGCTCAGGCAAAACGACAACAATCAATCACATCATCGAAGCAAAGCGGGCGCAGCGCGTCGCGATTATCGTCAATGACATTGCCGAGGTGAATATCGATGGCAAGCAGATCGGCGATAAGATCCTCGAGACAGAGGAAAAGCTGGTCGAACTGGAAAACGGTTGCTTATGTTGCACGCTACGCGGCGATCTCTTTGATGAAACGCTCGCGCTCGCGCTAGAGGGTAAATACGACTACCTAATCATCGAGGCCAGCGGTGTGTCAGAGCCTTTGCCGATTGCGGCTACGTTTACCTTCCCTATGGATGATGGAAAGTCGCTGAAGGATGTCGCCCATCTCGACACGATGGTTACCGTTGTCGACGCTTTTAACTTCATCGACCAATACGAATCCGATGAGATGGAAATTCAAGAGCGCAAGACGCGCCTGCAGACCCATGATCAGACCTCTGTTGTTGAACTGATGATTGATCAGTTGGAGTTTGCAAACGTCATCCTGATCAACAAGGCGGGTCTCGTCAGCTCTGAAACCCTCAATAAAATCCACCAGATGGTCCGGGCGATCAATGCTGAGGCCAAGATCATCGACACCAACCATGGCCAGGTTGAATTGCCCGAGATCATGAATACCAATTCTTTCGATTTTGACCGTGCGCAGGAGTATCCGACCTGGGTCAAAGAGGTTGAGCGTGAAACTGGCCAGAGCATCGACGCCGACACGACGCACAGCCATGGCGAGGGGCTTGTTCATAGTCACAGCCACGAATTTGGCCTGACCGCCTTTGTCTACCGGGCCCGAAAGCCCTTTGTACCAGAACGTTTAATCCATTTCATGGGGACACCGATGCCCGGTCTGATCCGGTCGAAGGGGTACTTTTGGCTCTGCACACGCATGGATCAGGCGGGCAACTTCCAATTGGCCGGGAAACTTGTGGATTACGGGGTCGCCGGGCGTTGGTACTCAACCATCCCTGAAG
>ERZ1740060.558-NODE-558-length-18569-cov-5.214648_pt1 | contig 18569 bp, 18 predicted proteins | sample MGYA00581743_ERZ1740060 | MGnify/ENA primary metagenome ERZ1740060 (study PRJEB43018, sample SAMN04849235) | marine metagenome | isolation source: floating plastic debris | place: Pacific Ocean | collected 2008-08-27 | study: EMG produced TPA metagenomics assembly...
CCAATCACTCGACGGATGAGGATGCGCATATCGATACTGTCGAGTTGCTCGCCATCGTTGATCAGAATGCCCGCACGGCAGCGCTCGTATCCGGCGATGTGCAGGTTATTGACCGCGTCGATCTGAAGACCGCTGGCTTGCTGGGCCAAAGACCGGGCGTCAATCTGCGGACGGCAACGGGGACGCTGCACTATTCCTTCCCGATGCTCACCGATACCGCACCCTACGACAACAACGACGTCCGGCTTGCGGTGAAATACGCGATCAACCGTCAGGAACTGGTGGACAAGATCCTGTTCGGCTACGGCGAATTGGGCAACGACCATCCAATCGGATCAGGTCAGCGCTATTTCAACAGCGAGTTGCCGCAACGCGACTACGATCCCGACAAGGCGCGCTTCCATCTCAAGCAGGCCGGACTGGATTCCATCGAACTTGAACTCTTCGCGTCCGATGCTGCCTTTGCTGGTGCAATCGACGCGGCCGTCCTGATACAGGCCTCGGCCAAAGGGGCAGGTATCGACCTGACGGTCACGCGGTCGCCCAATGACGGGTTCTGGTCCGATCACTGGATCAAGTCGCCCTTTATCACCAGCTACTGGAGCGGCCGTCCTGTGGAGGATCAGATGTTCTCGACCACCTATCAGACGGGTGTGTCGTGGAACGAGTCCCGGTGGTCGAACGAGCGTTTTGACTCACTGTTGCTGGAAGCCCGGGCGGAGCTCGATACCAACAAGCGCAAAGACATGTATTGGGAGATGCAGCAGATCTTGTATGACGAAGGTGGCTCGGCCATTCCGATGTTTGCCTCCTACGTCTTCGGTATTGCCGATGGTGTGGCCACGCCGGACAGCATCGCCACGAACTGGGATCTGGATGGTGAACGGTTCATGGAACGCTGGTGGTTCAGCTAAAACGGATATGCACCGCGCGGGTCAATCCGGCGCGGTGCACTCACCAATGGGCGCCTGCATTGACGAGGATATCTTCCATTGTAAGCGCAGGCGCCCGATCTGAGCAGGCGAATGCCACGACCGCTGCAACCTCTTCGGGCTGAACAAGCCGGTTTTGAGGATTGGCGTTGGCCAGATCCTTAATCTCTTTCTTCACGTCACGGCCCGAGCGGCGCGCCATAATCGACGCACTCTCATGCAGCATGTCGGTCTCGACCCAGGTGGGGCTGACGGTCAGGCAGGTGACCCCATGCGCCGCGCCTTCCAGCGCCGCCGCGCGGCTCAGCCCCAACAAACCGGATTTCGAAGCGCAATAGGCGGGATGATCGGCCATGGCTGTCGTGGCTGCGGTTGAGGCGATGTTGACAATCCTGCCGTATCCTTGCGCGATCATTCCCGGCAGAACCGCCCGCATCGTCAAAAAGCATCCTGTCAAATTCGTGTCGATCACGTCTTGCCAGGCTGTCAGGTCGTGACCACAGATGGGTTGGTGCAAGCTGATCCCGGCTGCATTGACCAAAACGGAAACGGGCCCGCACTGCGTCTCAATTGCACGGTGGAAGTCGGCGACAGAGGCCGCCTTCCGAACATCCAGCGGATGCAGAAAGACATCCGGCCCCAATGCGTCTTTGACCTTGCTTTGAATGCTCTCGTCGCCAGCGCGCCGCGCGCCAATCGCCACGCGCATGCCATCCTTGGCCAAAGCCTGGCAGACGGCGAGACCGATACCGACATGGCCGCCTGTGACAATGGCGAGACGTGATTCAGACGGGGCTATGGCCTGTCTCCGTCTGTTTTCGATCCGCAGCAATCTCTCCGTCGAGCCACGCGTTCGCGGGGCCAATCCGAAGGCCACCCGCGGCATATTCATCCAGCAACTCGATCATACGGTCTCGACCGAACGACCCGAAATGTCCGCCATGAACGGTGGAAACGGGTAACTCGCGAAGCCGCGCATGAGAGGCCGCCAGAACCTCGGGCTCGGAGTGGTAAAGATCGTCGATCAGCGCTCCGTCGTAAATGACATCGCCGCTAAAGAGCAGCCCGGTGGTTTTTTCGTAGAGCGCGATGGACCCGGGAGAATGGCCGGGTAGGTGAAACACATGAAAGACCCTGTCGCCAAGATCGATCACATCACCTTCGTCCAACAAACGGGTGAGCGGGGCAGGCCGGACCTGGTAGTCCTGATATGAAAACCCTTCCCAGGGCAGGGCGGTGAATGTTTCCGCTCGGACATAACCGGTATCTGCCACCGTGTTCGCCGGGGTGGGGTCCGCGATGATCGCCGCTTCGCTGCAATGGCCGCAACGAATGTCTAAGTCGTAAAGCCGACCCGCATGATCGAAATGGGAATGGGTCATCACCGCGATCTGTGGTCTGTCGGACAGGCGCGCAATTTCCTCTGGCAGAGGGCGCAAGCCCATACCTGTGTCGATCACAAGATCTGCGTCGCGTCCCCGGATATGCCAGATATTGCACCGCAGCCAACGCGCCACGTGGATTTCGCTGATCAGCGTCACGTCCTCGCCCAGAGATGTGGTCTGGTACCAGTCGCGGGCGATCTTCTGTGTCATGCCAAGTATGCTCCTGCAACGCTTGGTTTAAGGCTATCGTGCGACGATCATGCACGCAACAAACCGGCCATGTAAGTGGATCAACCAGCAAGCTGTTCGGTTCGCAACGTTCTGTCGCGGCTGACAAAAAATCGTCTCGACACCGCGCTGGCTTTGGCTAGGCTGTCACTACAAAGCAAAGGCCCGTCGGCTCTTGCCATTTCCAGACGCGTACGCATCGCCGGGGATGGCCGGGTCAGAAGGTAAGGGCCTGATAAACGGGGAGATAACGAATGACCAAAACCAATCTGCTTTTGGCCACAGCGTTTGCTGTGAGCACCACCACGACGGCTTTTGCAGATGACGAAACCATCCGCATTCCGATCAACGAATGGACAGGGCAGCATATATCGGCTCATATTCTTGGTTCGCTTTTGGAAAAGGCGGGCTTTGGCGTTGAGTACGTCACCGCCGGTGCCGTCCCGCAATTCGCCGCCATCGCGCAGGGCGATCTTCATCTGCAACCCGAAACCTGGACCAACAATGTGGGCGATATCTATCCCAAAGCCGTCGAGGCGGGCGATATCGTTGTTGTCGGCAGCCTTGGCCTTCAGCCGCAGGAAGGCTGGATTTATCCGCCCTACATGGAAGAGCTCTGCCCCGGACTGCCGGACTATCAGGCGCTCTATGACTGTGCGCAGGCCTTTGCCGCAGCCGATACCTTTCCAAAGGGTCGCCTGATTTCCTATCCCGCTGATTGGGGCACGCGCACCAAGGATGTCGTGGCGCAGATCGAGATCCCGTTTGAGCCTGTCGCGGGTGGCAGCGAGGGCGCGATGATCGCCGAGGCAAAATCCGCCGTCGCCACCGAAGCGCCGCTTCTGATGATGTTCTGGCAGCCGCATTGGCTGTTCGCAGAGGAAGAGTTCAACTGGGTCGCATTTGATTCAGCCGAGGGCGAATGCGTTGAGGAATCCGGCCAAAGCCGGGGCAATGCCTGCGGTTTCCAGCAGGCCTCGATCGACAAGATTGCCTATAAGGGCGTGGCAGAGGAATTCCCTGCGGCCTACGCGATTTTCGAGGCGATGAGCGTCGATAACGCGACGCAAAACGCATTGATGCTGGAAATTGATCAGAAGGGGCGCGCACTGGAAGAGGTTGTCGCCGAATGGATCGACGGCAACGAAGCCACGTGGAAGCCCTGGCTCGATGCGGGTCTCGCCGTCCAGTAGTGCTGTTGCGCAATGTGCGCCAACAGATCGCAGCCCACCTTGTCCGGCTTAGGTCGGGCAGGGCAGTTTAGGGCGCAAGCAAGAGGCCACACATGACTCAAAGCGAGCCGGTCAAACTCTCCTGCCGCCATCTTTGGAAAGTCTACGCGGAAGAGCGCGCGCCCTATTTCAAACAAGACGCGTCGGGTGCCGATGCGGACGCCCTGTCAGCCCGATTGCGCGCGGACGGCGCGATCCCGGCGGCGGTCGATGTGGCGTTCGACGTCCATGTCGGCGAAATTTTTGTCATCATGGGTTTGTCGGGCTCCGGAAAGTCCACCGTTGTTCGTTGCCTGTCCCGGTTGGTTGAACCCACCTATGGCGAGGTGCTGTTGGACGGTGAGGACCTGCTGACCAAATCCCAGAAGGACCTGATCGATATCCGCCGCCACAAGATGGGCATGGTGTTCCAGAACTTCGGGCTGCTGCCGCATCTTAATGTCTATGATAACATCGCCTTTCCGCTCTCGCTTCAGGGGGTGGCCAAGGCCGAACGCAAGACGCGCACCGAAAGGGTCATTGATCTCGTCGGACTGGAGGGACGGGAAAGTGCGTTTCCGAACCAACTCTCCGGTGGTCAGCAACAGCGCGTTGGCATTGCGCGCTCGCTTGCGATCGAGCCGGAGGTGTGGTTCCTCGATGAGCCTTTCTCGGCGCTGGACCCTCTGATCCGTCGTCAGATGCAGGACGAGTTTCTGCGTATCCAGGCCACGTTGCGCAAATCCATCGTCTTTATCACGCATGACTTTCTGGAGGCGCTGCGGATTGCCGACCGCATGATGATCATGCGTGATGGGCGTTGTGTGCAGATCGGCACTCCGGCGGAGTTGATCACCAACCCTGCAGATTCCTATGTGGCGGATTTCACGGAGGACGTGCCGATGGCCCGGGTACTTCGCGCCCGCGCCGTGCTCGACCCCAGCGTTGCATTGACCGAGAGCATGGAGCGCCATGATTGCGAAACCCCGGTCGAGGATCTCCTGCCGCGCCTGGCCTCCTGCAAGGACGGTCTGGTCGCCTGCGAGGGAGATCACGCCCTCGGTGTTGTGACGGCCAATAGCGTCATCGCCGCGCTTGCGCATCAGGACAAATTCCGGACCCAGGAGGCCGACGCCAACCGGGAAGCCGCGCAATGACAAACGCGCGTCCGATGACCCTGGTCTGGATAATTGTGCTCGGTCTGACCGTCTTGCTGATGCTGATGCCGGATGTGGCGACATGGTTGCTGGAGTTTCCGGAAAGCTGGATTTTGCCGGTGAGCGTCTGGCTCAACAGCTTCATGGACTGGTTTGTGGCGCAGTTCGGGGCGGCCTTCCGCGCCTTCTCCGAAGCGGTTGATGTGCCCATGCGCGCCGTGCGCGGCTTTCTCAACTGGCTGCCCTGGTCGGTGACGATCACGCTGGTCGTTCTGGCGGCCTATGCGGTGTCGGGCTGGCGTCTGGCGGTGTTCAGTGCGTTGTCGCTCTTTTACATGGTTGTGATTGGCTATTGGACCGAGTCGATGAATTCGCTGGCGCTGGTCGCGATTTCGGTGCCCATGGCCGTGACCATTGGATTTGGGCTGGGCGCGCTTGGCTTTTTGTCCCGCCGTGTCGAACGTATCATTCAGCCGGTCATGGATTTTCTGCAAACGGTGCCCGCCTTTGCCTATCTCTTGCCAATCCTGCTGCTCTTTGGCTTTGGGCCGGTTGTGGGGCTGATTGCCTCTATTCTGTATGCCTTCCCGCCAACGGTGCGAAATACGATGCTGGGGCTGCGCCGCGTGCCGTCCGAGGCGGTCGAAGCGGGCCTGATGGCCGGGGCCACGCCGGCCCAGATCTTCTGGCGCGTCCGCGTGCCCATCGCGATGAAGCAGATTCTGCTGGGCGTGAACCAGACCACGATGGCCGCGTTTTCCATGATCATTGTCGCCTCCATCATCGGGGGTACGGCGGATATCGGATGGGAAGTGCTCTCGACCATGCGCAAGGCGCAGTTCGGCGAAAGCCTGCTGGCGGGTATCGTGATCGCGCTGATGGCCATGGTCATGGACCGGATTACAGCCGCCGCGGCTGGCGCAGGAGAGAATGCACGCGCTGCGCCGCAAACGGGCGAGGGGGCCGCACGCTGGCTGAAATGGGGCGTGGCGATCGCCATTGTGCTGGCGGTTGCGGTGATGGCCCGGGCGTGGCCTGCGCTGACCAGCTATCCGCAAGCCTGGGAAATCTATCCCGCGCAGTATCTCAACGATGCCATCAATTTCATCATCGTCGAGTTCTCTGAGGCGATCAACCAGATCAAGAATGCGGCGTTCTTCTTTGCGATGCTGCCGGTCAAGATCGGGCTGGCGCAGACCATCACACCCTTCACCTGGGGCATTGAATTCACCGAACCCCTTCGGTGGGGCTATGCCGCGATATGCCTGGCGCTCGCACTGGTCGTCGGGCTGCGCCGCAGCGTGAAAGCAGGACTCATGATCGCGTTTACGGCGATCCTGCTCTACTTCGGCCTGACGGAGCTGCCCTGGCCGACCGTGATCGCGATGGCGACGCTTCTGGCCTGGCAATTAGGGGGCAAAGGCCTTGCCCTGGGGACATTTGCCGGTCTTGTGTTTCTGTTGCTCAGCGGTGTCTGGCCGCAGGCGATGACTTCGGTCTATCTCTGCGGTCTGGCTGTGCTTCTGTCGTTTTCGCTTGGAGCGGGACTGGGCATCCTCGCCTCAGAATATGACGGGCTATCCGCAACGCTGCGCCCCTTCAACGACACGCTTCAGACGATGCCCTTATTCGTGATCCTGATCCCGTTCGTCATGATCTTTAAGATCGGTGAGTTCACGGCGCTGCTCGCCATCATGGCCTATGCCATCGTACCGGCGATCCGGTACACCGAGCATGGCTTGCGCAGCATCCCGGACCACATCACCGAGGCCGCGACCGCCATCGGATGCACACGGATGCAAATGCTTTGGCGGGTGAAACTGCCGCTTGCGCTGCCCGTCATGATGCTGGGGCTCAATCAGACCATTATCTTTGCGATTGCCATGCTGGTCATTGCCGCGCTGGTGGGCACGGACGGGCTGGGTCAGCAGGTCTATATCGGCCTTGGCAATGGGGACTTCGGCGTCGGAATCGTGGCCGGGATCGGGATGGCCATTATCGCGATGATTGCCGATCGCATGACAATGGCCTGGAGCCGCAAGCGACAGGAGAGCCTCGGCCTCGTCGCCGAGTAACGAAGGGTTCAGCTATGATCAGCGCGGAAGAATATCGCAGCCACGACGCCACAGGTCTGGCGCATATGGTGCAGCGGAGGGAGGTTTCTGCAACAGAGGTTCTGGATGCGGCCCTGTCCGAAATCGAAAGGCTGAATCCGACCCTGAACGCTGTGGTTTCGCAAAACGTGGATGCCGCTCGCGGGGATATCGACAGGCTGGCGTCCGGGGATCTGGCGTCTTTGCCTTTTGCCGGGGTGCCGTTTCTCGCCAAGGATATCAATGTGGATGTCGCGGGCTTCCAGACGACCCATGCCTGCCGCTTTTTCGCAGACGTTCCGCCTGCCACGCGCGACAGTACCCTGGTCAAGCGGTGGCGCGAGGCGGGACTGATCACGCTGGGGCGCAGCAATACGCCGGAATTCGCAACCGAATTCGTCTGCGAACCAGAGCTTTTCGGGCCCACGCTGAACCCTTGGGATCTGACGCGCACGCCGGGCGGCTCCAGTGGGGGAGCGGCGGCGGCGGTGGCGGCGGGTATGGTCCCCATGGCCCATGCGAGCGATTCCGGTGGATCGATCCGGGTACCTGCAGGATGCTGCGGGCTCTTCGGTTTCAAACCCTCCAGCGGGGTGATCGCATCCGGCTCGGCCCTTGGCGCGCTGGTGGGGGGGCTGAACGTGGACCATGTGATCAGCCGGTCGGTTCGCGACAGCGCCGCGATGCTGGCCGCCACGGCAGGGCCAGAGGATTTTGCCTATGTGCCTCACGCTGTCCCAAAGCCTGAAATCCTGCCCGAAAGCCTGACTATCGGTGTTGTGGCGTCCTCCTTCTCCGGCGCGATGCCCGATGCGGAGACGCTTGCGCGTTTGAATGAGGCGCGGGCGCTGATCGAAGATATGGGCCACCGGACGGTTGACTGGGCCTGGCCGTCGGGGATCACTGCCTGGGATTGCACGCAAAACATCTGGGGTGCGGAACTCGCTGTGGTTATTGAAACCCGCGCAGAGGCCTTGGGGCGAGACCCCACGGAGGAAGAACTCGGCGCGGCCGTTCGCTGGGTCCTGGCGGACATACGGTCCCGATCCGCGATTGATATGGCGCGGACCCGCGCGCAAATCACCGCAATTCAGGCGAGCATGACAGATGCGATGCAGCCAGTGGACCTGCTGATGCTGCCGGTCACGGCCGAGCGACCTTTGCCATCCGGTCTGATGCGCGATCTGGCGCGCAACGATCCGGCATCGTGGGGGGCGCGGTCCGAGCAGTTTGCGCCCTATACAGAGATTTTCAACATCACCGGTGGCCCGGCCATGTCCGTGCCGCTCTATCAGGGGTCTGACGGTCTGCCCGTCGGCATTCAGTTTGCGGGGAAAGTCGGAAGGGATGGTCTATTGCTGGCTCTGGCACATTTTTTGGAGGAGGCGCTCCCTTGGGCGGACCGCCGTCCCGATCTTTGACCATAACGGATGATCCGGACATCATCATCGTCGGGGCCGGTTCGGCGGGCTGTGTTCTGGCCAACCGGCGGAGTGCGGACCCGGGAACAAAGGTGTTGCTGATCGAAGCAGGACCGAAAGACGGGGCTATTTCGCTCAGAGCGCCTGCGGCGATGGTCTCGAACCTGACGGGTACGCGGTACAATTGGGCATTTGCCGGTGCGCCGGAACCGGGCCTTGACGGTCGCAGCTTTCAGCACGACCGCGGCAAAGTTCTGGGCGGGTCGTCATCCATCAACGGGATGTGCTGGATTCGCGGACATGCGCGCGACTACGACGGCTGGCGGCAACGCGGTTGCGACGGCTGGGGCTGGTCCGATGTCTTGCCCTATTTCCGCCGGATCGAAACCTATGACGCGGGCGCCGATGATCTGCGGGGAGGCGACGGCCCGATCAAGGTCACGCGGCCAGCAGCGGATAATCCGTTGGCGCAGGCCTTTCTCGAGGCCGGGCGTCAGGCAGGCTATCCAACGACAAAGGACATCAACGGGCAGGTGCAGGAGGGTTTTGGCGTCTTTGATCGTTCGACCCACAAAGGACAGCGATGGAGCACGGCGCGTGGCTATCTGGACCCGGCGCGCGCGCGTCCAAATCTTGCTGTGCGCACCGATTTGCAGGTGCGCCGGATCACATTGAAGGAGGGTCGCGCGACTGGAGTCATTGCACTTGATTCCAGTGGTTTAGAGCACGAAATGAATGCGGCAAAGGAAGTCATTCTTTGCGCGGGCGCCGTCGGCACACCGCATCTGATGATGCTCTCGGGCCTGGGTCCGGCAGAGCATCTGAAAGCGCATGGCATCTCGGTTGTCGCCGATCTGCGTGGCGTCGGGCAAAACCTCAACGACCACCCGGATTATGTATTGAAATGGCGGTGCCTGAAGCCGGTGACCATGTGGCCGCAGACGCGCGCCATGACCAAACTGCTGACAGGTCTGAAATGGCTCGGTACGGGAACTGGCCCTGCTGCCTCCAATCATTTCGATACCGTGGCCACTGTTCGTTCGCGCCCGGGGATCGAATACCCGGATCTGCAATTCACACTTGCCCCGATCGCCATGCAGGGCACAAGCTGGACACCCGTTGTGGGACATGCCTTCCAGATACATGTGGGGCTGATGCGCGCGCAGGGCCGGGGGGAGATCACGCTGGGCAGCGCCGATCCGTTGCAACCGCCGCGCATACAAGCCAACTACCTGACCGAGCCTGCCGATCTCGCGGCGATGGTCGAGGGCGTGCGGCTGGTGCGGGAAATCGCGGCGCAGCCCGCATTTGACACGTTGCGCGGGGAGGAGATCGAACCCGGTCCGGCGGTGGAAAACGACGAACAGGTCGCGGAACGCCTACGGGCCATGACCGTCAGTCAATGGCACCTGTCCTGCACGGCCCGGATGGGTGCGGCGACCGACCCGGAGGCGGTCGTGGATACCCAGGGCCGGGTGCACGGTGTTCCGGGACTGCGCGTGGTCGATGCGTCGATTATGCCAGAGGTCGTGAACGCCAATACCAATGCAACGACGATCATGATGGCCGAGAAAATCAGCGATGCAATTCTGGATCGCCCACCCCTTCCGCCCGCCGGTCCGGAGGCCGAGGTCGCGCTCAACCCGCGATGGGCCACGCACCAGCGTTAGGAAAAATGTTCAGGAGGTGGAGCACGCCCCGGCGTTCACGGCATCGCGCAGCCATGCCGCAAGCGCCTGGTTCTCGGGGGCAATTTCAACAGCAACGCCCTGAGTGAACTCCGCGAAAGCGGCCTCGTTCAAGCGGTTCAATCCCACCAGAACCGGCAGTCCGCGCGATAGGGCCTCTGCGATCAGCGGTCGAAAGCCGCGCCCATCGGCCTCATGTTTGCCGAATTTGTTCACGATCAGACAATCGGCCCCGTCGGTCAATGTGGCGTCGACGGCGGCAACGGAGGTCTCCAGTGCCGAAGGGTTCAGCCGACAGCCTCGCGCTTCGGGGCCTAAGGATTGCGAAATCCGGATCACGGGCCCATCTGGCAGTACCTTCACGTCCATGTCGCACGGGCCGTTATCAGGTCGCTCGGTGTTGATCTGCACGATGCCGGCGGGCCGGATGTTCTCGGCGATCAGGGTCTGTGCGATCTGGAATAGCAGCTTGTCCGTATCGCCGCGTCCAGGTGCCACCGTGTAGGCAATCTGCAACTGACCTCTCCTCATCCTGTGGTTCTCTGACACCGGCCTTCGGTCTATTACCTTCTAACCCTCATCAAGCGAACCATGGATTGCGAACTGGTCCAGCGCGGCAGATTGACGTTCGATCACCCGAAAGGTTTCTCGAACGCCCGCCTCCGTCAGGTCGCGTGCCACGGTCAAAACGGTGCCGGACTCATGCTCGTCGCAGAGCTCCATCATCTGGCGCAGCTCTTCGTCCGCCACTGGCAGCGCAGCCTGACGATCAGGGGCGCCGTAACGTTCCACGAAATGATCGGCGAGGAGCTTGGCCAATGCGTCGCGCTCAAAGGGCTCCATCTGTGTGACGGCCACGAAGGTTGTCCGACCAAACGTTTCCAGGCCCAACCAGCCATTGGCGAAGGCCTGGCGCGTTTTGCCGACGAGATCACCTTGCGTGAAGTTCGAAAACTCAAACCCGCCGGAGATGCACCATTCTCCGGTGCGCGCCGGTATGTGCATCACGTTCATGTCGCTTTCGTCGAAGTGGACCGCGCGTGCAAGCTTCATGGACTATTGCTCCAGCAGATGGGTCAGGGGGATCAGACGCGTGGCTTTCGCGTCGCGGAGCAACAGGCCAAAGTGTTCGTCTACCCCCAGAAAAGTGCCTGTTTTGCCTGCGATTTCGAGTTCTTCACCGATATTGTACGCCAAACCGCGCCAATCCTTGTGAATGGCGTCCGCCCCTTGGTCCTGCCATCTATTGATGTGAACAAGGCTGTGCTTGATCCAGGATTCAAGCAGGGCCACAGCATCGACATCGACACAGCCCTCGGCGTAAAGCGACGTCTGATCCGGGGTATGGCCCGGTTCATCGTCTTCGGGCCAAAGCGCCAGGTCCAGCCCGACGACAACCCAGTCCGGCACGGCTTCAGGCTCTCGCGTGGACGCCGCGACGCGAAAGCGCCCGCATCGTCCGCCATTGACACGGATTGCGCCAGACCATTCCAGATGGACCGCGACTTCCGGCGGGGCGAGAGCGCCCAAGGCGTTCTGGAAGCCCACAGCGCAGATCGGCAGTATTGCGAGACCTTGGGCGAGGGGGTCTTCGGGTGTGAACACAACGGCTGCGCTGATCATATTGCGACCAACATTGTGCACGACAAGTCCCGCATCACAGCCTTTGATCGCTTCGATCCGGGCCTTTTCGAACGGGTCTATACCACCGCTCACGGCCTGTCCGCTGAAGAGCGGTGGAAAGACCGGTGCGTTCACGCCTGTCCTGCGCCAACAAGGGTTTTTGCCACGGACCGGAAAGCCTGTGCTTGAGGCGTCTCTGGATCAGACACGACAATCGGTGCGCCACCATCTGCCGCCAGCCGGATGCTCAGGTGAAGCGGGATTTCCGCCAGAAGCGGCACGCCCAGTTCGGCGGCCTCTGATGCAACGCCACCATGGCCAAAAATGTGTTCCTCATGGCCGCAAGCCGAACAGATATGCGTGCTCATGTTCTCGATCATGCCGATGATCGGCGTCTTGAGCTGTTTGAACATGTCGATGCCCTTTCGCGCATCAAGAAGCGCGACATCCTGCGGAGTCGAGACAACGATGGCTCCGTTGAGCTCGGCCTTTTGCGCGAGCGTCATCTGCACGTCACCGGTGCCCGGTGGCAGATCGACGATCAGAGTATCGAGCGCGCCCCATTGCACCTGGGTCAGCATTTGCTGAAGCGCACCCATCAACATCGGTCCCCGCCAGACGACCGCCTGATCGTCATTCGTCATAAGCCCGATGGACATCATCGTCACACCAAAGTTGCGCAGCGGCAGAATCGTTTTTCCATCCGGACTTTGCGGGCGTCCTGAAACGCCCAGCATTCGCGGCTGAGACGGGCCGTAGACGTCCGCGTCGAGCAAGCCGACCCGCCGCCCTTCCGCCGCCAGAGCGCAGGCCAGATTGGAGGCCACTGTAGACTTGCCCACACCGCCTTTGCCCGAGGCTATGGCAATGATGCGATCAATACCGGGCACTTTCTGCGGGCCCTGTGGTTCCGACTTGCGGCCGATATTCAGGTCTGGCGGTGGTTTGGACGCGTGGGCCGTCATGGCGACCGACACCTGTTTGGCCCCCAGTGCCTTGAGCTTTGCCTCGGCCTCGGCCTTGGTCGCTTCGTAGGGTTCGGGGCGCGCCACTTCCAAGACAACACGAATGTAGTCTATCTAGACGTTGAGCGCCCGCACGACCCAAGCCTCAATGATGTCGCTGCCCGAGGGGTCTTTCAGTTGCCGCAGGCAACCGAGTACATCGTCACGCGTCAGGTTCATTCAAGGGCCTTCGATCTTGCCGGTCACAACATGTTCCAGATCGACACCCTCGATGGTCAGGACCACACGGGCTTCAAAGCTTTTGCCCGAGGTGTCCGCGGCCTGCCGCATCGCATCCTCGATGGCTTGCTGGGATGTCACGCCGACCTGCTTGAGAAATTTGCGCATCGACATGTTGAATTCATCGCTCACGGTTTTGTTCCTTCTGTTTGTCGGGCGACACTATCGTGCTGACCTTCGGGTGCAACCGACTGCCTGATCTGACTGTCAGTGATCACTCCGGTCGGAAAGATAATCCGCCGTCGTCCGTGGCTCGCCCATCGCAAAGGGTGAACCAGTCGCGTGAAACTGTGCCTTTACGCGACAATCATCGCACATCTGGATCATGCGCGCCGCATCTGATGTGGCGAACATCGGGTGCTTCCCGGCGAGCTGGTCCAGTATCCGATCGACCGTGGACTTCACGCCGAAGAGCGCGCCGCATTCGATACACTCGCACGGCTCCTCTTCATTCAAAACGGTCTGGCTGAGGGCGGCATCCGACAGGTTCATCTGTGGCACAAGCGAGATTGCGTTTTCCGGACACACGTTCGTACACAATCCGCATTGCAGGCAGGCATCTTCCTGAAAGCGCAGCTGCGGCTTGTCCTCGTTGTCGAGCAGCGCACCCGATGGGCAAAGCGATACGCAGGACAGGCACAGCGTGCAGGCGTCTTTGTCTACGAGAACTGCGCCATAGGGCGCGCCCTCGGGCAGGTCGATGATCTCCTCAGTCTGGCGCAAGGCCTTCGCGGCCAGTCGTGTAACTTCGCGCCTGTTCCCCAACGGCAGAATGGTTTTGGATGCAGGTTCCACAGGCGTGGCTGCATAGAGCAGGTCGCTCAGCTGATCCGGGTCCGCCAGCTCCAACAGGGCAACCGCGTCTGACCCGGCCAGTGCCGTGGCAAGCTCTGCCTGCGCCGCTATGACAGCCTGATCGCTGGTCGGACTGATCAAAACATCCACATGCGCGAAACCGCAGGCCAGGGAGGCGAGCATTTCGGCATGGCCGAAACCAGACAGGGCGGTCACTTCCAAAGGAATGACGTGAGGTGGGAGACCCCGACCGAACCGGGCCGCAAGCGCAATCATCTCTTGACCATATTCCGGGTCATGAACCAGCAATCGCGGCGTTTGGCCGCCAGCGGCTTTGTAGGTGGTGGCCAGTGTGGTCAGGCGACGAAAGATTGTATCGACGGGCGGTGCGTCATAGCTGATCGCTCCGGAGGGGCACACGGCGGAGCAGGCACCGCAACCCGCGCAGATCATGGGGTCAATCGCCACATGTTCACCCGCAGACGTGATGGCTCCGGTGGGGCAGACATTCAGACAATTCGAGCAGGCCGGCTTCTCCGCCCGGCTATGGGCACACAGGCTTTCCTGCAACTCAACATAAAGCGGTTTTTCAAAGGTACCGATCAGCTGACTGGCCGCGAGCACGGCCTTGAATACCGAAGGTGGATGTTTCGGATCCGCCCTGAGATAGCCTTCCCGTTTTTCAGGCGCTGGCACAAGCGCGCTTGCGCCGGACAGATCCACGACAATATCGCACTCCGATACGACGCCGGATTGAACGGGTCCAAGCTGCAGGGCACCTCTTCCGCCGGGCCGCACCTTTTGGAGCGTCTCGAACCGAACGGAAAAGCCGCCCAAGGCACCGGTCAGATGCTTGACCGAGCCCACGACACAATCAAAACGACGGTCGACGGGGATCAGCTCTGAGGTGTTCAACAGCACGGTCACGGCCAAAGTCTCGCAGAGGTCCTCGGCGGCCTTCACGGCCTCCGCTCCGCCGATGATCAGACACGTGCCCTCCGAGACAACATCAACGGACTTGCCGACCGGCAGCTGCAATGCCGCCTCAGCCGCGAGGGCCGCCATTTTGGGGCTGGGGTCACCGTCGCTCCAGCCGGCACGGTCCCGCAGGTCCACGAACCCCGCAAGCTCGACCTCCAGTTCGTTTGCAAGTTCTTCAAACCGGGTGCGTTCCTGCTGACAGGCGACAATCACATCCCCATCCGCGATTTCGCGTGCCGCCGCATCGATCTGATCCGTGCAGAGACTGGAATACACTTTTGAGCATGTCAGTTGAGAATGCGAGTCGATCAGATCCGGCTCGACCGCCTGACTGTTCAGGCAGTCGCAGAGCAATAGCTTTTTGGTCATGGAACCTCCCGCAGTCCAACCAATGGCTTTTGTCGACGCGTACGCTAGACGTGATTTTCCATGATGGCAAATCGCAATCATCTTGCAGATGCAGCATAGAAAAAAATTTTATTTCCCAATGAAAACAGTCGGAAAAGCTGAAGGTTAGGGTTACGACCCTGTTTTCATTAGCGATGTGAAAAACCGACTTCTTAGGTAAGGATTGCCGCGTCGCAGCAATTGATCTGGATCAATTTTATGTGGCTTCACGACACCGGATTTATGCGCCATGGTTTGCGAATACGGGAGCATAAGCTAGGTGTAATTTGAACCCAGCCACCGAAAAATCATGCTCTGTCCCGCTAGGGATAGTCGTGCGTCGTTTGCCAGGATCAACGCGTTGGGCTGCGTTTTTCTGGCAGGTTTCAGCCGTTTTGCCTGCGGCTCCTCCGGCCCGCTGGATCGAATTGCGCCGGGACGGCGACGCGGTCGAATTTCACGCCGCGACTGTGCCTTTGACACTCCACCGAACGGATACAGAAGCCTACCTGCAAGGGCTCTCTGCAAGACAGCCCTCGATTTACATCGTGTCGCGCGAGGGGGAGGCCGATGCGCCGCTTGATTTCGTGGTCGCGACCGCCTCGCCGTTCGAGGCACAGGACTACGCGGATACCGGCGAAGAGCAGGTCGACAAGGTACCGATGCCTGCCGGATTAATCGCCTGGGTTCGCGATTTCACCGAGCGCCACCACGAGGAAGAAGCTTTCGTGAAGCGTCGCCGCGACAAGAAACGTGTCGATATCTGCGAAGACGGCATTGGCGATGCCCGGATCCGGCAAACGGCGGATGTGTATCGCTCGCCAGCCTCGCGGCGGGAGGTGGTGTGATGCGCGACGTCTCGAATGTTTCTGATTTCTGGTCCCGTCGCCGCGCGGCTGTGCAAATGGAAGAAGAGCAGGCGCGCGCGGCTGAAGATATGGCTGATCGACAGGCCCGTCAGGCGACGCTGGAAGAAAAATCCGACGACGAGATTTTAGCCGAGCTGGATCTTCCTGAACCTGAAAGCTTGCAGGAAGGCGATGACTTCTCCGCCTTCATGGCGCAGGCGGTGCCGGACCGTATCCGCAGACGCGCCTTGCGGGTGCTTTGGCGTGCAAATCCTGTTCTGGCAAACCTCGACGAACTCTTGGAGTACGGCGAGGATTATACGGATGCCGCCACCGTTGTCGAAAACCTGCAGACCGCCTACCAGGTCGGGCGCGGCATGCTGGAGCATGTTGAAAAGATGGCGCGGCAGGCGGAAGCCGCGGAAGAGGGTGAAGCGGCCACTGACACGGCGCGTCCGGAACCCACTGACGACATGCCGCCCGTCGCATCACAGCCTGCGCAGCCCGATGAGCCGGTGCGAACCTTGTCCGAGATCAAAGACGAGACGCGTCCGGTGTGCGAAGACGAGCCCATCGCCGTATTGGCACCGCGCCGAATGAAATTCAGAAGCGAGGAACCTGCGTGAGCGTGTTGGAAGAGATTTCTGTGTCCCAAGAAGACCGCCTTCGCGCGGATTTGTGCAATTTTCTCGGTCTTGTTCTGGCCGCGCCGCCGGATCAGATGTTGCTCGACCAATGTGCGGGTCTGAGCGGAGATGACACCGAGCTTGGTCAGGCGGTTGGAACGCTGGCGCGGGTTGCCCGCGTCTCGAAACCCAAGGCGATCACCAGCGAATTCAACGCGCTGTTTATCGGGCTCGGTCGGGGCGAATTGCTGCCTTATGCAAGCTACTATCTGACAGGCTTTCTGCACGAAAAACCACTCGCGGTTCTGCGCAACGATATGGCGTCTCTGTCGCTTCAGCGTGCGCCAAACGTGTATGAGCCTGAAGATAACATCGCTTCCCTTATGGAAATGATGGGTAGTCTCATTGTCGGACGGTTCGCCAGCCCTGTGCCGTTGCCCCGGCAAAGGCAGTTTTTCAACCGCCACATTGCACCCTGGGCGGGGCATTTTTTCAGTGATCTGGAGGGGGCGAAGAATTCGGTTTTCTACGCTGGCGTTGGCTCTGTCGGTAAGGCGTTCATGGAGGTGGAGCGCGAAGCGTTCAGGATGACGGCAGGTTAGGGCCTGCCACAAACCGGGGGTCTGACCCGTTAAGGGCAGCTCGCCAAAGCAAGAACCGGCGGTCTGGACCGCCAAGATAGAAAGGGAGGTTCCCCATGGCAGAAGACAAGGCCGGCAAAAGCCGCCGTGCTTTTCTGAAACTGGCGGGCGCAACAGCACCGGCCGCAGCGATGGTTGTGGCTGGTGGCACCGAAAGTGCAGAGGCAAAGCCCGTCGATCCGGCTTCTGACAAGATGCAGGATACCGCGCATACGCGCGCTTACTTCGACAGCGCCCGCTTTTAGGACGCCGTGACCAAAACCTGATGCGACTGGTTGCGTGACGCCCGACTGCTGAAGGACAAGACATCAACCCAGCCACCTATTCAGGGGCAGCCAGGGAGGATCAAATGCTTAGAAAGAAAACCAACGGGGTGGCGCGCCGCCCGCAAAGGACCAGCCTACTGGCTGATGTGGCTGATAAATCCGTCGATCGACGCGCATTTTTGCGCGGCTCCGGACTGGCCATCGGGGGGCTCGCGGCGATTTCCGCAACCGCGGGATCCGTGACCCAAGCGGATGCTGCAACCTCCGCTGTGATGGGCGAGGTCAAGCTCGTCAAATCCGTGTGTACGCATTGCTCGGTCGGTTGCACAGTGGTGGCCGAGGTCGCAAACGGTGTCTGGACCGGTCAGGAGCCCGGCTGGGATTCTCCTTTCAACTTAGGTGCCCACTGCGCGAAGGGTGCAGCGGTCCGCGAGCACGCGCATGGCGAGCGTCGGTTGAAGTATCCGATGAAAAAGGTCGGTGGCGAGTGGGTCAAGATCAGCTGGGACGAAGCGATCAACGAGATCGGTGACGGTATGATGAAGATCCGCGAAGAAAGCGGACCGGACAGCGTCTACTGGCTCGGATCGGCCAAGCATAACAACGAACAGGCCTACCTGTTCCGGAAATTCGCAGCCTACTGGGGCACGAATAACGTCGACCACCAGGCGCGGATCTGTCACTCGACCACGGTCGCAGGCGTTGCGAACACATGGGGCTACGGCGCCATGACCAACAGCTACAATGACATTCACAACTCCAGGGCCATTTTCATCATCGGCGGCAACCCGGCGGAGGCGCACCCTGTTTCGCTGCTGCACCTGCTGCGTGCCAAGGAGCAGAACAACGCGCCTGTGATTGTTTGCGACCCGCGCTTCACCCGCACGGCGGCGCATGCGGATGAATATGTCCGTTTCCGTCCAGGTACGGATGTGGCGCTGGTCTGGGGTATCCTCTGGCACATCTTTGAGAATGGCTGGGAAGACAAGGAATTCATCCGCACCCGGGACTGGGGCATGGATCAGGTCAAGGATGAAGTGGCG